>Ga0207684_10001342_pt1 | contig 27042 bp, 20 predicted proteins | sample KBSK5501metaG_FD_184342 | JGI IMG/M metagenome (GOLD analysis project Ga0207684, IMG submission 184342) | Corn, switchgrass and miscanthus rhizosphere microbial communities from Kellogg Biological Station, Michigan, USA - KBS K5-50-1 metaG... | ecosystem: Host-associated > Plants > Roots >...
GCGAATCGAAGGGCCGGTGGTACAAAATCTCCAATCCGCCTTTGGCGAGAGCTGGCTTGAAGCAACCGGCGCCGCTATCGGGGGTGACGCCTATTTCCCGCGACTGGAAACCCGCGGAAATGTGCCGGCGCAAATCGTCAAGAGTTCACCGACAGGCGGCAGTTTTCAAAGTTACATGCTGTTCCTGCTCTCGATCAGTTCGGCTAAAAAATCAATTATGATTACGAACCCTTACTTCATTCCTGACGAGGTGATGACCGAAGCTTTAGTGAAGGTCGCCGCGCGCGGCGTGCGGGTCATCATACTGGTACCGGGCACGATCGACAGCGAGCTCACCTATCCCGTGAGCCGCGGCCACTACGGGCCCCTGCTCCTCGGCGGCGTTCAGATTTTTGAGTATCAGCCATGCCTGCTGCACGCCAAAACCATGGTCATCGACGGCGCCTGGGCAACCATCGGCACCACCAATTTCGATAATCGATCCTTTGCTTTGAATCAGGAAGTCAACCTCACGGTCTACGATCGCACCGTGGCCCGCCGCCTCGAAGACATCTTCCAGGAAGATTTAAAACATGCCAAACAAATAAGTTACGACGAATGGGAATCGCGGGGAATCTTTGAACGGCTTGTCGATTTCTTCGCCTTTCCCGTCAAAGACCTGCTGTGATCGCGCAGCTTGCCGTCGCCGACCGCCATGCCGCCTTCCCCGCTCCCTCAAATCCGCCACCCTGCCGGCTTAGTCTCGGTCTATGCTACTTCAGCGCTGCGGTGAGGCGCGAGTGGATGCGGCGGACGCGTTCCAACTGGCCTTTGGCCGGGAAGCGCTCGTAGAACCCTTCGGTCCGGAATTCCTTGGCGAGCTCGGCCCAGCCGGCCAGGGTTTCCTTGAAGGCGCGGGGCGACTTGTCCTCCTCCCAGGCCTTCAGCAACGGCAGGCTCTCCAATAGGTCGCCCAGCACCCGGATCAGCGCCTTGAGCGTGACGTCGCGGGTGAACATGAACCGGTCGTTCTTGCCCCACACCGCCTCCATCACCTCGCGCACCGCCTTCAGATAATCCCGGACCAGGGGATAGGCGCGGTCCACCTTCAAGTCCCATTGTTTCTGGAACAGCGAGCGATGTGTCTCGACGATTTTATGGAGCTCGTTGAACAGCTCGGATTGCAGGATCCACTTTTCCTGTCGGCTCCGGCCGCCAAGGCGGTTGATCCGGTACTGGAGCGGGGAGTCGTCGTTTTCATACAGCTGGGTGACCAGCTTGGCCGCGAATTTCTTCTCCGGACTGGCCCACGAGACTCGCTCATAGAGATCCACCAGGTGCGACTTGCTGATCCTGGTCGGTGTCGAGTTGATGATGACGAACATCTCCGTGGCGAAGTCCTCGCTGCGGCCGTCGAAGAGGATGCAGGGAATGTGGATGGTGCGCGCGTCGTCCGGCCGGTCCTTCGCGTAGAAGTGCAGGGCTGCCAGACGATGCTGGCCGTCGATGACCAGATACTTGCCGCCGGGCTCTGAAAGATGGCCGACCTCCGCGAAGGGGCCGACTCCCTGGAAGCGCAACTGCTCCGCGGTGAACAGCAGGACCGTGCCCGGGATCGGAGGTTGGCTCACGGCCGTCTCGTAGAAGTTGGTGATGGCCTTGACCTTGGCCCGTGAGATCTGGCGCTGGAACGCCTTGTCGTGGCGCTCGATCCTTTCGATGAACTGGGCGACCTCATCGTGTTCGGCCACGGCGGACGGCGCGATCTGCTCGCCCTCACCGTAGAACCGGCTGACAAAGCGGACCTTCCGGAGCAGATCATGCGCCGGATAGGAGATGAAGTAGAAGATACCGTCTTTCTGCCGGATGCGTGTGGCTAACATAGGCGTCTGCTCTCTAGCATAACCGCTAGGCGATCTGGCCGTCGACCATGCGGATGATGCGGTTAGCCTGATTGGAGAGCGCTTCGTTGTGGGTCACGATCACGAACGTGACTCCCTTGGCGCGGTTCAGGTCCCGCATCAGGCGGAAGACCTCCTCGCCGGTGTGCGTGTCCAGGTTGCCGGTCGGCTCGTCGGCGAGGACGACGTTCGGCTGCAGGACCAGCGCGCGCGCGACCGCGACGCGCTGCTGCTCGCCGCCCGACAGTTCCCCGATGCGATGCTCCAGCCGATGCGCCAGGCCGACTTCTTTCAGCACGGCCTCCGCCGCGGCGCGCGCCTCCTCCTCTCCTTGCCGCCGGATCAGGGCCGGCATCATGACGTTCTCCAGCGCCGTGAATTCCGGCAGCAGATGGTGGAACTGAAAGACGAAGCCGATCTTGCGGTTGCGAAAATCCGCCAGCGTCTGGTCGTCCTTGGCGAAGACATCGTCGCCGTCGAAGCGCACGGTGCCGCTGGTGGGCCGGTCGAGCGTGCCGAGAATATGGAGCAGCGTCGTCTTACCGACGCCGGACGCGCCGACGATCGCCACCATCTCGCCGCGCTTGATCTCCAGAGTGACGCCCTTCAGCACGTGGACCTCGGTCTGGTCCAAGTGAAAGGATTTTTTGAGGTCGCGGGCTTCGATCATCATTTGCACCCGCCCGGCCCCGCGGCCGCCGAGACGGCCGCCTTTCCCGTGTTACTCATATCTTATCGCTTCAGCAGGATCCAGCCTTGCCGCCTGCCGGCAGGGATGGATCGTGGCGAGAAACGTGATGGTGATCGCCGAGATGGCCACCGTCAGGACGTCCATGATCTTGATGTTCACCGGAATGTGGCTGAGGTAGTACACGTCCCCCGGCAGTGTGTAGAACTCCTGGATCGCCCAGCAGAAGCCGTACCCCAGCGGGATGCCGATCGCCGTGCCGACGACACCGATCACGAGCCCGTTCAGCATGAAGATCCGCGTCACGGCCTTGCCGGTCGCGCCCATCGCCTTGAGGATGGCGATTTCCCGGTGCTTCTCCACCACGATCATAGTCAGCGTGCTGACGATGTTGAACGAGGCGACGATGACGACCAGCACCAGCAGCACGAACATCATGAACTTTTCCATCTTGAGCGCCGAGAACAGGTTCTTGTTCAGCTTCATCCAGTCTCGCGCCCAGTAGGGGAATCCGATCGTGCGCTCGATCGCCTGCGCAATGCGGTCCGCCGCGAAGACGTCCGCGACCTTGACCTCGATGCCGGTCACGGCGTCGCCCATGTTGAAGAACTCCTGCGCTTGCTTGATGGACACGTACGCCAAAGACGAATCGTACTCGAACATCCCGGCCTCGAACACGCCCGCGACCCGGTAACCTCGTACCTTCGGGATCATGCCTAGCGCGCTGATCGGGCCCACCGGCGACACGACGTTCAGCCGGTCGCCCAGGAAGACGCCCAAGCGCAGGGACAACTCCTTGCCGATGATGATGCCGGGAAGCGGCTGAGAGGAGGCCTCCGGTTGATCGGGAGGAACCGGCGTGAGTTTGCCGGCCGGTCCGAGGCGCTCGAGGTCCTCCAGCGTGCCGGCCCTGAGGGTTTTGGCGATCTCCGTGACCGTCGTTTCCCGGCGGACGTCGATGCCGCGCAGGACGACGCCGTGCGATCCGCTTTCCGAGGTCAGGAGGATCTGTTTGAAGATGAAGGGCGTGGCGGCGACGACCTCCGGCACGGCGGCGATCTTGTCGGTCAGCTCCCGGTAGCCCTTGATGGTCTCGCCGGTGCGGGTGGTGACGATGATGTGGGAGTTCGTACCGAGGATCTTGGCCTGCATATCCTCCTTGAAGCCGGTCATGATGCCCAGCGTGGCGATCAGGGCCGCGACGCCGATGGTCACGCCGGCGATGGAAATGAGCGTATTGAACGAAATGGTCCGATTGCGGCGCTTGGCCCGGAGGTACCGGAGGCCGATGAAGACTTCGTACGGGAGGTTCATTTTTCCGGTCTGAGCTGCGGGAACAGAATCACGTCGCGGATGGAGGTCTGGTTGGTCAGCAGCATCACGAGGCGGTCGATGCCGATGCCTTCGCCGGCCGTGGGCGGCAGGCCGTGCTCGAGGGCCCGCAGAAAGTCCTCGTCGAGGGGCTGAGCCTCGAGGTCGCCCTTCGCCCGTTCCGCCATCTGCGCTTCGAAGCGTGTGCGCTGGTCCTGAGGATCGTTGAGCTCGGAGAAGGCATTGGCGATCTCGCGGGTGGCGATGTAGAGCTCAAAGCGGTCGGTCAGGTCCGGATCGGTCTCCTTGCGCTTGGCCAGCGGCGAAGTCTCGACCGGGAAGTCGGTGATGAACGTCGGTTGGATGAGCGTGGGCTCCACCACCTGCTCGAACAGCAAGGTCACCAACCTCCAGTACGATTCGCCGCCCTTGAGCTCGCACCGGTGCTTCGTGGCCTGGGCGAGGACGTACGCCGGATCGGTGATCTGCTGGGGCGTCGCGCCTAAACGATCGGCGACCGCGTCCCGGTAGGTCAGACGCTTCCATGGGCGTGCAAATGAGAGCGTCACGCTTTCGTCCTTGTTCGGATGCAGGCGATAGGGAATGGTCTGCGTCCCCTTGCCGTGGACGGCCTCGATCAGCTCGACGATCAGCTCCTCGGTCAGCGGAATCAGATCGGTGTAATCGGCATAGGCCATGTAGAACTCCAGCATGGTGAACTCGGGGTTGTGGATCGTGGAGATGCCTTCGTTCCGGAAGTTGCGGTTGATCTCGAAGACGCGAGGCAAGCCGCCGACGATCAAGCGCTTCAAGTAGAGCTCGGGCGCCACCCGGAGGTAGAGGTCGGTGTTCAGGGCATTGTGATGTGTCACGAACGGCCGGGCCGTGGCGCCGCCGGGAATCGGCTGCATCATGGGGGTTTCCACTTCGAGGAAGCCCTTGCCCACGAGGAACGCGCGGATCGCCTGGACGATCGTGCTGCGCGTGAAGAAGATGCGCTTGACGTCCGGGTTGGCGATCAGGTCCACATAGCGCTGGCGGTACCGGGTTTCCACGTCGGTCAGGCCGTGCCATTTCTCGGGCAGGGGACGCAGTGACTTGCAGAGCAGCGTGAGCTGCTTGACCTCGATCGTCAGCTCGTTCGTCTTGGTCCGGAAGAGATGCCCGCTGACGCCGATCACGTCGCCGATGTCGAGCAGTTCCGCGAGGGTATGACCCTGGTCGCCCAGGACGTCCTTCTTCAGATACACCTGGAGCACATCCACGCCGTCCTGGAGGGAGGCGAAGGCGGCCTTGCCGAACCGGCGCAGGGCGGTGATCCGACCGGCCAAGGTCGCGCTGACCGGATGCTGTTCGAGGGATTCCTTGGTGGCGGTGCCGTACCGGGCGATCAGCTCGCCGGCCCGATCTGTGACCTCGAAGCGCGCGCCGAAGGGGTTCATCCCCAACCCGCGAATCAGGTCCAGCTTCTTCAACCGCTGCGCGATCTGATCGTTCAGCTCGTCCATAAGAATTGTCGCATTATAGAGGGCAGGGATAGGCAAATCAAATTGCATGCGTGGCGCGCAATGTGCTTCAATCCGCTCCTATGCGCCGGCGTTCGTTCCTGCTAAGCCTGGCGAGTCTTCTTGCCGGCCTGTCGCTTCCACGGCTCTCGCCGACGGCGCGCGTAGAGGCCGCCGGTGAGACTGCAGGCGAACCGCCCGCCGCGCCATCGCCGTCGGTACTCCTTGCCGTTGGGGGCGACACCACGCTGGGTGCGAACCTGCAGGCGCATGTCGACAGTCAACTGGCGGCGGGCGTTCCGAAGGAGCAGCTCTGGCCGCTCTACTTCGCCGGCGTCAAGTCTTCCTTCGGCGCCGCCGACCTCGCGCTCGTCAACCTCGAGTGCCCCTTCACCAAGCGCGGCGAGAAACTGCTCAAGCGCTTCAACTTCCGTGCCCGTCCCGAGCTGGTCGAGATCCTCAAGGCAGGGTCGGTGAACGTGGTGACATTGGCCAACAACCATACGATGGATTATGAAGCGGTCGGCCTCGACGACACTCTGGCGACGCTTGACGCCGCCGGCATCGCGCATTTTGGGGCAGGTAAGAATCTCGAGGCGGCCAGGCAGCCGGCCGTGCTCGAGCGTGCGGGGGTGAAGATCGGCTTCCTCGGTTACTATTTCCAGTCGGCCGCCACCATGCTGGAGACCCGGGCGGTGTTCGCCACCCCCAACCGTCCCGGCGTCGCCGGCTGCTATACGGATCTGGCCTGCGTTCGGGATCAGATCATCGAGGATGTCCAGCGCATGGCATCACAAACGGATGCCGGGTTCGTCTACTTCCACTGGGGCAGGGAGGGTAGCACGGAGACGCTCGAGTATCAGATCGAACTGGCGCATCTCTGCATCGATCTCGGCTGCCAGGGAGTCTTCGGCGCGCACCCCCATCGGCTGCAGGGAGTCGAGGTGTACCGAGACCGGCCGATCTTCTACTCGCTCGGCAACTTTGTCTTCGGGGGCAACAAGGATCCGCGCGACAAGCTCTCCGCGATCGCGCTGCTGCGGGTGGAGCAGACCGGCGCGCCGGCGGCCGAGCTGATCCCGATTCAGGTCACGCGCTGGCCCGGAGCGCCGTTCCAGCCGTTTGTGCTGACCGGCGCGGCCAGGGAGGACGCGCTGGCGCGAATCGCGTCGTTGTCGGAGGGTTTTCCGCAGACGCTGCCGATGCTGCGGCCGTATATCGGAAAGGACAGGAAACCTGGAGCCTAGTCGAAGAAATACCCTTGCGGATTGACCGGTCGGTCCTTGACGTACACCTGATAGTGCAGATGAGGGCCGGTTGAGAATATCCCTGTATTCCCCACGAGCCCGATCATCTCGCCGCGCTTGAGCGTTTGCCCTTCATGGACCAGCGCCTTTTCGAGATGCCGGTACTCGGTTTGGAAGCCGAACCCATGATCAATCTTCACCACATTGCCCATTTTGGCGTCGTGCCTGACGACGATCACCCTGCCGCTTGCCGGCGCGATCACGGGCGTATTGGTGCGGGCCCCGATGTCCATGCCGTTATGCTGGGCCGGCTCGCCGCTGAACGGGGAGAGACGCTCGCCAAAGCCGGACGTAATCGGGCCCTTGACCGGCCGGATCGTCGGCGTTGACGCCCAGCGTGCCGACTTCTCCTCCGCGAGCTTGGTGTTCCGATTGAGTATGATCTCCTGCGAAGACGCTTCGGCCTTCAGCCATTCAAGCTCCTGTTCAAGCATGGCGGACTGATTGATGAAAGGGGCGGCGAGCGGGCCGTCGTCGCCTCCTTTCCCATAGACCATGCCGGAAGAGCGGTCTACATCCTGACCGAGCATGACGCCGAAGCGCCAGTTCAGGCGCTTGATCTCGAGCACCTGCCGCTTGATCTCGGCCATGTCGTTCCGCAAGACGGTTTTCTGCTCTCGAGCGCTCGAGAGTTCGCTCCGGAGGGAATACAGCTCCCCGATTTCCTTCAGATGGGTGGCCAGCTGCAGGAACATAAACAGTTGGGAAAGCATGAAACCGGCGGCGAGGATGAGTATGCCCCGGAAGATGGATCGCGGTAGGGTCAGCCGTACCGGCTTGGCCTTTGCGCCCCAGAACAGAAGAACCGTGCAGACAGCATTGAAAGGTTGCATGAGCCGAGTGTATGCGAGTCAAAAAAACGAGTCAACATTTTTTCGGTGCAAGTCCGCGCAATACAGGCACTATTTGCCCTGCTTGTCATTTTTTTTCAATGACTGGAGCAGGTAGGCTTCGATGAACGGGTCGAGGTCGCCGTCCATCACGGCGCTGATGTTGCCCACTTCGAGGTTCGTCCGGTGGTCCTTCACGAGCTGATAGGGCTGAAAGACATAGGACCGGATCTGGCTACCGAACCCAATCTCCTTCTTCTCGCCGACGAAGGCGTTGAACTCCTCTTCCTTCTTCTTCTGTTGCGCCTCGTACAGCCGCGCCCGCAGCACCTTCATCGCGCCAGTCTTGTTCTTGAGTTGGGAGCGCTCGTTCTGGCATTGCACGACGATGCCGGTGGGGATGTGCGTGATGCGGATGGCGGTCTCGACCTTGTTGACGTTCTGGCCGCCGGCCCCGCCGGAGCGGAACGTGTCGATCTTGATATCCTTCTCCTCGATGTCCACTTCCGCATCGTCTTCGATCTCCGGATAGACGAAGACGGAGGCGAACGAGGTGTGACGCCGCTTGTTGGCGTCGAACGGTGAGATACGCACCAGGCGGTGGACGCCGGCCTCGGCCTTGAGGTAGCCATAGGTGTTCTCGCCCGCGATGCCGAGCGTCACGCTCTTGACGCCGGCCTGCTCGCCGGCGAGGTAATCCAGCGTCTCGACCTTGAAGCCTTTGGTTTCGGCCCACCGCATATACATCCGCATGAGCATTTCGGCCCAATCCTGGGACTCTGTGCCGCCGGCGCCCGGATGGATCGAGAGAATCGCGTTGTTGGCGTCCATCTCGCCGTGCAGCAGGAGATTGACCCGAAGCCGGGTCAGCGCCTGCTCGGCCTGATTCAGTTCGGCGGCCATGCTCACGCCCAACAGTTTCTGTTCTATCTCGGTCAGCTCCACCATCGCGTCGAGATCGTCGAGCCTGCGTTCCATGACGTCCCAACTCTTGATCTCTCGTTCTAGGAGGTTTTTCTGGCGAATGACGCTCTGGGACGAGCGGCGGTCATCCCAGAAGTTGGGGGCGGCCATGCGCTCTTCGAGGGTCTGGATCTGTGTTTTCAGCGAAGGGAGGTCAAAGATGCCCCCGGATCTCGTCAAAACGGGTCCGCAGGGAAGTCAGACGACTCTTTAAATCGTCGAGCATGGGGTCTCCTTGCTTCGCGGCGGGCGCGACGCCACGCCACGGCCGATACGAGCAAGGCGAGTATACCACAGCCGTACGCGAAGAGGTCACCGTAGGCGGTGTAGAAAGTCCGTGGGCCGCCGGTATGGATCTCGCCGCTGAGCGTGCCGTCGACGAAGATCTCCGTGGTGCGCAGGATGTGTCCCTCCCCGTCGATGAACCCGGAAATGCCGGTGTTCGCGGCGCGGGCAAAGGCGATCCGGTTTTCAACTGCGCGAAACACCACCATGGCGAAGTGCTGATAGGGTGCGCTCGAATCGCCGAACCAGGCGTCGTTGGTGATCGTCACCATAAAATCGGCTCCCTGGTCCACGAACTGGCGCACCAGGTCCGGAAAGATGACTTCAAAGCAGATGACAAGACCGAACCGGCCGCCCGGCCCGCCCATCACGCGGGGGCCCGATCCCGGCACGAAGTCGCCGATGCCGACCACCAGCTTGTCGAGGAAGAACAGGACCGCCTTCAACGGCACGTACTCGCCGAACGGCACGAGGTGAACCTTGTCGTACCGGTCCAGCACCGTCCCGTCTCCGCTGACCAGATACGCGCTGTTCGTCAGGTGTGGTTGGCCGTCGGTCCGGTTGGCAAGAGCGGGACTGCCGAAGAGCAGCGGGACGCCGTGGTCCCGCACGAAGGTGAGTACTTCGTCCCGGTAGGCGGTCTCCACGTCAAACAGGAACGGCGTGGACGCTTCCGGCCAGATCACTAGGTCGGCTCCCTGCACGACTTGCGCCGTGAGCCGCTCATGCCGGTCGAGGGTCTCCCGACGATAGATGACATCCCATTTTCTCGCCTCGTCGATGTTGGGCTGCACGAGGCCGATCCGAACCGTATGGTCCATGCCCGCATCTGTATGGGGGCCCAGGCGCCAGTGTCCGTAGGCCACGACCAGGGAGATGACCACCACGGCCAGGGGTACGGCAATCCACGGCAGAGGAGCCGGATGGTCACTCGCTGACGCTCGTGAAATGATCGCCTCGACAATCCGAGCCACCAGCGCGTTCACCAGCACGAGGAGATAGGATACGCCATAGACGCCGGTCACATCGGTGATCTGGATGAGGGAGAGATTGTGGAATTGGCTGTAGCCGAAAAGCGCCCAGGGAAAGCCTGAGAAGAGATGCGTACGCATCAATTCCAGCATGACCCAGAGGAGCGGCGCGGTCCACACCGGGATCAACCCGCGCCAGTCCTTGATCCCGGACAGGATGGCCGTGAACAGGCCCACGAACAGCGCGCAATAGCCTGCCAGGAGGAGCATCACCAAAAAGCTGATGATCAAAGGGACTCTTCCGTACTGGTACATAGCATTGATCACCCAGGAGAGCGTCCCGGCGAAGAACACAAGCCCGGTCAGCCAGCCCTGGCCAAAGGAGGCTTTCCACGATGATCCGCGGATGGCGAGCAGCAGCGGAACCAGCGCGATCCAGGCCAACGACTCAAAATCGTAGCGGGGAAAGCTGAGGGTGAGCAGCATCCCGGAAGCGGCGGGCAGGACGAGAAGACGGACGAGTCGCCAGAGCATCCGATCACCATAACGAATTCACGTACATGAAGCAACTACCCCGATAAATATTAAATTATCCGGTTGAGGTGTTCGCGGAACGGTGGTAGAATCCCGACCTGCCAAGAACGTTATATCGGGAATAATGTAGGAATTGTTTGAACAAGGGGGAATCTGAATGGCTGGAGCGCGCGTGCTGGTCACCCCGAGAGCGTTTCTCGACCTCGAAGGGGAGCACCTGGATATTCTGAAAAAGGCGGGATACGAAATCGTGGCCAACCCGCGGCCGCGGGCCCTGACGGAAGATGAAATGGCGGCCTACATTCCCAACATGGACGCCATCATCGTCGGCGACGATCCGGTGACGCACCGCGTGCTGGATCGCGCGACCGGCCTGAAAGTGATCTCCAAGTTCGGCACCCATGTGGATAACATCGATGTGGACGTGGCCGCGGCGCGGAAAATTCCCGTCACCTTCACCCCTGGCGTGACCCATCCCGCCGTGGCCGAGCTGACCATCGGCCTCATGTTCGCGCTGCTCCGCGGTATCCCGCACATGGACCGGGACGTCCACGCCGGCAAATGGGCCGCGGTCGCCGGGATCGAGCTCATGGGGAAAATGCTGGGCATCGTCGGCATGGGCGGCATTGGGAAGGAGGTCGCCAAACGCGCGCTGGCGCTGGGCATGAACGTGATGGGGTTCGACATGCATCCGGACGAATCCTTCGCCGAGCACTACGGCATTGAGTACGTTCCGGCCGACGAACTCCTCAAAAACTCCGATATCGTCACCTTGCACCTGGGGCTCAACCCCGAAACCCGGGGCTGGCTCTCGAAGATGCGCGTAGCCCGGATCCGCCCGGGTGCCTACCTCATCAATACCGGCCGGCCCGAGCTCATCGACGAGGGGGCCGTGCTTGACGCCTTGCGCGGACAGCGCATCCGTGCGGCGGCCTTTGATCTGCCGGGTGAGGAGAACCAGTTCGCCGTGCCGTTGCTGACCCAGGAGAACGTGCTGGTGTCCTGCCATGCCGGGTCCAACACGGAGGAGTCCCTCCGCCGCCAGGCTGTCATGTCGGCGGAGAACGTCGTCGCCGTGCTGAGCGGCCAACCGAAGCTCGCGGCCTTCGCCACAGTCGAGTAAGCACGGATGCCGCGGGATATCCCTCTCGGCAACGGCAAGCTCCTCATCACCTTCGATCGCTACTATCGCATCCGCGACATCTACTTTCCGCACGTCGGCAAGGAAAACCACACGGTCGGCCACCCGTGGCGCTTCGGCGTCTGGGTGGACGGGCAGCTCTCTTGGCTGGGTCCCGACTGGCAAATCTCGCTGAAATACCAGGAGGGGACGCTGGTCTCACAGGTCGAGGCGCAGCATCCTGGCCTACAGGTCAAGCTGGTCTGCAACGATGCCGTGGACTTTTATGAGACGATCTACGTGCGAAAGATCATCGTGCAGAACCTGGCCCAAAAGGAGCGCGACATCCGGCTCTTTTTCAACCAGGACTTCCATCTCTACGAATCCGAGGTCGGCGACACGGCGGCCTATGAGCCCAAGCACAAGACCATCACGCATTACAAAATGCGCAGGTACTTCATGACCAACTACATGGCGAGCGGCGCGATCGGCATCCAACACTTTGCCACCGGCCGCAAGGAAATGGAGGGGGTGGAGGGGACCTGGCGCGACGCCGAGGACGGCAATCTGGAGGCCGGCCCGATCATGCAGGGGTCGGTGGACTCCACGCTTGGCATCTTCCTCAAGGTGCCCGGGCAGGGGACGCAGGAGGCCTGGTACTGGATCATCGCGGGCGAGGACTGGTTCAGCGTCAACAACCTCAACAAGCGGATCGAAGAGCGGCTGCCGGAGTATTACCTGTTGCGGACGGAAAAGTACTGGCGCTACTGGCTGAACCAGGACTGCATCGACTTCGACGATCTGTCGCCCAAGGTCATGGACCTGTATCACCGGAGCCTGCTGGTAATCCGGACCCAGACGGACGATAGCGGGGCGATCATCGCGGCGAACGACTCGGACGTCACGACCCGGGCGCGCGACACCTATTCCTATCTGTGGCCGCGGGACGGCGCGCTGGTGGCCCACGCGCTGGACGTTGCGGGCTACCCGCAGATCACCCGCAAGTTCTTCCAGCTCTGCAACCAGCTTCTCACGCCGGAGGGCTACTTCCTGCACAAGTACAATCCGGACGGCTCGTTCGCCAGCTCCTGGCATCCCTGGGTGAAAGACGGGGAGCCGCAGCTGCCGATCCAGGAGGACGAGACCGCGCTGGTGCTCTGGGCGATCTGGAAGCACTTCGAGCGCTACCGGGACGTCGAGTACATCACGCCGCTCTACGCGCCGCTGATCAAGCGGGCGGCGAACTGGATGGTCTCCTACCGGGATCCGGTCACGGGCCTGCCGTACGCGTCGTACGACTTGTGGGAAGAGCGTCACGGCGTGCTGGCCTTCACCTGCTCGGCGGTCTATGCGGGGCTGATGGCGGCCTCGTACTTCACCGAAGGGTTCGGGCAGGCCGGCCTCACCGACACCTACCGCCGCGCCGCGGCCGAGATCAAGTCGGGGATGGACCGTTACCTCTACCGTCAGGAGTTGGGCCGCTTCGCGCGGATGGTCACCTTTAAGAAAAACGGGACGCTCGAGAATGTGGATCCCGTGATCGACGCCAGCCTCTATGCGGTAGGCTACTTTGGTATCTACGAGCCGACGGACGAGCGGGTGATGAAGACCATGACTGCCATCCGCGAGCGGCTTTGGTGCAAGACGCCGGTGGGAGGGATTGCGCGCTACGAGAACGACTATTACCATCAGGTCAGCCAGGACTTGACCAATGTGCCGGGGAACCCCTGGTTTGTCTGCACGCTCTGGATCGCGCAGTGGCTGATCAAGAAGGCGACGACCGTGGAGCAGCTCAAGGAAGCCGTCCCGCTCATCGAGTGGGCAGCCGACCGGTGTCTCCCGTCCGGCGTGCTGGCGGAGCAGGTCAATCCCTACACCAACGAGCCGCTGTCGGTGTCGCCGCTCACCTGGTCGCACTCGACCTTCGTCCAGACGGTGCTGGATTATCTCGAGAAGCGCACGAGCCTCGACCTCTGCGCCACCTGCCACCGCCCCGCGCACCCATTCCGCACCCGCAAAACCAACAAGCCGTAGATGGTAGGGGCACGGCGTGCCGTGCCCCTACAACTTGAAGACGTGCAAGGCGGGTGTTAGGATAGACCCATGGCGAATGTCACGTTAGTCTATTCGACGACTTGTGGCGCATGCCCGGCGGCGAAGGAAATGTGGAAGGGGCTGCGCATCAAGCACAACTTTAGCTACCGGGAGATCGACATCCTCAGCCCGGACGGCCAGGAGTTGGCAGACCGGCACGCGATCCGCGCCACGCCGGCCTCGATCGTGGACGGCAAGCTGAAGTTCATCGGCGTGCCCTCGCGCGAGAGCGCCGAAAAAGCGCTGGGCGTCCGGCCGCCGGACAAATAGGACACATACATTGGCCGACGAATTCGACAACGACCTGGACCTCGATATCCTGGGCGCCAAACCCCAGACGAAGCCGCCAAACTGCCCCGTTTGCGACGAGCCGATGATGTTCAACGACGGCGACTGGTTTTGCGGACCCTGCAACGGGACAGACTGCGGCCCCGAGACGGGATAAGATTCGGTAGGGGCACGGCGCGCCGTGGCCCTACGGTTCTTGATGGAAACCTCCGAGCAGTTTCTGGATCGCGCCATGCCGATGCTGCAGCGGTCCGACCCCATTCCAAAACTCCTTCCGCAAGTCCGCCTCGGCCGCATGCCCAAAGATTCGCCGGCCCTGGCAGCCATCCTGGAGTCCTGGCTGGAGACCTTCATCCAGGTGCTAAAGGACGGCCAGGCCGTGCTGGACGTCGGAGGCGCGCTGCGGCTCGATCCCAATCCGCGGATCGCTGTTCTGGTGGAGGCCGGCGTTCTAGCCGGCGACCATCCGCAAGTCAAAACCGTCCGCGACGCCTGGTCGGCGGCGCTCGGCGCCGCGCGCCAACGAGATAAGACTTGAAGCGAGTAAATTAAAACCGGAAACTCGGGGGACAGCCATGGCCGACAGAAGATATGGCCAGCGGGGCTATCGGGACTACGAGAAGGAGCGGCAAGGAAAGCCCCAGGAGCCTGCCCGATCGGATGCGCCTGCGATGCTTCCCACCCAGACCGTCTCCCGCTGCGCGGACTGCGGCACAACACTCCCACCCATGACTGATCCCAACGGCCAGTGTCCCAAGTGCCGGGCGGAACTCCATTCCTGCCGGCAGTGCGCCCACTTCGATCCCGGTGCCCATTTTGAATGTACCCGGCCGGTGCCGGAACGCATCGCCGACAAGCGCGCTCGCAATGCCTGCACGTTCTTTTCACTGCAGGTCGCGGTGGAGCGCAGCACCACGTCGGGGTCGGCGCGCCCTGACGACGCCCGACGCGCGTTCGACAACCTCTTCAAGAAAAAGTAATCGGTCAAGAGCGGGTCCTGCCCCCCCATAGCCCAGTGCAGCTGGGCGTTTCGCCGTCGAAGTCCCGGAACCCGGCTGTACGCCCTGCGCTGCATCTGGGCGCCCATGCGGTGTCACCCGCAAGAGGACGGAGCGGGGTCTGACTCTAACGCGGCCGTGGAGGAGCGCCCTTTCCACCATTGTCCATCATCCGAGGGCGCGCCGACCGGGAGCGGGAGGCAGCCCCCGCGACAGGCCGACTTCTCCGTTCTTGTTCCCCTCGCGGTTTTCCGCTACGCTACCCCGTCATGCTCACGATCGTCACCGGTCCCTTCCAGCCCGATCTTGAAACCGCCCTCGTCTCCCAGGTCCGAGCGCTCAAACAGGAGAATCCACTCGCGCCGCTTGCCATCATCGTACCTTCGCAGCAGCTTGCCAGGCGTGTGAAGTGGCTGTTGGCTATCGAGCAGGGCCTCGCGCTGCTCGATAGCCACGTGCTGACCTTTTATCAACTGGCTGTGACGCTGATCGAGGAAAGCCGTGCTGAAAAGCCGGCTCCCACCGACGGGATCCTCAGGGAAGAACTGCTGCGCTGTCTTGTCGCTCGGGGTGTTCCCGGTGCGGAAGCGTTCCAGGACTGGGCGCGGATGCGAGGCTTGTGGGGAGGACTGTGGGCGACGATCCAGGACCTGAAAGAGGCACGGGTGGAGCCGGGCACCGCGTTATCCGCGTTGGAAGAGGGACGTCTCAAGAGCGACAATGCGGCACGGTTGACCGCGCTCTTGCGTCTGTATGCCGCAGTCCTTGAAGTGGACAAGGCACTGCGCCTTGCCGATCCGGACGACCTGGCGACCATTGCCATGGAGCGTGCGGCGGATTCTGCGTTTCTGAAACGCATGGCCCGTATCTGCTACTACGGGTTCTATGATTTGACCCAGGGCCAGCTGGATTTCTTCAAGGCTGTCGCCGCCGGCTATTCCACGACGGTGTTTTTTCCGTTGCGGCGGGAGAGTCCCGCCTACCGGTTTGCCCAACGGTTCTTTGAGACCCACATTCAAGGCATTGACGGCGGGGAGATACCTTTTGCTGTGGCGCGTGTGCCATCCGCCGCGCTCGGCTCCTTCGCCGAAGAAATCATGCCGGGAGCGCGGTCAGGCTGCCGCATCATCAGCGCGGTCGGCCCCGAGGATGAAGTCGCGGCGGCAGCCAAGGAAATTCTCCGGCTGATCGAAGATCACGACTTTGATCCGATGGAGATCAGCGTGGTAGTGCGTGCGCTGGATGCGTACCTGCCCGTCGTGCGCCGGGTCTTTGAGGAGAACAAGGTGCCATTCGCCTGTCTGGTGGGCGAGCCGCTCATCCACGAGCCGCTGGCGAAGACGATCATTCGGTTCCTCCGGCTTCGGGTGGAATCCTTCCCGCGAGCCGCTGTTCTGGACGTCCTCACGTCTCCGTCGTTCAAACTATCGGTGTTCTGTGAGTCAGATAAGACACCGCGTCCGGATATGTGGGAGTGGATCACGCGTAAATTGGGGATCACCCGCGGCGATCCGGCGGGCGAGAGCCTTGGCGAGTGGCAGAGGCTTGAGCAGGCGGTCCATCTGCACCGTGATCGTCCCGACGATGAGGATGAAGAAAGTCTCGAGCGGACCATGACCTCTGGGCAGATGGGCCTGCTTGGGGAACTTGTAAAGCGGCTCCATGCCGATCTGTCGGCGATTCCCGTTCGCGCGGGCTGGGGCGAATATGCGGCGATGTTCAGTCGGCTGCTCCCCCTGTACTTCGATCTACCGGCCTGGAACGGCTCGCCGGTGGTCGGCCACGAAGAGCTTGTGCCGGCGGCGATCCGCGGTTGCCTGGCGTCGGTCGAAAGGCTGGACGTGCTGGGTGAGGAGGTGTCCCTCAAAGAGTGGACTGATCTGCTGGTCCGTGCGCTGGAGCGCGCGCGTGTGCCGTCCGAGGCGGGTGATCGCCACGGAGTCCAGGTCCTCGATGTCATGGCCGCGCGGGGCGTTCCCTGCCGTGCCCTGTTCGTGCTCGGTCTCAACGAGAAGAATTTTCCCCGGTCGATCCGCGAGGACGCGCTTCTACGCGACACCGAGCGGGATGTGCTGGCGCGCGATCTCGGCTTCAAGATCGCGCTCAAGCTGGACGGCTTTCAAGAGGAACGGCTGCTTTTCGCGCTGCTGCTGCGATCCGCGAAGGAGCGGCTGCATCTCAGCTATCAACGCGCCGATCGCGACGGGCGGACGATGGTGCCTTCGGGCTATCTCGTCGAGTTGGAGCGCGAGTTGTGGGGACCGGCGTCGGGCGTCACTGAAGGTACACGCGAGCGGCGGATCAAGCGCCGGCCGAGCGAGCGGTGGGTCGAGTGGCCGTACGAACGGATGCTGCTCACTCCGCGCGAGATGGGACTGCACGGGATTCTCCAAATCGGTGCGGTTCCTCCCGGATGCCGATCTCTGTACGGCGAGCCTGAATTGCTTGAGCAGGGAATGAACGCGTTGAAAGACTTGGAATCGGCGAAAGCCGGGCTGACGCTGTACGACGGCCTGGTCGGTCCGGTCGCGTCCCACTGGCAGGCGCTTGAGCAGCGCGGGGTGGCTCCGACCTCGCTGGAACGGTACGCGCAATGCCCGTTCCGGTATTTCGCCGCCCAGGTCCTGCGTCTTCAACCGCTGAAGACGCCGGAATCCGTGGTAGAGCTCGATGCCCGATCCCGCGGTGAGCTGTGCCATGCCTTGCTGCGCGCCTTCCACGAGCGGCTTCAGCGGGACGGTCCGCCCATTGCCGATGTGGAGGCCGATGACGCCGTTCGTCTGCTCGCCGGCGTCGCTTCCTCTGTCTTTGCCGAATTTGAGAAAGAGCACTGGGTTGGCTATCCGCTCCTGTGGTCGCTGGCCAGGGAGGAGACACTGTGGCTGGTCGAACAACTCGTACGCGAGGATCTTCGAGAGCTGCGGCAGAGCGGGTACGTGCCGGTGAAGTTTGAGGTCGAAGCGAAGGGCCGATTCGGTTCGAGTCTACCCGCTTCGCTGCAAACGGTTCCGATCCGGGGGATTCTGGATCGTGTGGACGCACGACAGGACAAGGGACGAACGCTCGTCCGTGTCGTGGACTACAAGTACACGCAATTGGGCGTTTCGAAAGACAAGGACCTGCCCACGGCCGCGGTGCGGGGATTTCGCCTCCAGCCGCCGCTCTACCTGCTAGCTGCGCGAGAGGTGTTGGGTCAACCGGCCATTCTGGAATCCGCCGCGTTCTATTTCCTCGCGCCCAATCGCAAAGATGGACCGGTGGACCGGAGCGTGCTGGATGCGTCTTGCTGGGACGGCGAGACGGGCGCCCGAATCGGGCAGTCGCTGGCGCTCATCCTCGAAGGGATCAAGGCCGGCCGATTCTTCATTCTGCCCGACGGCTATTGCGATTACTGTGACTATTCCGCGGTCTGCCGCCGTCATCACAATCAGAGCTGGTGGCGGGCGCGGAGCGACGATTCCCGCAAGGAACTGGAAAGCCTCCGCACGCTCAAGATTTCCAAGGCTGGGACCGGGCCGGACAAGAAAGAAAAGAAGGAGAGGACGAAGCGTGGCGGCTGAAATTCCGGACCTGCAGGCGCGGACGCTCTCCGCGACGACCTTCGACCGGAACGTGGTTGTGACAGCGGGCGCCGGCACCGGTAAGACGACGTTGTTGGTGGACCGGCTGGTCCATCTGATCGTGAAGTCTCCCGATCCGGTCCCGCTGTCACAGGTCGTGGCGTTGACGTTCATGGACAAGGCTGCCAACGAGATCAAGATCCGTCTGCAGGAACGCTTGTTGGAGTTGGTCGCCAAGCCGGCGGCCGCCGATGCGTTGCTGGAGCGGTATCATCGTTCCTCTGCCGAGCTCGCGAAACTGGCCGAGGCGGCTGTCCTGGAAGTGGAGCGGAGCCAGATCGGAACCATCCATAGTTTTGCGGCCCACCTGCTCCGGCTCTATCCGGTCGAGGCCGGCGTGGATCCCGGATTCGAACCGGACAAGGGCGTGGGATTTGAGGAGCACTTCCGGCGCGAGTGGGAGGAGTGGCTGGACGATGAGCTCGGCATCGGCGGGAGCCGGCACGAAGTCTGGAAGAGGGTGCTGCGGCGGATCGGCGTTGCGGAACTCCGCGAGCTCGCCCATGCGCTCGTCAACGACCTCGTCCCGCTTGAGGTCCTGGCCGGCCAGGTGCATGATCCGTCCCTCTCTCCACCTTTGCGCGCGTGGTTGGAGGACAAGCGGAGACGCGCGAACGAGTTGGCGACGACGTATCTGGAAGAAGGGAAGGAGCCGCGTCAGGTCGAACGGCTCCTGGAGGCCGCGCGGTCCGTGTTCGAGTCGGCCCTCGCGCGCGGCGTGCCGGGCCTCAAGGCCGTGCATGAGGAAACGGCCGCGCTGCTGGAAGACAAAAGCGCCGGTACGAAACCGCCCGTCGGTTGGGAGAAGCGGGACTTTGACGGTGCGGTCCGGATCATCCAGACGGCGAAGGCGGTGCTCAAGACCGACCACGACTATCTCGGCGACGTGCTGACCGTCCTGAAGCCGTTCGCCGAAGACTGCCGGCGTCGATTCCTGGAGGCTGGGTCCATCACGTTCGATGGCCTGCTGGCGCGCGCCCGCGATCTGTTGCGATGCCACCCGGGCATCCGTGAACGACTCACGCGTCAGTTCAAAGCGATCCTGGTGGACGAATTCCAGGACACCGATCCGGTCCAGTACGAAATCATTCTTTTCCTGTGCGAGTCGGCCGGTCGATCTGCGGCAGACTGGCAGGAGGTGCGCCTCGAGCCTGGGAAGCTGTTCATCGTCGGTGATCCGAAGCAATCCATCTTCGCGTTCCGCCGGGCGGACATCGAAGCGTTCCAGGAGGTCACCCGTCGCATGGTGGAGCAAGGCGCGTTGGCGCTGACCTTGACCACGAACTTCCGCAGCCACGAGACCATTCTGTCTGTGGTGAACGGGCTATTCGGCCGCTTGCTGATCGAAAGTCGCGGGCTGCAACCGCCGTACCATGCCCTTGATCCCGAGCCAGAGCGTCAGACCGGCGCCGGCACGCAGGGCGTCGCGCTTCGGCTCGTCGCGTCTTCCGATGAAGATGGGGAGGGCGACGACTTGAACGCCGCGCAGGCCGTGCGCGCCGAAGCAGAATCGCTGGCCCGTTGGCTGAAAACTGAGGTGATCGGCAAGGAGGTTCTCACGAGACGGGACGGGCCGCCGCGCACGGTCGAGCCCGGCGACGTCGCGCTGCTGTTCCGAACGCTGACTCAGAGCCGAGAGTATCTCGAGGCGCTGCGCCGGCACGGATTGTCCTATGTTGCGGAAGGCGAGAAGCACTTCTACCGGCGGCAGGAAGTGATCGACTTCGGCAATCTCTTACGGTGCATCCAGCATCCCGACGACACGGTGGCTCTGGCAGGGGTGCTGCGATCGGCGCTCGGCGCGCTCACGGATCGCGAGCTCTTCGAGTTGTCCGCGCTGCGCGCGTTCAACTATCGCGGAAGCGGCCCGTCCGATCTCAACCGCCATCCCAGGGCCGCTCACCTGCGGCGTCTCTATGCGGCGCTGGAGTCGTTGCATCGAGACTGCCCCAAGAAGCCGTTGCCGGATGCCCTGGACCTCGTCTTCGAGCGTCTTCCGATCCTCGAACTGGCGGCTGCGTCGTTGCACGGCGAGCAGGCCGTCGCGAATCTCTGGAAGATCCACGATCTGTCGGAAGACCTCGTCGCCGACCCTGCCATGACGCTCGCCGGGTTTGTGGAGCTGTTGACCGCTCGGATCGCTGATCCACCGGAAGAGTCCGAGAGCGGATTGGCGGAGGAATCGCGAGAAGCTGTACGGGTGCTGAGCATTCATAAAGCCAAGGGCTTGGAATTCCCCATCGTGGTTCTGGTCGGGGTGCAGGCAGGAACGCTCGCGCGGCGCGACACGATTCAAGTCCATCACGATTGGTCCACGGACGTCGTGGGTATCCGGCTCGGCTCGACCGGCACGCTGGGCGGCGTGTTCGCGTCTGAGAAACTCGAGGCCCGTACCGTCGCCGAGTACCGGCGTCTGCTGTATGTCGGCATGACGCGGGCCAAGGAACGGCTCGTCCTTTCCGGAGCTCTGACCGGACGGTCGGGGCCCGGCAACTTTCTGTCCTTGCTGCGGGAAGTCATCGGGGAGCCGGTCGGCGATCAGGACGTGTCCGAGTTGGCGGCGGGGGAGGGCCGCGTCGCACAGACCATTCTTGCTGCCGACGAAGGCCGGCCACGCGAGAGGGCGGCGAAGGAGCGGGTGTCCTGGCGTGGGGACGATTTGCAGGATATTGAGGCGCGTCGGCGGACCCGCACGGAGCGCTGGGAATATTCCCGTCAACGGCTTGTCCTTCTCACGCCGTCACTGCTCGAAGCATTTCCTCAAAGCCCGACCGGAACGGCTGCATCATCTGCTGCTCCGGCGCTCGCCGCGGCTGTGGGATCTCTTGTCCATAAGATCCTTGAGGACTGGAATTATCGAGATAAAGTAGAAGTGTTACTTGAACAATTTGGTCGAAACAGCGCATGCTGGCAGCCGAAAGGATTCCAAGGGGATTTTGAAGAGGTTCTCGCAGAGGCTCAGGATATTTTGCGGGCCTTTACGCGTTCTGAGGCTTATGCCGAATTGCGTGACGTCACGATCCTGGGACGCGAAGTACCGTTTCTCATGAGATGGGACCATCGTGAGCAGGAAGTGGGTGTGGGAGGGGCGTCCGCGGGGCCCCCGCCCACTCTTATGGAAGGCCGGATCGATCTCCTGTATGAGAAGGATGGCCAGGTGTGGATGGCGGATTACAAAACGGATCGTGTGACTGAGTCCGAGGTAGCCGAGCGGGTGGAGAAATATCAACCGCAGGCCCGCATCTATACCGAGGCTGTCCGGCAGGCGCTCGGCCGACCCCCCGCCGGGTTCACCCTCATCTTCCTCAGATTAGGCAAGGCGGTCCCCTGTCCTCACATCGATCCGGCCAGATAGATGCTGCCGCTGGGTTGGGGGCGGCCGCCGGCCGGCTCCAGGCTCACGGCAAACTGTTTGATGTTGGTGATCGCCGGGATATCGCGCATCATCATCCGTCCCTTGCGCCCGCGATCGATTGCGAACACGCCGACGCTGCGAGGTTTATCGGTGATGACCCAGAGCTGGTAGGTCTTTCCTGCCGGGAGTTCGGGCAGGTTGTTGGCGTAGAAGAAGCCGCGGCGGGTCTCCGGTTCCACGAAGACCAGGGCGTAAGCGTCCTTTGCCATGTCGGTCCCGTGCAGGTCAGCCATCTTGGTGGTGGGGGAGGCGAGGATGTACGCAATGTCTTCCGTGCCTTTGCCAGGTCGTGACGTTTGGAGGATTTCGATTTGCTCCTCGCGCTTGGCCAGCAGCGCGTGGGTGGTGCCCAAGGCCTGGATGGCACGGTCTAACTCAGTCGTCGTCTTTGACAGGCTTTTCTGCTGGTCCTCAACCCGGCGTTCGAGATCGGCGATCTTACTGTTGGCCTTCGTGAGCGCCAGCTGGCTCCCTACGGATGTCGCGCGCTCGGCTTCGACGGTGTCATACAGATAGTAAAGAGAAGCGCCTGTTCCCACGAGCAGGCCTCCGAGCGCGGCGGCGAGGGCCGGCGAGGACCACCACGTCCGTCGGGTCCGCGACGAGAAGGGGTGCCGTCTGGCTTCCGGCTTTGCCGGCGGCAATTCTGCTGGAGCGGTCTTTGTCAGCGGAATGTCCGACTTTGCCGGCGGCAATTCTGCCGGAGTGGTCGTCGCCGGCGTGCTCCGGCCGGAGATCGCCGCCATGATCCTGGACTTCAGATTGGCCGGGGGAGTGTGGGGCGCCAGGGCATAGGGCAGCATAGTCGCCGTGCCCTGGTATTCCCTGAGCAGCGCACTGCACCGAGGGCAACCGGTCGCCAGGTGCGCGTGCACCTCTCGGGCCGATTCCGGCTCCAGCGTCCCTAAGGCGTACAGACTCAGGCTTTCTTCGAGTTGCTCGTGGTCCAACTGCTCTCCTATTCCAGAATGTCCAGTTCTTCCTCCCAGAGGGATCGGAGGCTGTCGCGGAGTTTTTCCATGCCCAATCGGATTCTGGTCTTAATGGTACCGAGGGGCGTCTGAAGTCGTTCGGCGATTTCCATGTGCGTCAGTCCGTCGTAGAAGGCCAGTTCAATGGCCTGGCGTTGCACGGGGGGCAGGCTCTTGAGGGCCGTTCCCACGAGGGTGTGGCGCTCGGCGGCCGCGCGCATCTCCAAGGCGTCGCTGTTCGTCGCGACCAGACCCGCGGCCGGGGTGTCGTCGAGGGACGAGGTCACGCCCTTGCCTCGGGAGCCCAGCGCACGTAGGCGATCAAGAGCGCGGCTTCTCGCCAGCGTCACCAGCCAAGCCATCGGCGTCCCGCGCGCGACGTCGTAATTGGAAGCTTTGCGCCAGGCTTCCAGGTACACCTCCTGCAAAAGTTCCGCCACCTCATCCTGGTTCCCCACGATCCGCATGACAAGGGCGTACAGCAACGCGCTCGATTGCTCATACAACTGCTCGAACGCCTCCTGGTCCCCCTTGGCGACTCTGGCCAGGAGAGCGGACCCGGGGATCGAGGAATTTTTCGGAATCGGAACGTCCATGCGCCGTCGGTCAGCCTTCTAGGGGGTGCTCTAAGTGGCGCATCATACCATTTACGGATAACCGCGGCAAAAAGTTGTATCCGGCTGAAATAAGGGGAACGCCCGGAATTGAAATCAGGCGGGGGGAGGAGTAAATTGCCCAGTGATGCTGACGCCGGCCCGATGGACCCAGTTCACCTCCTGGTGGCGGGAGGCCGCCAAACGCCTGGGAGTGGCATCCGAATGCGAGAGCTTTCTTGCGCCGGAGTCGGGGGCCGTGGAGGCCCTGATGAAGGTGGCCGGCGCGCAGGGTGACCTCGATTATGTGCTCTTCGTGCTGCTCCGGTACTGGGTGCCGCCCATCCTGCCTCCCGCCGGCAAGGAACGAATGGCGAAGGGGGACACCGACTATTGGATCGAGTCGGAGCAGATTCTCAAGCAGGCCGTGGGCCGCCTGCGCGAACTCCGTCCCTTCCTGCAGATGCTCACCGAGCCGCACCCGGGACCGAGTCCGCAGTCGCATACGGAAGGTGCCTCGCCGCCGGAATTGGATCTGTCAGCCCTGCTTGAGGGTATCGCCGAGGCGGCCGGCAGGCTCGGCGGGCCGGATTACACCTCCGTCATCAAAAGCCTGAACTCCACGCCCTTCCGTCAGCTCATTCACTTCCGCCACAACAAGAAGCACAGCACGGAAGTCTGGGTGATCTTCCTTCTCAAGGAGCATTTGCGGTCGGTGGGGGTGGGGAAGGATCGGGCCTGGCCGATCGTCTGCGAAGTGATCACCGCAGCGGGTGTGCGCAATGCGGAGGGGGAGCGGTATCAGCCGGACGAGCTCAAGTCCTGGTGGACGAAGCAATGGCCGCGTTCCTACGCCTTGCTCGCGGCCAAGGACGCGGTTGTCCAGCCCACCGAATTCGCCTACCAGAGCGACTACCAGTGGTTCCAGACCTGGATGACCCACCAGCTCGAAGCGCAAAGCTGACGCGTGCGAGCCTATCCATTTTGACAACACTGTTGCGTAGAAAACACGCTAAACCATGCCCTGCCTTTTTCGGTCTGTCCACGGAACATGTTGATTCATAATGAGTCTCACAGCTGGTACGTTTGATGCTATGGAATACAATTAAGAGAACAGGTTACTGAAACCACAGCGCATTCATAGAGGAGGAGGTGACATCATGGGAGAGAATCGCACATCGGCCGTGAAGACGATGACGTTCCTGTTCATCGGAGGCGCGGTGCTCGGCGCCATGGCGGGCTTGCTGTTAGCTCCGAAGTCGGGTGAAGAGACCCGTAAGGAGATCAAGAAGTACGCCGCCAAGATGCAGAAGGAAGTCGTGCACACCGCTCAGCGGACCAAGGCCGGAATCGAGGCGGCTTTGGAGAAGGGCCGCACGTTGCTCTCGGAGGTAAAGGCCGCATAGTCGGGCAAAAGAACCAGCGCAGGTCAAGATCGCCGCTTGACCTGCGCGGTACCCTCAGGCGAAACCCCCTCCTTCTAAATTGACACCCTGGAGGCATTCTGCTACCGTTTCTTCCGCTTGAAGCGCGCGGACCGCGTGTTTCAGCAGCTTGTGCGTTTGGAGGAACCGCCGCGTGCCTCACGGGTCTTCGTATAGGGCTGCTCTCCTTGTCGTGTCCTTTTTAGCCTGCTCCTTTCTGCTTTTCGGCGACTTTTTCCCGGTTGGCGCTCAATCCGACGAGGCGACGCTCTTTACCGAAGGCTATCAGGCTTATCTGAAAGGGGACACGGAGACGGCGATCGCGACGTTGAACGAAGTGCTCAAACAGTTCCCCAACGGGCGGGTCAACGATCTGGCCTTGTACTGGCTGGGGAAGTCTTACCAAAAGGCCGATCGCACCCGGGAAGCCATCGTGGCATACCGGACACTGAAGGCCAAATACCCTGAAAGCTCCATGTTCGGTCACGCCGTCAGGCAACTGGCCACACTGGAGAAAACAGGCGAGACCGAGCCCAAGGCCGCCAAGGCCCTGCCTGAGCAACCGGTACCTCAGCCCGAAACGAAACCTGCGGAGCCCAAGCCTGAGCCGGTGCCGGAAGCGCGACCGCTGCCCAAGGAAGCCGCCCAGCCACCCGCTGAACCCAAACCGGCGCCAAGGCCGGCGACTCCGCCAAAAGCAGCGGCCAAGCCGAAGCCCAAACCGGCGCTGAAACCGGAGTCGCCTCCGCAAGTGGCAGCGAAGCCTGCACCCAAACCGGCGCCGAAGCCGGCAGCCCCACCGAAGGTAGCGGCGGCCAAACCCGTCGTACCCAAGCCGGCGGTCACGCCTAAAGCGGAACCGAAGCGTAAGGTGGAGGCCAAGAGGGAGAAGAGAAAGGCGCCGACACGGCCGTCTCTGTCCTCTCCCCCGACGGGGGAGCCCGTCTTTCTTGTTGTGGAACGAGTGGCCGATGTGGAAGCGACGGGGGTGGGTGCCCGCTACGTGGCCATTTCGGGAGAGACGCTCACGGTGCCGTTCAGCGTGACGAATCGAGGCAATGCGGAGGATGCGTTCCTATTGACCTCGACCTTGCCCCCGTCCTTACAGGCCGTTTTTTTCCACGACGCCGACGGCTCCGGCACAGTCAGGGCGGGGGAGCCCTCTGTGACTGAAACGCCGAGGCTGAGGACCGGCCAGCAAGCTCGGTTCCTGTTGCGCGCGCGCCTGCCGGTCGAGATGAACGATGGAGTGGGGCAGTCCTTCGAGATCAAGGTCACCTCCAAATTCGATACGGCCGTGTCCCAAACGGCGCCGACGACGTTGATTGCCTCCGCTCCTTCTCTGCGTGGAACGTTTGCCCTGGATCGCGACAAGGTCAAACCCGGCGACACCATTTCCTATACCTTGAAGCTGTCGAACGTCGGAACCGCCGATGCCCGGTCGGCACGGGTCATTGTCTCCTACCCGGGCGCGCTCAGACTCATCGAGGCGGCGCCCTCGTCCACCTCGGTTGATCCACAATTGCATACGGTCACGTGGGACCTTGCGCGGCTGGGGCCGAAAGACCCCCACTCGGTCCGGCTCGATTTTCGGGTCGGCGAGGACGCGCTGGCCGATCAGGATCTCGGCCTTCGGGCCGTGTTGCAATCTCCCGTGGGGGAGCAGACCGTTTCCGTCGTCTCGGCGGTCGCCAAGGTTGAAGCAATCGCAGGCGTTCGTGTGGCGGGAGCCGAGGCGACCCGCACGGTCTTCCCGCGCGAGACGGTGTATCTGCCGTTCACGCTGAGGAACACGGGCAACGGCCCCGACCGGTTCACGCTTCAGACCAAGAGCGACCTCGGCGGCGGAGTCGTCTTGGTGGAGGATCGCAACCGCGACGGCGTCCGCCAGCCCGACGAGCCGGAGATTGGTATGACCCGTCTGCTGAATCCGCAGGAAGAGATCGCGTTCCTGGCCCAAGTGACCGTTCCGCCCGATGCGCCGGACGCGGCGCGTCAATCCATCCGGTTAACCGCGACGTCGGAACGGTCCCGGTCGGCGGTCGCGGAGACTGGCCGTCTCGTCGTCGTTTCGCGTCCGGTGGTGACGGTGGCGACCCAGATGACGGCGAAGGAAGGCATCCCCGGCAAAGTATTCTCTTACCAGCTCGTCTGCACGAACACCGGGACCAGTCCGGCCCGGCGTGTGCTGGTGTCGGAGAGTCTCCCCCCTGAACTCGAGTTTGTGGATGCCCAGCCCCGGCCC
>Ga0207684_10001343_pt1 | contig 26970 bp, 18 predicted proteins | sample KBSK5501metaG_FD_184342 | JGI IMG/M metagenome (GOLD analysis project Ga0207684, IMG submission 184342) | Corn, switchgrass and miscanthus rhizosphere microbial communities from Kellogg Biological Station, Michigan, USA - KBS K5-50-1 metaG... | ecosystem: Host-associated > Plants > Roots >...
GGGTCGGCCGCTTAATGCAACTTGATCTCGTTCGCATGCGGGCGATGATTACACGGGAAGGTGCGCCCTTAGAGCGCGGCGCAGCACGGCCGCTGGGTCGGGTCCGAAGCCAAGCGCGTCAGCGATGGCGGTGGCGAGGTGGTCTTCGCGGGTGATGTGGGCCTCGTACCACCAGGCTCGGGCGTGCCCATCCCCCAAGTCCATAGCCCGTGTGAGCAGGCCCTTGCGGGTGAGAATGGTCGTCACCGTCATGACGGTCGTGTACGCGGGGGCCTCGCCGTGACTGGCGCGATAGTCCAGGCGCTCGCAGGCAGCGCTGACGGTCAGCGGACGCCTGGCGTCCCAGATCACGGTCATGATCGCTGGCTCCAGCGGCCCGAGGCCCGGCACCTTGCGGGCAGCGCTCACGGCCTGGCCACCAGAGCCCAGACCACTTTGCCGCCTGTCTCCGGCGGGATGTACCAATCCCATTTGTCGCTGATGGCCTCGACCAGCAGCAACCCCCGGCCGCTCTCAGCTTCGTCGCTTATGTTCATGCGTATCGGTCCTCGCGGGCTGGCATCCCATACGAGGATCAGGACCCGCGTCTTATCCGCCCGCAGCCACAGCCGTACCGGGGTGATCCGCTCCATGGAGCGTGATGCCTGCACCGCGTTCGTCACTAGCTCCCTGTTTACTGAACTATCTGGCGGGTTTCCGCAGGTCAGGGGACATGCCGACGGTTCTGGTGTGCGTTTATCCCGATCCTGGGATTATCCCGACTGCTGATGCGGACCTGCCGGGGACGCGGTGGTGGCGGGCGGGCCCGTGACGGCCCGGGGGCGGGCCAGGTCGGGATAATCACAAGTTTTCCAGGAAGGCGAGCAGTTTGTCGGGCGGGCGGTAGCGGCCGGGCTTGACCGAGGGTGATGCCGTCCTGGCGAGGGCTCGTTCCTTGATGGTCATGTCGGCGTGCAGGTAGATCTGGGTCGAGCGGGTATCGGCGTGGCCGAGCCACAAGGCGATCACCGCGGTGTCGACGCCTGCGTGCAGCAAGGACATGGCTGATGTGTGCCTGAGGGTGTGCGGTGTCACGTTCTTGCTGGTCAGGGATGGGCAGCGCTGTGCGGCGCGCTGGGTGTGGATGGCGACGCGGCGTTCAACGGCGTCGTCACTGAGGCGCCGTCCGGTGCGGGTGGGAAATAGCGGCTCATCCGGGCGGTTCCCGCGTTCGCGTAGCCACGCGCGCAGTATCGCGGCGGTGGCCGGTGTCAGTGGCACGCATCGCTGCTTGCGGCCTTTGCCGGTGCAGCGGACGTGGGCAGGTGTGGTGAGCTGGGCGTCGGCGCAGGTGAGCCCGGTCAGCTCCGATAGCCGCGGGCCTGTTTGCGCGGCCAGGGTGAGCAGGGCGCGGTCGCGGCGGCCTTCCCAGCGGGCGGGGTCGGGGGCGGCCAGCAGCGCGTCGGTTTCGGCGGGGGTGAGGAATGAGACCGGTGCGCGGTCGAAGCGTTTTTGCGGGATGGCCAGGACCTGCTGGATGAGCTGGGCGTGCTCGGGATGGCGCAGTGCCGCGTAGCGGAACAGTGAGCGCAGCGCTGCCAGCCGGGCGTTGCGGCTGCGGGCGCTGTTCCCGCGCCCGGCCTCCAGGTGATCCAGGAACGCGGAGATCACCTCGGCGTTGAGGTCGTCCCAGTCCAGGCTGGAGGGGGCTTTGCCGGTGCGCTGCTGGATGAAGCGCAGCAGCAGCCGGAAGGTGTTCCGGTAGGAGGTCACGGTCTGCGGGCTGGCTTGGCGCTGCCTGGCTAGCCGCTCGGTGAAGAACAGTTGCAGCGTGGGGGCGAGCGCGGTCACGGCTGGGTCTCCTGGGCTGTCTGCAGGCGGGCGGCGGCCAGTGCTAGCAGCTCCGGGGCGGCTGACAGGTACCAGTAGGTGGAGACAGGATCGCGGTGGCCCAGGTAGGTAGACAGCCGGGGCAGCAGGGCGCTGACATCTTCGCCTGCCCGGTACCAGCCAGCCAGGGTGTGGACCGCGAACGAGTGGCGCATATCGTGGATGCGCGGGCGGACCGGGGAACCTGCTCCGACGCCGCTGGCCTGGATGATGCGGCGGAACGCCGCACCGAAGTGCGGGTAAGCCACCGGTGTCCCGGCCATGGACACGAAGAAGGCCGGGGTCCTGGGCCGCGGCAGGAACTGGTCCCGCGCCCGGGCGTAGGCGGCAAGGGCCTGCACCGTGCCCAGGGTGAGGGGCACCTCCCGGGACTTGCCGAATTTCGATGCGTGCACGGTCAGCACGCCCTCGGCCCAGTCGATCTGGCCGCGTTCCAGGCGAAGCGCCTCCCCGACCCGCATTCCCGTGGCGGCGAGCAGCCCGATCAGCGTCTGGTAGGTGGCTGCCCGCAGCGGCGAGCGGATGATGCGCGGCACCTCGGTCATCAGCGCCTCGATGTCGGCGTCGGAGTAGATGAACGGCGGCCGCCAGCGCTGGCGGTAGGGCAGGAGCCCCAGCGGCGGTATCTGCGTGCGCGGGTCGATGCCGGCCATGTGGCGCGCGAACCCGCGGGCCACGGTCATCCGCCGGGCCTGCACCTTGCTGCCCGGACGGGCCGGTGGCTGCTGCGCCCATGCCAGGGCGGCCTCAACGGTGATGACATCAGCGCCGATGGCATCGAGGTAGGCGACGAAGCGGGGAAGCAGCCGGGCCGCCTCGGCCAGCTCATGCCCGAGCATCCGGCGAATGCGCAGGTACTCCTCCGCACGCCCGGCCAGGGCGCTCATCGCCCGGCCCCCGGCCACGGGCGGGCCACGGTCCGCAGCGCGGCCCGGTCGACTTTGGCGTAAACCGAGGTGGTGGCCAGGTCCCGGTGACGGAGCACCTGGCTGATCTCGACCAGGTCGCTGCCCTGGCGCAGCATCTCGCTGGCCAGCGCGTGACGCAGCCGGTGCCCGCCCACCGGGAGCAGCCCGGCCCGGTGGCAGGCACGGTAGACCACCCGGGTGATCGAGCTGGGATGGATCCCCCGGTAGGGCGCATACAAAGTCAAGATCACCTTCGGGCACCGCGAGCGGGGCCGGCCGCCCCTCAGGTAGCTGGCGATCGCCTCGCCTGCCTCGACGGTCAGCGGGAGCCGGTCCTGGCAGCGAGCCTTGCCGCGCACCACGATCTCGCCCGCGCGCCAGTCGATGTCGCCCAGCTGCAAGGCAGCAACTTCCCCTGACCGCAGCCCCAGGCGGGCCTGCAGGGTGAGGATGGCCAGGTCGCGCAGTCCGGACGGCTGCGAACGATCACAGGCATCGAGCAGGGCGGTCACATCCGCGGCGCTCATCGTGGCCGGGAGCCGCGTGTTGCGCCAGCCCGCAACCGGCGGCATCGCGGTCCCCAGATCGGTGGCCGTGATGCCCTTGAGGTAGAAAAAGCGCAGCAGCGACCGCAGGTCCGCCGCCTCCCGCTTGGCTGACCCGATCGTCCTCAGGCGGGAACAGCAGCCGACCAGGTAGGCGATGACCTCGGCACCGCTCAGATCCTCCGCCCCGGTCTCCGCGCCGGCCCGCGATATGCGGCCGAGCAGGAACCGCCGTGCCATCCGCTCATAACGCAGCACGGTGAGCGGCGCCACCCCCCGCTCCTGGGCAAGGTAGCGGCGGTAGCTGGCAAGCAGTTCCTCTGCCGGCGTCGCCGCCGCAGGCTGCTCCGGTGACAGGACCTGCTGACCGCGCAGATAGGCGAACAACGGGGCCAGCGTCTGCATCGTCGGCACCCGGCGCTGCCCCGCAGCCCGCCGGGCTGCGAAGAACTGCCCGGCCCGGGCCACTGCCAAGTCAGCAGCGGAAAGGCGCTCAGCAGCGAGCCAGCGGTCCAGCTGGCTCATCACCTCCAGCTGGCTCCGCACTGTCCGCGGGGAGAAACCGCACCGCTCCAGTTCACGCCGATAGCCAGCCGCATACCCGGCCAGCGGCCCCCCGCCCAAGGCCCATGAAACCGTGCTCATCTTGCCTCCTTCCCGAAGCACCGTGCTCCGGCAAGGCAAGGCTCACCGCTACCGCCATCAGGCAGGCGGGATTATCCCGACCTGGCCCGCCCCCGGGCCGTCACGGGCCCGCCCGCCACCACCGCGTCCCCGGCAGGTCCGCATCAGCAGTCGGGATAATCCCAGGATCGGGATAAATCCAGTTACTCCGACATCGGAGTAACTGGATGACTTCGCGCTGCGCCGCGGCCTGGTTTACGCGACCGTGCTCATCGACGCCGGGACTGGCCGGCGCGTCGACGTCGTCCCCGGCCGCACCGCCGCCACCGCCGAGAAGTGGCTGCGGGATCATCCCGGTGTCGAGGTCGTGTGCCGTGACGGGTCGGGTGCTTACGGCGAGGCCGTCCGCCAGGCGCTGCCATCGGCGGTCCAGGTCGGCGACCGCTGGCACCTGTGGCACGGCCTCGGCGAGGCCGTCCGGAAGGAGGTCGCCGCGCACTCCGCCTGCTGGGCGAAGGGCATGCCGCTGCAGGAAGGCAAGCGGGCCGCCACCACCCTGGAGCGCTGGCAGCAGGTCCATGACCTGCGTGCCCGGAACGTCGGCCTGCTCGACTGCGCCCGCCGCCTGGGCCTGTCCCTCAACACCGTCAAGCGCTACGACCGGGCCAGCGAGCCGGAACGGCTGCAGCGCGTCCCGAAGTACCGCCCCACCCTCGTCGACCCCCACCGTGACTACCTTCGCAAGCGCCGGGCCGAAGAACCCGGCATCCCGGTCCAGCAGCTGCTGCGCGAGATCCGCGAACGCGGCTACCAGGGCAGCTCCAACCTCCTCGTCCGCTACATCAACCAGGGCCGCCTGGACAGCGACCGCCCGCACCTGTCACCCCGCCGGGCCACCCGGATCATGCTCACCAGGCCGGACCGCCTCACTCCCGGCCAGCAAGAGACGCTCGCCGGCCTCGAAGGCGCCTGCCCGGAGATGACCGCCCTGGCCGGACTGATCCGCTCCTTCGCCGCCCTGCTAGCTCCCGACCCGGGCAACGACGCCAGGCTCAGGCAGTGGATCACCGGCGCACGCGATGTGGACCTGCCCCACGTGCACTCATTCACCCGCGGCCTCGACCTGGACATCCAGGCCGCCACCGCCGCTGTCACCCTCCCGCACCACAACGGCCGCACCGAAGGCGTCAACACCAAAACCAAGATGATCAAAAGGCAGATGTACGGACGCGCCGGCTTCGCTCTTCTCCGCCACCGGATTCTCCTCGGATGACGCTACTCACCGTCACCACCGAAAGTGCGACAGAGCCCACTTAACCGTGTGGTGCGCTTCCCCGGGGGGCTAACTTTGAACGAGTAGAGTGTCATCAGTCGGGTCATCCGCACGACGGCTCTGGCCTGTTCCACATCGAAGAAAGCCGACATGAAGGAGGCCGTGTGGGAGAACCTCCTGCCGAAGCCCCGCAGTTCGTTCCGCTGGAACGGCGTGACGTGGCAATGATCGTGCCACTGATCAAACGGTCCGTGAAGACATCCGAGGGTGCTATCCGGCTTCCCGAGCGGAACGAATTGATGGCTGAACCTCTGGTCGGCGATCTTCATGTCTTCTATGCGTTCGACCTGCCAGGCCTGTTCAAATTCGTCTCCCGGAACGACTGCGAAGCTCTCGGGCTGGACGTTGCCGAACTGCGGGCCCTATCGGTCCGGAACCTGATCAAGCGCCGGCGCAAGCCGGAGATCAAGCAGGCGGACACCGGCGTGATGCTCATTCTGGATGGCGATCTGGAAGCGAGCCTCTTGCTAGTCGATCACATCTGGGCCCAGCTCGCCCCGCAGATCCCCGGTGACCTGATCGCGGCCGTTCCAACTAGGGATGTACTCGCCGTTACGGGCACAGACGTCGACGACGGCCTTGCCGTTCTTAGCAGTGCGGTGAGCCGGGTCTGGGAGAACCCGGCCACAGACCCCAAGCTCCTGCTCACACGGTCCCTGCTGAAACGCCAAGGGCCCTCCTGGCAACTATTGGACTGTGATAGCTGAGCACCTCACAGCGAAATCGGGAGCCCGAAAATATCAACATACTTCTGAAGCCGCTCGTGGGCTACATCGTGAGGATCCGATCTTGCCGCCTCAATTTCGTCACTGAGGACAGCTACAGCTTTGTCAGGCATTCCAAGAAGGCAGTAGCAAATCGCTAGGGACTGCTGCATTATTGTTCGTTTTCCTTTGGCTAGCGATTCAAGACCACTCGTAATGTCTTCGAGCGTTTTAAAACGTTCTATGAATGGGTTCCCATAGGTCAGCGAATCATTAACTATTCTGCTTGCGATGAGTTCAAGATCCTTCCCATCGGCAAACATCCACCTCCAGTGTGCGCCCACGTCACCCATGAGTGTCTGCATCTGTGAATTGATCGTGTAATAGTGCTTGCCGGTGATGGCCCGCCTGACGGCTTCGACCTCCTGGTGAACGATCTCGACATAGGGCGTCACGTGGACACACGCCGGCTTATTGCGAAGAACACAGTTGAAATTGAAGTGTGACTGGATTCCAGGTGCGCTTTCCTTTGAGAAAGCTGGCTTACGCCCTATACGATTCCACCCTTCTGGCGAGAGGAGATTCGCTATGAGCCCGAGCCCCTGCTCCTTTAGCTCTGAAGCCCTCAACGCCCCTCCAGAATGTCATGAGTACTCACAGATCAGGGAATTCCCAGATATCAAACGTCAGGTTAGGGACTTTAACCGGTACGCCTTCTTCAAGGCCAATATCTATGGCGTTCTGACCATACGGCGTGACTTTCTGACCCTTAAGAATCGCATCATAAACCTCTGACTGGGGTCCGGAGAGGGCTCCATTCCCAGTCTTCGTTTCAACAGCTCCTAGCTCCCCAGCCTGATCCCTCGTCATGAAATCGACGATCGCGCGTGTTCCGTTCGGCGACTCAATGGTCACTTGCTGCGAGAAGTCATACCCCTCATTTCTCAGCCGCTGTGCGGTAGCCATCTCCCCCATCTTTCCTGCGGCCGAGTTCTCTTTTATACCCCCAAACTGCAGTGTAACCCCCGACGGCATCGCCACGTTCAGAATGCCATTCTGACGCCACGCCACGGGCTTGTTGTCCCAGCCGGAACGCCACTGTGCCACCCAGCTCCTGCCACCGATCGCGGTCCATATGTCGCCAGCTAGATTGTTGAGGAACTTGGCGCAGATTCCGCAGAGCGGGGGGGCGAGCTTCAGGACAGGGAGCTGAGGGTTAGTGGTACGTGCGGTCCCTGCCTCGCCGCTGCCTTGCCCAGTCGGGCTGGTGAAGAGGTTTGGAGTGCAGACCAACTGGATGACGGAGCAGTTGCTGTTCTGCGTGGTGGTGGTGGTAGTAGTGCTTCCGCCACCGCCAGGGAACATGTGGCCGTCGAGTTCGATGTTGGTGACGGGGTTGCCGGCGCCGAAGATGTAGCGGTTGCCGGTGAACGAGTCGGTGGACAAGCTCATGTCTGCCAGGGCGCCGTTGTACATGTCCCGGGACAGGAACTGGTTCAGGCCCGGGTCGTAGTTGCGGAACCCCATGTCGTACTGGCCCGAGCCCGAATCCCACCGCATCGCGTTGAACCGGTAAGAACTGGTCGGCTGGGTGCCGGCTTTGGGGTTGACGTTGCTCTTGTCCGCCCCGGTGAACTGGGAGGCGATCGGCTGCCCGTAGGCGGTGTACCCGTAGGTGGAGGTGGTGGTCCCCGACGACCCGGTGAGCGCCTCCACGTCGGAATGGTCGTTGTAGGAGTAGTAACCAGTACTCGTCGTGCCGCCCGTGGTGCTGGTCTGCGACAGCCGCTCCCCGCCCGGGGTGTAGGTGTAAGACTTCGGCACCGACCCGCCAGCCTCGGTGATCAGCTGAGAGGACAGCCCAAGGTAGGCGAACTGGGTGGTGGCACCCCCATTGACCGTCTGGGAGGTCTGCCGGCTCAGCGGGTCATAGGTGTAATTAGTGGTGTCGGTGCCACCCGAGGAGTTCAGCTGGGAGTGGGTGATCAGGTTGTCGAACCCGTCATAGGTGTTGCTCTGGAGCTGGGTGGCGCCGGAGTTGACGGTGTCCAGCCGCCCCAGCGGGTCGTAGTTGTAGTTGGCGATGGACCCGCCGGTGGTGGCGCTCAGCAGCCGGTCCCGGTCGTACTTGAAGGTCGTCTGGGTGTTGCTGACCGTCTGCGAGGTGACGTTGCCAGTCAGGTCATGGGTGTAGGACTCGGTGGTGGCGCCGTCGGTCTGCACCTGGGTGATCCGGTCCCGCGGATCATAGGAGTAGGACAGGGCGTGCGTCAGATACGACGAGGTGCTGTCGGCGTTCATCAGCTTCTGCGCGTCTGAGCTCTTCACCCCGTCGGGGTTGTAGGTGTAGGTGTGCTCGGCCGCCGTCGCCCCGCCCGTTTTGCTCTCCAGCTGGTGCTGCAGCAGCCCATCGGCGAAGTAGGAGTAGGTGACGGTGTTGCCGTTCGGCTTGCCCTGGCTGCTGCGCAGCCCGAGCGGGTTGTAGCCGAACGTGGTGACCTGCGGGCTGGGGTCATTGGCCGAAGCCGCGTCGGTTTCCTTGGTCAGCAGGTTCCGCACGTCATAGATGTAGGCCGAGGATGCCGAGTCGTGCCCGCGGGAGGTCAGGTTGCTGTCCGCGTCGTAGCCGTAGGTGGTGGTGTGCACCGCGGAGCCAGCGGAGTTGTCCTCCTCCACCTTGCTGATCCGGTCTAGCCCGTCGTAGGTCATCGCGTACTTGGTGATGGCCGGATTGGCAGCGGAGTTGTCGTTGATCTGAGTCAGGTTGGAATTGGGGTCGTAGGTGTAGGCGAAGCTGTGGTGGGCGGTATTGGTGTCGGTGGAGTTGTCCCGCACCACCTTCACCGCGTCGGCGACCACGGTCCCGCCGGAATTCTGGGCCAGGGTGACCCTCTGCCTGGTACCGGACTGGGTGAACGCGTACGTGCCCAGCTGCACCCAGACGGTGTTGCCTTGCGAGCTGGTGTTCTGCGTCTGGTCCTTGGTAACGGTGGCGGTTGCCGTCCCACCTGAGCCGTTGCTGTAGGTGACGGCGTAGGAGGCATTGGTCGCCGCGCCGGACACGGCCGGGTAGGCGACGTAGACCTTGTAGTTCCCGTCCTTGGGGATGTTCAGGTGCCAGGTGAAGGTGTCGCTGCCGGTCCCGGCGGCGTGGGTGGCGTAGTTGTACCCCACGTAGCCTGCCGGGCTGGTGGCAGTGGACCAGGTTCCGGTCGGGGAGGTGTTGTTGAAGTCGGAGTTGTCGGCCATCTCCGAGTACAGGCCAGTCGGCACCCCGTCGTCGGTGAGCGATTGCAGCTGCCCGCCCGGGTAGTAGGCCCAGGCCATCGTGCGGGTCATGGCACCGTCGGCGGACGTCAGGGTGCGGCTCGCCTGCTGGCCGTTGTCGTTGTAGTCGTAGCTGGTGGTGATGTTCCACGGGTCGGTCGAGGACTTGGCCCACCCGTTGAAGAAGTAGCCGTAGCTGGTGACGTTAGGCACGTTAGTAGCGGCAGCGGCAGAGTAGGTCAGGCGGACCTGGCCGCCTGCGCCGGCGGCGCCCGCCGCTCCGCGGCCGCCCCCGCCAGCGCCGCCACCGGGGCCGGTGGAGGGGCTGGCCCCCGCCACCCCAGTGTTGCCGCCGCCGGTGCCGCCGGGTCCGCCGCCGGTGACGGCGCTGGCCCCGGTGGAGCCGGTGGGGGCGTTGATGCCGGCGGAACCGGTGCCCCCACTGCCACCACCGCCCCCGCCTTCCAGAGCGCCCGGGTCACCACCGGCACCACCCATGCCGCCGTCATAGTGAACGGCAGCGGTGCTGCCGGTGCCACCTGCTGTGAAACCGGCGCCGACCGCTCCGGTGGCACCACCGTCGCCGCCATGGCCGATGACGCTGCCCGCGAAGGTGGCGTTACTGCCGGTGCCGCCGTCCACCCCGATAGCCCCGCCAGCGCCCCCGGCGCCGGAGGCCCAGGAGTAGGAGTTGCCGGGGATGACTGGCACGGTTGCCTTGGCGTACTCCCCGCCGCCGCCACCACTGCCGCCGGTGCTGGACTGGTCGGTCGACTGGCCGCCGCCACCACCGCCGCCGCCCGCGCCCCAGCCTTCCACGGTGACCTGCGTGACCCCGGCGGGGGCGACCCACGTTCCCGAGCCCGAGGTCAAGGTCTTGACGGTGGTGCTACCGCCGTCCTGCACGACTGAGGGCGGCGCGGCAACCTGTGACAGCCGCCCGGCTGGGTCGTAGCCGTAGCTGGTGATGGCCGGGGTGTTGTAGACCGGGTCGCTGGGGTTGTAGGCGGACCGCTGCGCGCTGACCTGGTTGTCCGCGTTGTATTGCGTCACGTAGGTGAACGGGCAGGTCTGGGTGGCGACGCACGCGCTGGTGGTGGAAGTGCCGGCCGCGACCGCGCGGGGGGTGAGGATCTGGGTGCGGTTGCCCACCTGATCATAGACGTACTGGGTGGTGTTGTAGGTGGTGGTCCCGCCGGAGGTGTCGTGCGGCACCTTCGCCTGGGTCACGTCACCGCGGGGGTCGAGGGTGTACTGGGTGGTGTTGCTGTTCTGGTCGGTCGCCGAGATGACCTTCCCGTCCAGGTCATAGCTTTTGCTGGTGGTGTTGGTGGCCGCGTCGGTGGTCACCGTGGGCCAGTGGTTGAGGTTGTAGGCCTGCTTGGTGAGGTTGGTGAGCGGGTCGGTGACGCTGGTCTTGTTCCCGGTGTCGTCGTAGCCGTAGCGGGTGGTGTTCTGGTTCGCGTCGGTCTGCGACGTCAGCTCGTTGATCGCGTCGTAACCGTAGGTGGTCGTGAAGGACCCGGGTGCGGCACCGGTGACGTTCCCCAATGGCTTGGTGACGGAGGCCAGGTTCCCGGCCGGGTCGTAGCCGTAGGTGGTTTGCGGCTGGGTGGTGCCGGTGGAATCCGGCGGCGCCAGCTTGCTGACCAGCTCATCGTTCGCGTCATAGGTGTAGCTGGTGACGGCGCCGGTGGGGGCGGTGGACTGGGTGACGTTGTCGTTGCCGTCATACACCGGCGCCGGGGTGGTGACCGACTTCGTGGCGGTCTTGGGGACCACGCTCTGCCCCGGCCGGCCGAACACGTCATAGGCATAGGTGGAGGTGTGCTGCAGCGGGTCGGTGGTGGAGGTGACGTTTCCGCGGGAGTCGTAGCCGTACTGGGCCGCGTTGCCGAGTGCGTCGGTGATGGTCTTGGGGTAGCCGGCCGGGTCGTAGCTGGTGTAGCTGGTCTTGTTCCCGTCCGCGTTGGTGGTGGTGGACAGCTGGCCGGTGGGGTCGTAGGTGTATTTGGTGGTGTAGGACCCGGGGGTGGCGCCGGAGGCGTTGCCGTCGGGGTCGGTGACCGAGGTCAGGTTCCCGTTGGCGTCGTAACCGAACGTGTACAGCCGCTGCTGCGGCGACAGCAGGCTGATCAGGTCAGCGGTGTGCCCGCTCAGCCCGGTCTGGTAGGTGTAGGTGGTCCCGGCCGTCCCATCATGGTTGGCCTGGGCGTCCTTCATCGTCAGCGGGTACCCGGTATTGGGGTTGTAGGTCCAGGTGGTCTGCGCCCCGTTGTCCTCGGTCAGCGACGTGACGTTGTTGTCGGAGTCGAACGCCAGCCTGGTCACCTGGCCCAGCGCGTTGGTCACCTGGGCCGGGCGGCCGGTGGTATCCAGCGCATAGGTGGAGCTGTGCTGGCGCTGGTCGGTGACCACGGTCTGGACGCTGCCGGTGGGCTGGCCGGGGGCGGGCTCGGTATAGGCGAAGCTGGTGGTGCCGGCGAGCCGGTCGGCGATGGTCTCGGTGCTCCACTTGAACTTCGGGTCCTGCGGCGCCGTGTAATAAGCCAGGCCGGTGGCGTGGCCGCGCGGGTCGGTGACCGAGACCAGCTTGACGTTCTTGTTGCCCTGGGTCATGTCGTAGGTGAACTTGAACGTCTTCGCCACCGGCGACCCGTCACCATCGGTCATCTGGGCCATCAGGCCCTGGGTGGTGTACAGGAAGGTGATCGTCCGCCCCGAGACGTCGGTGATCGACTTGACCTCGTCGATGATCTTCGGGTTGGTCAGGTTGGTGCCTGAGGCCACGTTCCCGTTGGAGTCGATGTAGTTGTAGTTGTCGCCCTTGTTGTAGTAGCTGAACGTCAGCGTCTGCCGGCCGGACGGGTCGGTGATGTAATCCAGGAATTTGATCGGCTGGTTGCTGGAGTTCCGGTTGGTGTAGGTGAAATCGGCCTCGTTGCCGTTGTTGTCGACCACGGCCGTCTGGTAGCCCTGGCAGTCGAAGTAGAACTGGGTGCGGTCGGGCCGGGTCAGCAGCCACGCCCGGGCGTTCTGCGTCTTCCCGGACGGGTCGCAGGTGCCGGCCTGCTGCAGGTAGTAGTGCATCCCCGGCGGGGACAGCCACTGGCTGGTGGAGGAGTTCCAGGTGAACCAGTGGCTGGTGCCATCCCCGTCGGTCAGGGTGATCGTGGTCGGGTTCGGGTTGGGGTGGAAGTCCAGTGGCGTGCCCAGCCGCATCAGCGACGACGCCTGCAAAGACCAGCCGAACCCCATCGACGAATCGGACGTGTCCATCGAGTTGTACGCCAGCCGCACGAAGGTGGCGAACCCGCGGGAGGGATTGGAGAACGCGTTGTAGGACCACACCACGTTCCCGTTGGCGGCGTTGTTCAGCAGCGCCGAACCGGAACCGGTGTTCACCCCGGTGTACTGGTAGAACTTCTCCAGTCCCAGCTGGTCCGACCCAGGCTGGGCCACCGAGGCCGGCTGGTTCAGCGGCGCGATCGTCGGCACCCCGGAATTGGTGCCCGACAGCCAGGTGCCGGTGGTCTTGTTATACAGATCCCAGCCGATGCTGTACGCGGTGCGGGCGTTACCGCTGCTGGAGGTATCCGGGGTTGTCAGGTTCGCGTTGATGGTGACGGTATCGCCGGCCGGCATGTCGGAAGGCAGGGTGGTCTGCACCTGGTTGCTGGCATCGCTGACATCGGTGCCATCAGGCAGCGTCCAGTGATACGACAGCACCCAGTTGCCCGCGCTCAGCGTGGTACCGGTGGTGTTGGTCACCGTGACCGGCACGGTGTAACTGGCCGCCGACGCAAGATGGTCCGGCAGGCCCGGCACGTAATAGGTGTCGGCCGAGGTTGTGTCCAGGTAGGTGACCACCAGTTCCGGCCGCAGCGCGGGCTCGGTGGCGCTGGTGTCGAGGAACAGTTCCTGCTCCTGCGGGCTGCTGGTGGACTCGGCGGACTCCTTGACCAGCAGCCCGTGCTCGCTGGTGGGGGTGTTCACCCAGCCCTGCACCGTGGAGGTGACCGGCCACTCCTCCCGGTTGGGGTCGTTGGTCAGCCCGGACACCGACCCGGTCACGGCCGTGGAAAAGGCGCCGCCCGCCGTCGTCCACGCTGTCCCGCTCGACGCGCTATTCCAGGTCGCGGTGGACGGGGTGAAACTCTGGGTGAGGGCGTGCGCGTCGAAGGTGGCCGAGCCGTTGGTGTCGTTGTACCAGCCCCACAGCTTCAGCTCCGCGTCCGTGACGGTCGCGGTGGATGGGATCCCCGCCGTGCTCATCGTCGGGTAGTTGACCACCGTGCGGGTCACCCCGAAGGTGGAGGAGTCATCTCCCACCGCCAGCCACGGCTGCCCGGTCAGGTGCTGCTCGTTCGTGGTGGGCTGCGCCTTGGACAAGGTGGTGGCCCCGGACGCGTTGATGATCTTGACGGTGTACCCGGCCTTGGGCAGCCGGACCAGCTCGACCGGCCCCGGGATGACCTGCCCGTCCTGGGTTTTCACCGCGACCATGTAGTAGAACGCGTTCCCGAACGGGTCAGACGAATCAGCCGGGGTCGGGATGTTGGTCGTGTCGCTGAAGCTCGTGGTCCCCGAGGCGACCGGGGCCACCAGCGTCGACCCAGACGGGGTGAACGCCTGGTACACGCTGCGGTGCACCTGGTACTCCGCCAGGTCATCACCGGTGTTGGTGCCCGGCGTCGGGTCGGTGTAGGGGGTCCAGGACAGGTCCGCACCGGTGGCGTGGATTGTGGTGATCTGGTTCAGGGTGACGCTCGGGCGGCCGTAGGTGACCACCAGCTGCGGGTAGGTCGCGACCTCCCCCTGGTAAGCGAACCGGGACGCGTCATAGCGCGGGCCGCCCAGCCCGAACGTGCTCTCGGTCGCGGACCTGACCACAAACCCGTAATTCGGGCTTGACCCGTTCACCCACGACTGCACGATGTTGCGGACCGGGAAGGAGTCCCACACATTGGCCGCGTTGGTGTTCGTCACCGCGGCGCCCCACAGCCGCCACCGCATCGCGTCAGCGATCACCCGGGTCGTCGATGACGCCGGCCCATCCCCCAGCACCACCTTGCCGGCCGTGCCCGCCACGAAGGGATGCTGGCCCAGCACCGACCACACCCCACCGGTCCCGGAGGTCTGGTTGACCGTGGAGGCCTGCGACCCGCCGCTGTAGGTGACGGTAAACGGGGCGTTGGTGGCCGCATTGGACGTGGCGACGTAATGGTCGGCCACGAAGTAGTTTCCGCTTTCGGTGAGCTTCGGGACCCAGGTGAAACTGTCCCCCGCGGTGGTGTCCTGATTATAGCGGTACTGGCCGTCGTTGGCCGATGAATTCGTCGTCGTCGGCCACGTGCCGCTGGCTGAGGTACCGGTGGCGTCGGAGTCGTCGGCGATCACCTCGTTGAGGCCTTCGGTGCCGTCGTTGTTACTCGCGTTCGACCAGGTCGCGGTGGAAGCATTCCACGACGCGGTCGCCTGGTCCGCCTGGATCGTCTCACTCGACGAACTCGACCCGAAATACTGGTCGTAGTACATCCGCAGATCCGCCGAGTCGACCGAAGTCCCCGACGGGATCGACGTCAGCGGGAAGGAAAGCAGCGACCGGACGTCAGAGGAGGCGTTCGTGCCCACTGACAGCCGGTAATTGCTGTCATAGTTCGTCGTTGGCGTGTCGGACTCGATCATCACGTTCTGCGCGTCAGTGGGGGTCGGCGCGATGACGATCGTCGGGTCGATCACCACCGGGAACACCCGCCCCGGCACCCGCAGCCAGGCCGCGTCCGGGATGATCCTCAGCCGCAGCGTGTGTGTGCCCGGATCCCAGGCCATCCGCTGAGACACCCGCGGGCTCCACACCTTCCCGTACGGCGACCAGACGTCCGTGGCGGCACTGGTCATGAACGGCGCCGGCAGGATCAGCGCCGGCGGGCCACCGGCACCCTCGCGCGACAGCACCACCTGGCCGTTGCCCCGCTGCCACGGGACCAGCCCGCCGCCTACCTTGATCGTGTACGAGTACGAGGCGGGGGCCGCCGCCGAGGCAAGCGTGATGCTCTCCTTCAGGGCATCCGGCGTCACCTGATACTGAACGCCCGTGCCCGGCTCCACCTGCGGATACGTGACACTGTTCCCGGCCACCCGGGGGCTGCCCGGGTGCGAGCCGTCCAGCCCCACCGCCAGCCACCCGCCGCCCGGCACCTCGAACCGCACCAGCCGGCCCGCGGTGGTCCCGAAGTAGCTGCGGAAACTGCTGGTGGTGTTGCCGAACGCGTAACCCGAGCTGCGTACCCGCCGCACCGCGGTATTGATCGGCTGCCAGCGGCCCGCGGCGTCCCGGTAGTTCACCGGCCCGGCGGAGATGGCCGCCTGCAGTTCACCATTCGACAACCGGTACACGCGGGTGTTCGCCGTCCGCCGCGACGTCAGTTCCGCCACCCGTCTCGGCTTGCCCGCCGCCACCTGGCGCGGCACCGGGATCCGCTGCGGCCCGCCGCCCGCAGCCATGGTCCGCGGCGCGGGCGCGTGCCCCCCGCCGCCGAACCAGCCCCGCGGATCCCACCACGGGTAATGACTGAGCGACCCAGCCGAGCCCGGCGCCAGTAACCCCGCCGCCGGTGCGGCGCCGTGGCCGCTGACCGCCGGCGGTGTCATCAGCGCCGCCACCAGTACACCAGCGACCGCCACCGCCACCAGTGGGATAGCCCAGCCGTACCTGCGCAGTCCGCTCATTACCCGTGCACGATTCACAGCCACTCCCCAAGCCACTTTTAACGCAGACAGAATTAAGCCAGGCACGGCCAGGACAGAAAACCCGGCCCGAATCTTGGGCAAGTCAAGACAGCGAAAACAGAAAAAGAGCAGGTCACCGGAGGAGCCCGGACGGCAGACCCATGTGTCACGTCACAGCGGTAACCTGCACAACCATCTCCCCAATCACAGCGGATGGCCCGGAAAAAGTCTCCCACGACCTTCCCGGCCGTCATCACCCCGATTGTGAACGGGTGTCCATTCCGTGCATACCCCCCGATCGGCTCGTTTTTAACAGTCAGAAATAGTGGTTCCGCAGGCACCGTCGCGTAACGTTGCCGGCACCGCCAGCGCTATGAACAGCAGCCGGGGGCCGGACTGGGCATCACGGTCGCGCCGTCCACGGTCTGGCAGATCCTCAAGAGCGCTGGGGTTGTTCTGCTGGCACACTGACGAGTGTGGAGGATCTGAGCAGTGCGGCTGGCCCAATGGCGCTGTTGCGGGCGGCCGCGATTTCAGCCGCCGCCTATGCCTGCGGGATCCGGTGCGCCCGGAGGCGGACGACCTCGCCTGGTACGTCGCCGATGTGCGTGACAGCGGGCTAGAAGCGCAGATCAAGGTCGTCACCCTGGGCGATGATGACCTTCCCGGATTCTTGCGCGGGCTGGCGGATGATTTCCGCGGCTGGCCGGGCACTCGGCACTGGCGCTCCCTGGAAGATCAGCTGAGGATCGAGGCGGCCTAACGACGGGCGTGGGCATGTGACCCTCCCCTTCCGGCTCCGTGACCGGGCGTATGGCGATCACTGGGACCTGAGCGTCTCCTTCAGCGTCGAAGCCGGTGCCGAGATGATCGCGCTTGCCGACACATTCGAGACGTTCTTCGCAGCAGCCCAACTGCCGCACGGCGATGAGCGTTAAGACCGCCTCGCGGCAGATCCGCGCATGTGCCAGTTACCGTAAGGCAGCACCGACGTGCCCGCATCCGGCAGTCTGGTCGGCATGGGTTTGCTCATCGACTACTTCGTTGCGGCTTCCGACGATGATGCCCGCACGGTGCTGGACCATGGCCTTGGTGGCCGGTTCGCATCGACGGATGGTTCCGGCGTCGAGCCAACGGCAGCCCTCGGTCAGTTTGAGGAACTCTTGACCGGTAGAACCTTCGACGAGCAACTTGGAGATCCGGCGTCGTATGAGGTCATCGCTTCGTCGGAAGACAATGAGGTTGCGGTGATCCGCCTTGAGCCCGGTTTCGTGCAGGTCCTCGCGGACGCCGATCCACCTACGCTCGATCGGCTCGCTTTGCCATGGTCAAAGATCGAGGAGTTCGGCGGCATGGCGGATGCGGCTGATGCCGCCGATTTCCTGCATCGCCTTCGCGGACTCGCTCAAACTGCCGTCCCAGGGAATGCTGGCATGTACTGCAGGATCAGCCTCTAGCTACATCCCCGGACTACGAACGACACCAATGTCTGACTCTCGGCAAGATCAGCCTGACCTGCCGCTCCCATCGCGGCGAGTATCTCGGGCTTCAGACGGGCATGCATAATCATGCAGGCTTGCTGGACAATCGCGGGATCACGGTGATCTTGACCTGTTCGCCTTTGGGGGTCATTTGTCTCTGAGATGTCACCCGGACGGAGCGGGCACAGATTACACATCGGTCCCGAACGGGTTCCTGTCAGGCTCGGACACCTGCTCCTAGCGGACCATCAGCTAAGCGGTCCGGCTGGCGATGGCGAACTGCCGCGTAGTGTGGCCCTAAGTGGGCAGATACTGCCATCGCATCTCAACTAGAGATAGCGAGCACACGCACCAAGCGACCTTGATACATCCAGTAGATGTTCCCCTCGCGTTCAATGACGCCTTCAACAACAATAGCGCGGTCTTCGTCATGGGCTATCAAAGCTCGATGATAGTCATCGTCACTGAGACGAACTCTGATCTTTACGGGCTTCTCGTATGTTATGTTGGTTACCCCGATAACACCGGGGCCACCCGCTTCTTTCTTGGCAAGTAGGTGGACCCATCCAGTAAAAGTTACGCGTTCGGGCACCGCAGCTTTCGCTAGCAGCTCGCTCGATACCCTGTTCAGTATTTCGACGTCGGTTGGCCTGAGTTTTATGGTTGCTGGTGGCATTTCATCTGGGACAGGAACAGCCGGGTCCCATTCGACTGAGATTTCAGTGCCCTCTGATCCTTCTACCAGCCCTCGCAGCGCCGTAGTCATCTCATGGGAGACGCCCCGGGAAACTAGGTCTTCGAATGCCGATGCAGAACCTGCCTCCCGATAGTGCGTGACTGCCTCTACTGTAGCAGCCATTGCGGCCCATGTAGCTATTCCAATAAGGCGCGTTGATGCCATTTCATCGGGATTAGGCTCAGGCAAAGGCCCCCGACCCTCGGTGGCAACTTGGGGCTTGGTAAGAGGCACGAGGGCGCTAGATGGCACGAATGCTGATACCACATAGCTGCCTGGCGCTGTTTGTCCCATCAGGACCTTATCTAGATAGCGGTTGGCAAACTGGCCGTAGCGATTACCGAAATAGCTAAGAGTCTCCATGTAGGTCTTTGCGCCTGTCGAGAGTGCAAGGCGAGCATTTTGGATCAGGCGCTCGCCTTGCGTCCATGGTATGAGTCCTCGTGGAGCGACTGCCTCAGTCCTAAAGCGAAAACCGTCCGTAGGTTCCGCAATCAATCTCGCCGAGATGTTCGACGCCTCGATATCCCGCGCTGTTATTCGTTCTATATCACTAAGTGCGTCTTGCATTGACATAGCGAATTCAGGCGCTGTCCGGTCCAAGGGCACCAGAACCGAAGCACGGAACTCACCAGGTGGAGACATCCGCACATAGGAACCCTGACGCTGACCGACTACCCGCCACCCGGCCTCATGCAGAAGCAGGCTCACGCGATCGGGATCAACTCTCTCCGCAAGAGGTCCAACCGGCGAGTCGGTCAACTCAACGCCTCCCCTCGGTCGAGCTTGTCCATGATCTTCGTCAGAGCTTCACTATCAAATATGTTCGAAGTTGGTACTTGTACTGAAGGAGACTGCACCCCGGGTCGGACAGTCCGCCCTTCCAGCGACACCCAGTAACAGCAGTGACGGATTGTGAGCATCTCATGATCGCACTCTGTCCACTCCGCCTGCACCGGCCTAGTCACCATGACCAACAGGATCGCCTTGGGGTCCTTCCGGGGCATCGCAAGTCGCTTGAAGTCCGCGGCCCTCTTGAACTGGTAGCTGAATCTGTCCTTGGCTGGGTCCGGCTTCCGTCTTGAGGTGCACTTGAGCTGAGCCATCAACGCGATCTCCTGGCGCTCTTCATCCAAAGATTTGATGACCATCGCGTCCAAGGTGTACATATCACGCCGGATGAACTCGACCGAGCAGCCCGCCGTAGCAGCGACGCTGGCGACGTATCCCTCCTGTAGCTGCTCCATGAACTTCGTGAACCGGAGCCGGTCCACAGGCACGATGCGTGCTGTAGCAGCAGAGGCACCGCCACCAGGTATCGTCATCACACGCCTTCCCCCGGCGTCCTGTCGCGCCGCGTGCATTGCGAGATGCGGTGTCAGAGTAGGTACAGCCAGTGATCAATGTACAGATGATCTGACATGCGGCGTAGCCGACGGGTTCAATCGAGGTTACGGTGCGATAGCACTAGACGCCCGTACATCTGTCGCGACTGTACCGAAGGCCTGGCGTGTCCCCTGCGCGCTGGCCCTAGGCCTGACCCCCAACCACGCCGCCATCGGTGCCCTGCCACCCGGCGAACAAGAGCACGTGCAGGCCACGCTGGCCGCCCTCCAAGCTGTCTACCAGCGGCACTGCACCTACCTCGGCTCCGACCGGCTGCCTGGCGTGCTGCGCACTTACATCGAGGATTTCAACGCGATCCGGGTCCGCTCCACCGGAGGCGTGTACTTTGTCCACCGCCGCTGCGCCGATACCCTCGCCGCGCTGCGCGAGCTGGTCCGCCGCTTCGGCGCCGGCAGCCACCTGGCCCGCGTCCCCGCCGCGATCAGGACGAGATGCGGGAGATGGTGATCACCGCGTTCACCAAATCCCGCGAGGACCGCGACCGGCTCGCCCGCGACATCGCCGCCGCCGAGCACGATGGCGACACCGTCCCGGCTGCCATCGAATCCCTCCACGAGCGGTTTCGCGAGCTGCAAGCCGCCAGCACCGAACACGCCCAACTCCTCAACACCAGCCTCGACGACATCACCGCTGGCCTCAAACTCGTCAACGCCCAGCTCGCCAGCCGCCTCGCCCGAGCGAGCTGAGCCGAACAAGGAACCAGGCACTGTCGTGAATGAGACGCAGACCGAGTCAGCGTTGCCGGGCCGCGGTCACATGCCCCGCGGGACGCTCCTCGCCGACATCATCGTCAAGCCACGTCACACATACGACACGCCCTCTGGCCACCCTGTCATCCGTGTGGGAGAGAATCACTACCGTGACTGCTGACCTCGATAGCCTTCGCAACTGGCTGTGCGATGCAGCTGCCGAACCTGTGGCAGCCAAGATGGTTCCCGGTGCTTCGGAATTGGAGAGGCAACGACTGGCGGCGCTTGGCGGTGTAGTCCGCGGCCTTGTTCCACCTGGTGATCGTGCAGCATGGCCGTCCGATGTCGTGGATTGGCTGGACGCGGGCCCGGTTGCGCCCGAGGCGGTGGTCTCAGCAGCGAGGCGTGCAGTCGCTTGCGAACCTGACGAGTCGCTAGCAACGCTCTACACGCAACTAGTGTCGGGCGCGAATCGGCGGGCGCTCGGAACGTTCTTCACGCCTTCACCCGAAGTCAAATTGATGCTCGACATGTGGGAACAATCCGAAGAAGCTCCTTCGAGTGTGATTGACATAGGTGCTGGGGTCGGGGTGTTCACCGTTTCGGCGGCTAAGCGTTGGCTGAATGCGCACATCTTCGGGATAGACATTAATCCCGTGACGCTCGGTCTGCTGGCGTTGCGTGTCTGGCTAAGTGATTTGCCTTTGGCTGACGACTCAGCTTCTGGGCCCGGGATTCGTCTCATTCGAGATGACTTTACCACCTGGGTGACAGAGTCCTTGCGTGAGACGGCTTCACCCAGACTGATTCTTGGAAACCCCCCTTATACCCGGTCGCAGTTGCTGTCTACGGAAGATCGCGTACGTTTGGGCAAGGCTACGAATGGTCTGTGTGGCTTGCGTGCGAGCCTGTCAACGTTGATGACAGCGATCTCGCTTCGTCATCTAGGCCAGTCAGACGGGCTCTGTCTGCTTCTTCCGGCTCAGTGGCTCGAGTCAAAGTATGCGGCGTCTTTGCGTGACCATCTGGCTGGATTGACTCGGCGCCGTGTGGAGCTACGACTGGTGGAGTCGAAGCTATTCCCTGACGCTCAGGTCGATGCTGTCGCGTTGCTTGTGGGGCGTGAGCAGGACCGCGAGCAAGCGTTCTGCGTTGCGACCTGGACGGCAGATAACGCGCTGCCTGTAGACCGGGCAGGACTGGTCGGCATACAGTGGCGAGCACTGTTTAATTCCACGCTGCCAAATACGAAGGCTCCAAGGCTGGCGCCGAGCCCTTCTGCGCCGGATTCGAAGCTCTCAGATTTCTGTACTGTTCGTCGCGGTATCGCGACAGGCGCCAACTGGTTCTTCGTTCTGAGCGATAACGACATAGCCCAGAACCACGTGCCGCCGGATCGATTGTTGAAGCTAGTGCGGCGCCTCAACCGCTACCCTGATGTAATTGATGACCGCGCATTCGACTCGATAGGCAGCGATGAGAAGCGCTGGCTGCTGCATGTTAAGCGTGCTCATCGCAGCGTAGGCAGCAACGTCGACCAATACCTGAAAGCTGGCGAAGACGCAAGGATTCAAACGAGGTACCTGTGCCGTTATCGACGGAATGCCTGGTATGACCTGACGCATGAATTGTTTGTACCTGACGTGATCATTGGCCCTATGACGCGCGGACGGGTACGCTTCCTAGATAATGAGGTTAGGGCAGTCATTACGAATAATCTCTACGGATGGCGCTGGCATCCCGAGATCCCGCCAGTCTCTCGCGCGGAGATTGTGAAATGGTTGCGTAGCGAGGCAGGGCAGGCGACCGTGCTCGCGGCAGCCCGCCGCCAAGGAGATGGCCTGTATAAGCTTGAGCCGAGTGGCCTTGCAAATGTGGTTATCCCGGCGTCGATCGCCCGGCCGCCTCTAACGCTCCTGTAGTACATGAGTCTGATTAGACGGCTCGTGGGATTCCATCGAACAACACAGCTCGAGGCAACCGTACCAGCGCTTCTGTCCAATGCCCGTTGCGATCCTCGGGGAGGTAGGGCTGCAGTGCTTGTGCCCGGCACCAGCCAAGCACCTGCACGCCGTTATCGGCCGTGTTGAACACGCACGCGACGAGCCCCCAGAGCGCTGGTTCACGCCGCCCGGCCTCGTACTCATTGCGGGAGAGGAAGAACTGGAAGATAGCATCCGAAGCTTGCTTACTTGTCTTCACTTCGAGCCGGCGCGTTGGTCCGCCGATCATGGGCGCAACTACGTCATAGCCGAGCGAGTCATCCAAGAGACTCACTTGATGGACAGCGGGCGCGAGGTCAGCACGCCCTAGCGACGCGAGGTCGGCGCGACACGCCTCTACTACCGCAGTTTCACCGGCCAATCCGACCTCGATGCGGATGGCTTCCGCGGACCGCTGGGCAAACATGCGGCGCAGATGCCGAACCGCGTCGGTATCCGAGAGGTTGGCCAGCACCGCCAGCATTGGCGTGGGAACGATGCGACCATCGGACTCTGCGCGAATCAGCCCGGCTGTAACCAGGATGCTCTCGCCCCCCAACAGGTCATCGGTACGGTGTTCGCCTTGACTAATCACCAGGGGGAAGGTGCGCCGAGCCGCTTCCTGTGTGTTCCCGGCCTCGTCCAGGATGCGGACGACCCGGACAGCTGCAAGGAGTTGATGGTCGGTGGGTTCCACTAGGCCTCGTCCGCTCTTCCGCGGGGGCCTCGTTGAAGGAGGTCGAGCACCTCAATGAGGTCGAGTTCGTCATCAATCACTTCGCCTGCATCCTCGTCGTCAGGCAGGGCCATCTGCACGAGGAACGGGTCATCAAGCATCAGCGCCAACCGGCGGGCCTTGTCCTCGACTCGGCGGTTAACTCGCTCGTCAATGGTGTCCACGCTCGTGAGGATCGTGACGCGGGTGTCGGCATCGTCGGGAAGGCCGAGACGGTGAATGCGGTCCAGGGATTGGAGGTACTGCCCGGCGTTGAACGTCCGGTCGATGTAGATGGCGTCGTTGCACCAAAGGTGTAGGCTCACACCTTCGGACATGGCGGCTGGGTTCGCGAGCAGTACCCAGCAGCCTGGGTCGTTGCGGAACCTGTCGAGTTCGCGTTCACGGGTACGGACGCCGGGTTCGGCTTCCTCGTTGCTCGGAATGGCGCCGTAGATGAGGGCAGGGTTGAGTCCAGCGAGCTGCCGTTCGAGGTCGAGTAGGTTGCCTGGGAAGTTGGACCAGACGAGGGTCTTCCGGCCAAGTTGGACGTTGGCGTAGATGATGCGGCAGGCGCGTTCAATCTTTGCTGGGACTTCGTGGTCTGCGTACCTGTCGACGAGGCTGGCTAGCCGTGAGCCAGGCGGTATCGCGAGCGAGGGGAACCGGTATGCGCGGGCAGGGTCGTCATTGGCCGAAAGCAGGCGTGGGCTGCATGCGGCTTGTAGCAGGTACATCATGACCTCGCCCATCTGAGCGAACATTGTCTGATCGCGCCTATCGAGGTCGAAGAACCCGGTATAGCGGTCGAGCAAGGCGTCGTATATCTGCTGCTGCAGCTCACCCATGGAGACAGGATCAAGGGTGATGATGGGATCGCGGAGGGCAAGTTCATTCTTGGTCGTTCGGACATAGAGCGGCGCAATCACCCCATTCAGGATTTGCATGTCAGCCTGGGTTGGGTCATTTCTGAATGCGGCTGGTGGCATAGCAGCGCGCGCGACGTTGCCCGGCCACAGGATGTCGAAGATCGACACCAGATCACGCGGCTGATTCGGCGCCGGTGTACCGGTGAGCGCATCGCGGCGGGCCGCGAACGGAGCGAGAGCCAGCAACGCCCTGCCCCATTCCCCAGACGCACCGCGCTTCGCACGGTGGGCCTCGTCCACAATGAGATGGGTGCGGTGCCGAAGCATCAGGTCCGTCAGCGGCCCAATGGCAGACGGCAGCCGCTGATAGTTCACAAGCACGACGTCGGTATCCGGGACGCCGCCTCCCCGCCATCGTGCAACCCGCAGCGGAGGGTCGAGCACCTCGCTGACCTCGCCTTCCCAGGCACCAAACGCGGACAGCGGAGCAATCACGAGCAGCTTGCTCGCTCGTCCCGCCGCACGTTCGCGAGCATGCAGAGCGTAAGTCACAGTCGTCTTACCAGCACCGGGCACCGAGAAGTTCGCACCATGCCGCAGGTTGGCGAGCAACTCGAAGTCTCGCTGCTGAAATGGCCGAAGCTCACGGACAACTCGACGCCCGTTGTCCAGGTCCTGAGCACCGACCGGGTCAACGGGTGGCTGCCCACGAAGTATGGCGCTGAAGTCACGCTGGTCAGCCTGGCTGCTTCGCAAGAGCAATTTGATGCCGTCATCAACGTTCAGTTCGATACCCAGGTCGGCCAGCAGATCCCGCAGCGGTAGCCGCTCCCTCAGGAAACGGTCGGGCTGGACAAGCAGCGGTGCTCCAACGCGCGGGGTTTGGTTCGCGAGTTGGAGTGCGATCCGGTACCAGTCGCCGGAAGACATGTTGTACGCAACGACGACGATCTGTCTTGGTTCGCCCGCCAAGCTGATGTCGAGCTTCGCCGGTTCAGTCATCGAGATTGGCTTCAGTGTCGTCGTCGGCGTGGACTGCCTCTGTCACCTTGGCGAGTAGCTCGTCAACCTCGTCAAGCAGGGCGAGGACGTTATCCCTATGTGGCGAGAATTCGGGCAGGTCACTTACTTCATCAAGAGCGTCGAGCGCATCTCGCAGCCCTGCCCGCGCCTGAGTCAGCCCATAGGCGGGGCGTTGAAGCTTGTTGCCTGCTAGTGAGCGCCGCTTGGACGCTGCGAGCCCGCGGGACACGCTTGCTGTCAGTGAATCGCGCACGTCTGCCGCAGGGACCGTTTCGCCGTCATCCAATGTCACGTCCCCGTCACCAGCACGCGATGCCGCCGCGGCAAGATTCAGCAATCGCCGGACGGCTGCTGAGTCCGCATCAGGCGGTGGCGGCGGTTCGTCACCTAGCACATCGACTCCGACAGGCCGCCTCGCCGGCGTCGCCTGCTCAGTTATTGGGGCTGTTGCCGTCTCCGCAATCGTCGTGGCGATGTCACCGCCTTCAGCAAGGTCAGGGAGCACGTCGGTCTCGACCCATGTGCCCTGAGCATGGCGCAGCTTATGGACGGAGTTGAATCCCAGCATGTATGCAATAAGCCAGCGACCAATAACAAGGTCTCCCGCAGGACGGCCTTCTCGCTGGTCGGCTTCACGAACCCGGGCAAGCAGTTCAATCCAGTTCTGCGCCTGATCCCGTTCGTTGATAAAAGCAGTCAGCGGAAGCATAGGTTCCGTTAGCCGCCGTGCACGTTCCATAAGATCCAGCGCGGCGCGCCGATCGGTGACAAGCTGTGCGCTCCTCATCCGAAGACGCCGTGCAATGGCCGCATCAGTCATTCCAGCGTCCTCATGCAGCTTCTTGAGCATCATCAATTCGCTGACCAGGTTATATTCGTCTTTGTGTTCGATTTGCTTCTGCAAGACGCTTTCGAGTTCGAGTTCTTGTGACTCGACGACATCAGCCGGAAGCACCGCGACCCTGATACTTGACGTCGCGATCCGGCCTTCAGCCCGGAGTTCGCGCAGCAAGACGCATCGGGTGTTGCCGTTGAGGAGCTTCCCCTTGCGGGTAATCAAGCCAGGCTGGTCCTGTCCGTCAATCAGGCTCTCTTTGAGCTCCTCAGAGTGCCGGTGCGAGGCGCGGACCAGCTCCGCCACGATGCGCTGAGCCGCAGGCGAGTACGGGTCTGCCCTGACCAGGTCGGCCTGCGGGTACTCAGCCAGTGCCGGAGCGATGCGGAAGCTCTCGGCGTTCAGGACCGGCAGGTCGAGCGGCAACTCCAGCACCTCGAGCAACATCCCACCACGCAGCGGGACGCGCATCGTGTCCCTTGGCCCAGACTGCTGGTTGTACTGACTCAGCGCCTGAGCGATGTGCTGCTCTCTATTGGCCTCGGTCATATTGCATCCACCCTCCCTCATGCTCCGACCCTGCTTTGACGAACCGTACACCGCAGGTATGACAAGCCGGGCTGCAGCGTGCCCCGGTGGGCTATGTCTGCAAGAACGTCGTAGCCATCGGGGAGAATTGAACCCAGGTTCGAACACCTTGAGGGCCGATGCCGCCGACCTGACCAGAGGATCTCAACGCGCGGGAGTCGTGATGCTGGGCAAGCCGCCACTTTTTCCGTCGTCCTACGCGCCGCTCTTCGCGCTTGTGGCGATCCGCAAGCATGCTCCTTTTCTTCAATGAAGACCTATGGACCGGTGATTTCCCCGACGAGCACTACGCTGCAGCACGAAAGTTCAAGTCGTTCCAGTCCCAGGGAGCGGTGAAGGTACCGTCGACCTCCCGTTCGAAACGGAACTGATCAGTGCGCCCCGGTTGCTTTAGGGAACAGCTCGAACATGCCAGCCGCGGACAGCCGACTAGCCAGGACGGTGACCTGTTCGCGTGCGCCTGCCCTCTGCAGGCTGTCGAGCAGTATGGCCACGTCGCCTGGGTCGTCGAGGTCGGTGTGGTCGGCGGCCCGGGTGGCCAGGACGGTGCCCTGTTCACCCGCGCCCGCCTCCCGCAGGCTGTCCAGCAGTATGGCCACGGCCGCCGGATAGCTGAGGTCGGTGTCGGCGGCGGCCCGGGTGGCCAGGACGGTGCCCTGTTCA
>Ga0207684_10001344_pt1 | contig 26960 bp, 29 predicted proteins | sample KBSK5501metaG_FD_184342 | JGI IMG/M metagenome (GOLD analysis project Ga0207684, IMG submission 184342) | Corn, switchgrass and miscanthus rhizosphere microbial communities from Kellogg Biological Station, Michigan, USA - KBS K5-50-1 metaG... | ecosystem: Host-associated > Plants > Roots >...
ATCAGGGAACTGGCATCCATGTAACGTCACGCCCAGAGTTACGCTCACTAAACACCATCATCGTCGGGGTTGTCAAGACGCATGACAGGTGATGCATGTAGCCGAATGATTGGGCAAATTTAGCCACTTGCTTTATGCGAATGCCTTGACAAGCCAACGCAAATTCTCTACCATAGACCCGCTCATCCTTTTTGATTTTTAAGGAAATTGCGGCCATGGCGGTAGGGTAACACACAAGGAGGTAGATCGGTCATGAGCAAGATCGTGGTGGTTGACGATGTGTACGCTGAATTGCAACTAATTGAAAGCATTCTCAAATCGGCGAATCATACGGTGGTGACATACATGAATGCGGATAAGTTGGAAGAGAAGCTGGCTACAGAAAAACCCGATCTTATCCTCTTGGATGTGATCATGCCCGGTCGGAATGGGTTTCAAGCCTGCCGAGACCTGAAGAACGACGAGCGGCTCAAGAACATTCCGATTGTGCTCGTGACATCCAAAGGCCAGGAAAGCGATAAGTTCTGGGGCCAGCAGCAAGGGGCGACGGCGTACGTCGTCAAACCGTTTAAACCTGAGGATCTGTTGGCCGCTGTCAAGAAAGCTCTGAGTTGACACGCGGTTCCAGAGAGGCGACTGAGGCCTGATGGACCTTCCCGGCCCCCACACGCAGATTCTGGAACAAGCCGGCACCACGCCAGCCGCAGGCTATCCATCACGAGTGTGTCTGATTACCCTCTCAGGCGGGACCTTTGCCCTTGATCTTCGGGGCGTCCGCGAGGTGTTTCCTATCGGATCGATCACCCCGGTTCCGGGGATGCCATCCGCCCTTGTCGGGGTGACCAATCTCCGCGGGGTGGTGCTCCCCATTGTGGACGTCCGTTCCTTGCTCGGACTGACCACAGTGGGGCCACCGCCGAAATTTGTGGTTGTGCTCGCACATAAAGAGAACCAAGTCGGAGTGCTCGTGGATCGAGTCCCGGAAATCAGGACTGTGGAGCAGGATCAATTCCTTCCAGCTGCGCAGGCAGGACAGGCAGAGGTGCGGCCTTTTGTCTCGACCATTCTCCGTGTTGAAGACCGCCTGGGCGGTCTTCTCGAAGTTCCGACACTCCTCGCACATATGGATGCCGCAGGAGTTCCCAAGGGGAATACGTAACGCCCCGAAGACGATTTCGATTCAAGGAGGCATGGCATGGCGTTTCTAGATATCCCGTTCGCGGCGTTCAGGAACCTCAAGACGCTAAAAAAGATGTTGCTGGGGATCATCCTCGTGGCCATTGTTATCGTGATGGTGGGCTATCTGGGCGTGCAAGGCCTTCAGCAGCTTCGCGACAAACTCCAGATCGTGTACGACGAATCAACGCTCATCTTGGCTAACCTTGCGGCTGCCGGCAGCTCCTTGGGTCTGTACCACGACTCGATCCTGGAAGCGAGCCGGGCCAAAACCAAAGCCGAACTGGAGGTCGCGCTACGACCCCTCGCGGTCCGGAAAGCCGGAGCACTCGATCCGATCGCGCAGATACAGAGCGGCCAGCTCCGTCAGTCCCGCAGCGGGCACCACGAGAAGGATGACCTGCAGGCGCTCACGACTGCCTTGAACGCGTATTTCAAGTCAACCGACGGCGTGATTGGTACGGTCCGTGACAGTTTTAATCCCAAACTTTCTGAAGAACAGCACGAGTTATTCAAGAGTTTGGCCAACACCTCCATCGCAACCGACGTGGCCCGAGATTACACGGCTGCCACCAAAGCGGTGGATCAGATGGTGAAAACTGCACGTGAAGTCGCCAAAGACCTAAACGATGAAGGCCAGGCCGTGGCCAAGAAGCAAACCATGTACGTGGTCGCTGGGGCCTTCATTGCCATCTTCTTCGGCGTGACCTTCGTGTCTATCGTCGCCCGGTTCATTGCACGCGGCGTCACCCACATCGCCGAAGTCGCGACGCTGGCCGCGTCGGGGAAGCTGAAAGCGCGCGCCAAGATCACGTCTACAGATGAGCTCGGGCAGATGGCGCAGGCGTTCAACACCATGTTGGACCGGATCACCGGCCTCGTCCAGAGCGAGGAAGAGCGCGATCTGATGCAAAAGCGCACAATGGAATTCCTCGTGCTGGTGTCCGAGGTTAGCAAAGGCGACTTGACGAAGCGCGGTAAAGTGACCGCCGATATGTTCGGCAACTTGGCCGATGCGTTCAACCTCATGTTAGACCGGTTCGGCAAGCTCATCAGCCAGGTGAAGGACGCCGCCGTGCGCGTCAACGAGTCAGCGCGCGCCATGCGGGACACAGCTGGCCAAGTGGCGTTGATGTCTCAACAGCAGGAACAAGAGTCCACGAAGACGCTGGCCGCGATCGAAGGCTTGGCCACGGGCATGCGCCAGGTTGCCGCCACGGCGGAGGTGTCTTCAGACAGCGCACGGCAGGCCCTGACCGCAACCGAGCGAGGCCGGCTGGCCGTGCAGGAAACCGTGCAGGGCATGCAGAGCATCAGAACGGCGGTGCAACGCATGTCGAAACAGGTGAAGGGGCTGGGAGACCGCTCCTTGGAAATTTCCCAGATCGTCTCGACGATCCGCGACATCGCTGCCCAAACCAACTTGCTGGCCCTCAACGCCGCGATCGAGGCGGCCGGTGCTGGAGAAGCGGGAGCACGGTTTGCCGTCGTGGCCGATCAGGTTCGGAAGCTCGCGGAAAACACGGCTCAGGCCGCCCGTGAGATCACCGATCTGGTCACGGTCATTCAAACAGAGACACAGGCTGCGGTCGTCGCGATGGAACACGAGACGCAGGCCGTGGAAGCGGGATCCGCTTCGGCGATCAAGACCGGTGAGGTGTTCACACAGATTTCAGAAATCGCGAAAAAATCGGCTGAGCTCGCGCAGATCATCGCGAACTCCTCCACACAGCAATCCGCCGCAACGGAAAGCGTCACGGAAGCGATTCACCAGTTTGCCGCTGCGGCCAGCACGACACGAAAAGCCGCCGAAGAGACGCGGCTCACGGTCGAAGACCTGGCCAAGCTGGCGGCCGGACTGACAACCTCAGTGGGCCAATTCAAGCTGGCCCAAGCGTAGCCGCATGGAACCTGACTTCGATCGACAGGGGCTGCTCAACATTTTCGCGACGGAAGCGTCGGACGGGCTCCTCAAACTTTCGACCGCCTTGGATCCGAGAGATGGGTCCACGCCGACTCCTGAAGCCCTGCATGCGCAGTATATCGTGGCGCATAGCCTGACCGGCGCCGCGTCGCTATATGGGTTCATGGGATGTGCCAACCTCGCCAAGATCATGGCCCAGATCCTCGACCAGACCAACAATGTGACGGCGGAAGAATGGCCGAAGACCGTCACTCTTCTCCGCGATATCGTCGCCGCCCTTCGCACCCAAATCGATAACATCGGCCAGCACGGTGTTGAAGACCCTGCCGCGTTCGCTGAATTGAAAGCCCGCTACGCGCTGCCGTTGCAGGAGATGAAAATCCCTGCACCGACCGAGGCTGAACCGATGCCCAGTGCCCAGGAAGAATCCCTTCCCGATAGTTACTATTGCCCAGAAATAGAAGCCGCAATCCTGGAATATTTTGTTCCTGAGGCGCAGGAGTACCTGGAGAGCATCAGCCTGTGCCTGCTGCGTTTGGAAACGACACCGGAGAGCAAGGACACGATTCACCAGTTGTTCCGGGCGGCCCATACGCTCAAGGGCTCGGCCTTCACGGTCGGATTTCAGGTCATCGGGGACTTGACCCATCACATGGAAGACATCATGGGCGCGATCCGCGACGGCCGGATGCCGGTCACCGCCGAGCTGACGGACGTATTCTTCCGCGCCGTGGATGAAGTCCGTCTCCTGCTGGGACGAGACCCTGCCAAGTTGTCTCAGATTCGGCGGGAATTCGGCCCCATCATGCAACACCTCCGCCAGGTATCTTCCGGTACGATCGCCACACCACCTGCGACTGTCCAGCCCCGCGCCGAGTCTTCCGCAAAGGTCGGGGAAGAGATCACGACGGCCTCTCGGACGCACGAAATCGCCACGAATACGGTCCGGGTCAGCCGGGACCGCCTGGAGCGGCTGCTCAACCTCGTCGGCGAATTGGTCATCGGGCGCAGCCGTTTGGAGCAACGATTGGGGGGCCTTGAACAGCTTTCACGACAGGTGCTGATGTTCAAAGGGCGCATGCTGGAGACGGTCCGATCGTTTGAAGACAAGTATGAGTTCACGCTACCCCCGCAGAGCACCGGAGCAAACGTGTCGACGGCTCTTGCTCTTCCGGTCGATTTCGGGGGCCTTGAGTTCGATAAATACGACGACTTCAACATCCTCGCCCGCCGTATGACCGAGGTGTCGGCGGATGTCGGGGAGGCCATGGCCCAGCTCGACACGTCAATCCGCCAGGCCCGTGAAGACATGGGCCTGCTGCAACATTTAACGGCCACGATGCGCAGCGAGATCGCCAGCACCCGCATGGTCCCAATCGGCACTCTCTTCACCCGCTTTCAGAAGGCGATTCGTGAAGTGGCCCGGCAAGACGGCAAAAACGTGACCGTGTCGTTCTCCGGAGCCGACACCGAAATTGACGCCAGCGTCGTCCAACAGTTGGCGGATCCGCTGATCCACATCATGCGGAACTCCGTGGCACACGGAATTGAGACACCGGCCGCGCGCATCGCCTGCGGCAAGCCGGAGGGGGGGACGATCTACCTGAGCGCCATGAGCCGCGGCAGCATGGTTATCCTCGAAATCGAGGACGACGGGGCTGGGATGAATCTCGAGAAAATCAAAGCAAAGGCCGTCTCGCTCGGTCTGGTTCGTCCGGAGTATGCTGAAACGATGTCGCCGGCTGAGGTGACGAAACTGATCTATCTGCCGGGCTTCACGACGGCGGATGAAGTCGGCGGCCAGGCGGGCCGAGGCGTTGGGATGGATGTCGTCAAGCGTGTCATTACCAATATGAGCGGCCAAATTGAGGTTGAGACCGAACAGGGGATCGGCACCAAGTTTACTCTTAGCATCCCGCTCACCCTGCTCATCTCGAGCGCACTGATGGTGCGCGCCGGCGATCAGCAATACGCGGTGTTGCTGCCGCATATTCGCGAGATTCTCATGCCACCGTCAGGCGCAGTTGATGATATCGGCGGCATTCCTGTTTTCCAATTGAGGGCCGGAGAAGCCGTCGAGATCAGATCCCTTGCACGACTGCTGGGGACCGCGCCCATGCCACACGATGGTCCCCTGCCGGTCGTGGTCGTCAACACGCCGACCGGCACGCTGGGACTCGAGGTCGACGCACTGATGGGCCTGCAGGAAATCGTCGTGAAGACCCTGGGGTCGCTCAAACTCTTCCAGGGGTCCTGCTACAGCGGGGCGACTATCGACCCGGAAGGCCGCGTCGTGCTGGTCGTGGACGTGGGCAGCCTCGTCGACGCCCAGGAACGCAGTCCGGCCTTGCCCGACGCCACCTCCTCGCACGACGGGCTGCAATTGGGGATGGGTGACGCAACCATGCAGAAAGCCACGGTCGATCAGGATAGCTCAGTGATTCTTTTAATTGATGATTCGTTGAGCGTCCGGAAATTCATCGGCCGTATGCTTGAGACTGCAGGATACCACGTGCAGACGGCCGCGGACGGAGAAGAGGGGTTGCGCAAAGCCATGACGACGCCCTACCGGCTGATCATTACGGACCTGGAGATGCCTAAGATGAACGGGTATGAACTCATTCAGGCACTCAGGGAGAGACCTCGGACTCGCACGACCCCGATCATCGTGATGACCACGCGGGCAGGCGAAAAACATAAACAGATGGCCCAAAGCCTGGGAGTGACATCGTACCTCACCAAGCCGGTCGAAGAACGGGCCTTGATTCGGGAGATCAGCCAATTTGTGAGCGGGCCGGCCGGCGTAAGGCTGTAAACCGATTCGTGTGCGATAAAGGAGCCGCATGAGCCCACAGGGAAAGTCCAGAACCGAGGCCGCCACCGAAGTCGTGGAACGGCTGCTGGTTGTGACGAGCGGTCCGATGACTGTGGCCCTGACCGCGCCGCTTATCGAGGACATTCTGCCGCCGGAAGAATCCAACGCGACGGTGGTCGTGACCGACCACGAGATCACCTACCGCGTGAGCGACCTTGCACGCCGATTCGGGCAGGCGCCGGGCACACGCGCGCCCGATTCGCGAGTGGTCCTCTGCGGATACGGCGACCGGCATCGGGGATTCAGGGTAGACCGGCTGCTCGGTCCCACTGATGTGGATCCTCGGCACATCCACCCCTTGCCTCCGCATTTTACAGGAGAGGAACGCACGTGGTTCAAAGGATTTTTTCTGTTTCGGGACACCCTTGCATTGCTGGTGAATCCCGACTGGCTGCTCGGTCACGATGCCGATGGTGATGCGCCGGGGCCACCGGCGGATGCGAAGCGCGTCGCGGCGGGCCGCTCAAACCGGCAGGACGAGGTCCTAGAATTGGAAGTGGTCGATGCTGAGAGGACAGCGTAAGCAAACCGTCACGCGAGCCGTCACATGGTCGTTGATTGTATTTTCAATCGGCGGCAGGCCCTTGGCTGCCCGTACGGAGGAAGTCGGGGGCATCCGGCCCTGGGCCGATGCCATGCCGGTCCCGAGCCGCACGCCATCCGTGAACGCGCTCGTACGATACGGCGAGGAGGTGCTCCCGGTCTTCGATCTGGCTGGGTTCTTGAAGCTGCAGGTGCGAGGCAATGCACCGCTGTGTCTTATCGCCAAGCGTCGGGATGGCCGGATCGTGCTCCGCATCGATGCGGACATGCCTCAATTAATAACGGTCGCAGCGGATACGCTTCGCCCCCCAGCCGAGCCGGATTCAAATGTTCTGGGTCTCTGTCAGATTGATGGGAAAGAGGTGCCGATCTATTCGCTCACGAATCTGGGGCTGCCGACGATTCATGCTTCGTGATGAGGTTCTATGCCGACGGTCTTGATTGCCGATGATAGCCTGAGTGTCCGGAAGGTTGCCGAACGGCTCCTGCAGGAGGCCGGCCTCGAAGTGGCCTTGGCGGCCAATGGCGAAGAGGCCCTGATCTGGATGAGCAACAAGCGTCCGGATCTGGTCATCGCCGATGTCATCATGCCGGATAAAAGCGGTTTTGAGGTGTGCGCCTTCATCAGGTCCCACGCGAGCCTGTCAGACACGCCCGTACTGCTGGTTTCAGGATTCGTGGATGATGAGGTCACCCGACAGGCTGAAGCCTGTCGGGCGGATGGGATCATTAAGAAACCCTTTCGGGGTACGTCTCTTCGTGAACAAGTCCTGGGGCTGCTTTCCAGCGGCCGAAAAGAGCAGGCGCCTGTGTTTGCGTCAACGCTGGCGATCGCGACGCCCATAGAAGACAAAGCGCTCGAACCGGCGGTTCCGGACATCTCAGCCGCTCCAGTACCCGCTCAGCTTCAGGTCTGGGAAGCTCGTCTACAAGCCTTCCAGGAAAACGTGACACACGCTCTCGCGAATCTCGGCAAGCAACTCCAGGCCCTTCACGAGAACACAGCACAGACGGTGGGGCCGGTTAAAACGTTGGAGGCCCGGCTTGCGGAGCAGGCAAACGCCATTGCCCAGTTCGCGCATAAAATGGAATCCTTCCGCGAAAGCACGGCCCAAGCGGTCACACAAGTTCATGACTTGGAGGCCCGCTTTGTGGAAAAGGAAAGGGAGTCCGCCACCTTACGAGAACAGTTTGCAGGGTTGGGACCTGGCCGAGAAAGTATCACGCAGACCCTCACGGACCTGGGCAAGCAACTTCAGGATCTCCGTGAGAACACGGCTCGCGCGGCGGGTCCGGTCCAATTGCTGCAAACCCGAATCGCGGAGCAAGAGAAGCGGCTCGCGCAGTTCGCGCAGGAAATGCAGTCCGCACATCCGAGTATCCCCTCGGCACTTGTGCAGCAAGTTGAAGAGATAAAAGCCCGGATGGCGGAAGCAGAGAAACACTTGGCCGTACTACAGGACCGGCTGGGCGTGGTGGAGCCCATCGCCGCTACTATGGAAAAATTGGTCCAGGCATTGGCCGCATTCGCCAGCCACCCATTCAAACCGGGAGAGAGAAATGAGCAGTAAGCGAACCATAGCCGGCGTGAGGCTATAGGCAGGGCATGTCGACGGACACCAGCGAAAACCAGTTTCAGGAAGAGGTACTCAAGCTCTTTGCCGAAGAAGGCCTAGAGTGGCTCGGACAATGCAAGACGGCCTTGGAAGAACTCGAGAGTGGGCCACCTCCTGACCGGGCAACAAAGCTCTATGACACCATCCTGCGTAGTCTCACGAACCTGATGGGTTCGGCAGCGACGGTTGAGCTGGCCGCCCTCCAAAAACTTGCGCTTGCGCTGATTCCTCTCCTGCAGGCCTTGCAAAGCCACAAAGTCGCCGGTAAGCCCGAGCATTTCGACACGATTCGTCAAGGACTCACGTTGCTGACCTCGGCCACCCAGGTCTTGGAAAAGGCGGACTCCAAAACAGTCGTGATTGTCAATCTCGAAAGCATCATGCGTTTGCAGGCCGAGCACATTCAGAAATCGGTAGCAAAGGTCCAGGGCGTTGCCCACGTGCCTCCCTCTACTCCAAAAGATACAGCCGACCAAGATCGGAAATCCCTGGCCACGATCGTCAACGCCATTTCCAATCTCACGCACAGAAACTCCTCCTCGCTGGAACCGATGCGCAACCTGGTCGAGATCGTCCTTCGGAAACTACACCGCCTGCTCGGCCAGGACTCGACTGCCCTCACTGCCGGTTCCGTTTCCAGCATCCTTTTCCAGCTGGACGGCCTCGATGCGCATTTTCTGGGAGAAACCCGGCGGCGTCAAGGGATAGTCAAGAAGGCGCTGGCCGAGCTCAACCACGGCAAGCCCGATTCGGAGGAGCAGAAAAGGAATCTGCAGGACGCCCTCCATGAGCTCGCACTCCTCCACGAAATGGCACGCGAAGTCGGCGCGGTTGCAATAGCCAAGCTTTTGCACGGCCTGGAGACTCTGCTCCTGCAAGTCGTCTACAAAGGAGTGACGTTGGCCCCGAAACGGATCGAAGTCATCGTCTCCCGCGTGGACGCCCTCAGCACGATGGCGCAGCAATGGGTGGAGATGGGCCAAGCTGAAAAGGCGGCAATCGAAAAGGCCCTTGCGCCTCTGCTCGACGCAAACCCCGCTCGCAAGTAACAGTATCGCAGCAGTTTTGGATCATTCCTTTACCGGACAGTAGCAGATGGCGCTGCGGCCCCAGGGGCCGTGGGTTTCTCTCCCTGACCGGAAGACACCTGGCGGAGGTGTTGCATGAGGGGGCCGAACTCCCGCCGAATCTGAGACAACTTGGCAGGGTCTCGTCCCAGCAGGAGACGGACTTCGTCCACGGCGCGGAAGAATACGTCCGTCAGCTCGGCGGTGACCTGCATCCGGCCGTCGCGGATCGCGCCCATGATGTCTTCCATGTGATGAGTTAAGTCCCCGATGACCTGAAATCCGACCGTGAAGGCCGAGCCTTTGAGCGTATGGGCCGCTCGGAACAACTGGTGAATCGTGTCCTTGCTCTCCGGTGTCGTTTCCAAACGCAGCAGGCACAGGCTGATATTTTCGAGGTATTCCTGCGCCTCAGGAACAAAATGTTCCAGGATTTTCGCTCCTATCTCTGGATAATAGTAGCTGTCGGGAAGAGGTTCTTGAATGTTTTCGGGTTTCATTACCGTAGGCCACATTCCCTTTACCTCTCCTGATTACAACGAAATAAATGAATTGTCTATACCTAATCGTGGAAAGCGTCTGCGCAGACAGTTTTACGACATAGTTCGCCATTGTTGTCACCCAAAGCGGTGGTGGGTTTGTGGAAGTCGGTAAACCCTTGGCCTGGGGCACAGAATGAGGATTAGCGAAAGCTGAGATGGTGCCGAGGGACAGAATTGAACTGTCGACACCAGCCTTTTCAGGGCTGTGCTCTGCCAACTGAGCTACCTCGGCACCGGAGGCTCTTCTGTATCAGGATTCGTCGGAGAAAATCAAGAAGGCGGGTTAGGCCAATTGCAACCTGGAGGTCGCCGTGTCCAGAATCTCGCGCACTTTGTATGCGATCGAAGCTGGCGTAAACGGCTTTTGGAGGAACGCAAACTCCTCGCTGGAGATGCCGTGATGAAGAAGGGCGTCTTCCGTGTAGCCCGAGAGACAGAGCAGTTGCATATGCGGGCGCGTGGGCCTCAGCTGTTCAGCCAACTCACGTCCGTTCATCCCAGGCATGACCACATCCGTGATCAGCAGATGAATCGGTCCGTCATGCTGACGACTGATCCTCACTGCCTCATGGCCGTTTGACGCGACTAAGAGGGTGTATCCGTTTGCCTGGAGGATGACCTGGATCAGATTCCGTACCCCGCCTTCATCTTCAACCAGGAGGACGGTCTCCGTCCCGCGCGGAAGAAACTGCGCAGGAACGAGCGGCTCAAACGATTCGACTTCTTCTTTCACCTGCGGCAAATACACTTTAAACGTCGTCCCCTGCCCGGACTCACTGTACACATAAATGGAGCCGCCGCTCTGCTTCACGATGCCATAAACAGTGGACAGCCCCAATCCGGTTCCTTTCCCCTTTTCCTTGGTGGTGAAAAAAGGTTCAAAGATGCGGCTTTGGGTTTGGGCATCCATCCCGCAGCCGGTGTCGCTCACCGCCAGCAGCACATACGATCCGGTTTGCGAGGTGAAGTGTTGTGTGCAATAGACCTCATCCAGTTCGACATTCGCCGTCTCGATGGTCAGCACCCCTCCCTTGGGCATGGCGTCGCGCGCGTTGATCACCAGATTCATGATGACTTGCTCGATCTGGCACGGATCGGCTTTGACGTGTCCTAAACCTGATTTCACGACGGTCAGGAGTTCCACATCCTCCCTGATCAAGCGTCGGAGCATGGGAGCCAGATTCGTGACGACGGCGTTCAGATCCAGGACCTTCGGTTGAAGAATTTGCCGTCGGCTGAAGGCAAGGAGCTGAAAGGTTAAGGCACTGGCGCGCTCGCCGGCTTTCCTGATTTCTTCGAGATTCTTGCGGATCGTGTCACCGACGCCGCGGTCGCTCAGGAGCATCTGCGTGTATCCTGTGATGACCATTAACAGATTATTAAAATCATGGGCGATTCCGCCGGCAAGTCGGCCGATCGCTTCCATCTTTTGGGACTGGCGAAGCTGTTCCTCGCTCTTCCGCAGAGATTCCTGCGCGCGCTTGAGCGCGTCGATGGTCTCAAGCAGGTTCTCCTTTTCGAGATGGCGGCTTCGTACCATATTTCCATAGAAAATGGCCATGATGATGAGGACCGGAATCTGGAGAAAGTCACCCTCTCCCAGCAGGGCGAAGGAACCGGTCCGGGTATAGAGAATGACCCCATAGGAAAGGCAGAGGATAACCGACAACGTGAGATGCAACTTCATGGTAGGAGCGAAGGCGGCGATCAGGATGATCAAAAAATACGTGAGGTACAATTCTGAATACGAATTTCCCGACAGATACACAATGCTAGAGGCAAGAATAGTGTCAGTCAGCATGACCGTGCCGATGAACCGGCCATCACCCCAAATGCGGGCAGGAAAGACCACCACCACGCCGAGAAGAAGGGCAAGCCCGAGAATGATCAATTCCTGGGACGCGAAAGTCAGAACGGTGTTGTGGCTGAACAGCAGCTGATAGGACAGCGCGATCGTGACGACGGTCTGGAGCAGTAAAAACTGCGAGCGGTTGATGGGATCTCTCGCCACTCTACCGGTCGTGGAGGGCGCAGGCATCATGTATGTGACCAACAGTTTGTCGGACGTCCAACTTGCAGGTGCGCTAACTCCATGAACGAGTCCTCAAGAATATCCTTTATAATTCGCGACTACCGCGTGAAATGAAAGCAGAAGCAACAACTATACCAAACCAATATGCGTATACGGTTTCGGAACAGCTGAGATTACCAGCGTTTTTTATGGTTAGGGTTATGGGCTAGGAAAACTATGCAGGCATACAACGCGGTCCGCGCACTAAAGTGTGCGCAGAATCAGTCTTCTGTACAAAAATGTTCGCGGGATAGCATCATTAGCGCCTCACTTATCTCTTCCGATATAGAGGTGTCTTCTTCCTTTACTTTCCTGATAATGAAGCCTCGACAATTCCTCTTCTCCGTGCCCATAAGCGTTTGGCAGGTGATTTGCTTGTATTCAGTGGCACGATGAGCACGGCGGCGATTCTGGTGATCGATGACGAACAAATGATTTGCGATTTGCTGCAATCAGCATGCAGTGGTCACGGCTACATGGTCGTGACGGCGACGAACAGTCGCCGAGGCCTTGCGCTGTTTCAACAATGGCGGCCCCGCGTGACATTGTTGGATCTCCGCATGCCTGAGATGGACGGCATTGAGGTACTCAAGCAGATTCGCAAGATTGAGCCGAAAGCCGACGTGATTATGTTGGCCGGAGGAGGCACTGATGCCCTGGAATTTCAGGCTCGTGGTCTAGGGGTCACGGATTTTTTTAGGAAGGGGCTTCCGCTCGACGTTTTGACCAAAACGATGGACAGAACCCTGCAACGGACGACTAAAATGACTGTACCACCACCGTCGGTTACGTGGATTGGAGAAACCATATCCGCTTAGCCCCCTCCGCTTGCGCTTCTGATCCGCTTGCCGTAGATTCCCTGTCCGATGATTGGAGAGATCAAAGATCGGGAATTCATCCCCCATCCCTTCCTCAGAAACCCGCATATGATGACGTTGTTCCCTCGCTTCTGGGCCAGGTCCGGGTGGCCTTCGGCTCTTCCGATCGAAGCGCGACTCTTCAGCGTCGCCCCGGAATCCCGGATCCTGGGTTATTGCCATTGGCACCCAGACCGCCACAAACATCCCACGCTCATCCTCGTCCATGGGCTCGAAGGTTGCAGTGAATCTCATTACATGGTGGGCATCGCGTGCAAAGCCTGGCGGGTGGGGTTCAACGCCATCCGGCTGAACCAGCGGAACTGCGGCGGGAGCGAACACCTGACACCGACCCTCTATCATAACGGTCTCAGCGGCGATGTCCGGTCCGTTGTCGACGAGCTGTTCGCCCGTGATGGGCTCGATGCCGTCTGGCTGGGCGGCTACTCCATGGGCGGCAACCTGGTGCTCAAGGCAGCAGGGGAGTTGGGCAGTACCCACTCAGCTCTCAAAGGAGTCGTCGCGGTGTGCCCCAATATCGATCCCGCGGTCTGTACGGATGCCCTCATCCAGCCCAGGAATTGGATCTACAACCGGCACTTCGTCCAGAGCCTCAAGGCCCGCTTGCGACGGAAGGCTGCCTTCTTCCCTGGGAAGTATGACCTGTCCCGCCTGCCGGCAATCCGGACTCTTCTCGACTTCGATGAAGCGTACACCGCGCCGGACGGAGGCTATCAAAACGCCGCCGACTACTACGAACAGGCCGGCGCCCGGCACGTGCTCGGAAACATCGCGGTGCCCACGTTCATCATCACCGCGCAGGACGATCCGTTCATTCCCTACCGGATTTTCGACGTGCCGCCGATCCGGACGAACTCCCAAATCCGCCTTGAGGCACCCGGGTACGGCGGCCATTGCGGCTTCATCCAGCGCGCAACTTTTGGCGAAGACCGCTACTGGGCCGAGAACCGGCTCGTGGAGTTTGTGAGTTCCTTCTGATTGGCGATCATGTGCACGTCGAGCAGGTGCTCGTTTTGGTCAATCGAGTAGAAGATGCGCCACTCGCCCACCGCATACTTGGACAGCCCAGGCAGGTCCGGCGAAACAGGCTCGTGGCGTAGGTTCTCGGCGTTGGAGGCCAGCCACTTGGTCTTATCGAAGATCCGCTGGGCCATGGCCTTCTCGACCTTCGCAAGATCGGTAACTACCTCAGGCCGATAGGCGACACGATACCAGGCCATCTGCTCCCTCTACCACTTGAGGCCGAGCTTTTGGGCTGCCTCTTCTCCGGTGATCCGCTCGGTCGAGGCCAATGACGCCTTCAACCGGGCGCGGGCTGCTTCGCCCAACTCCATCCCCAGATCGGGGTCTCCCAACAGCTCCCGCAGCCGGTCGTCCACAATCCCCTTGACCAGCTCCTTCAGCTCATTCAATGTCAGGTCTGAAATCTTCATGGTGCACGCTCCAAGGCAATTGGCTTACAATGAGATTGCACTGATAAAAGCATACGGAGGATGCCATGCCGAAAGCAATCTGGAACGGAGTGGTCCTAGCTGAAAGCAACAAATGCGAGGTCGTCGAGGGCAATCAGTATTTTCCTCCCGACGCGATCCAGCGTCAGTATTTCAAACCCAGCGACCAGCACACGACCTGTCCATGGAAAGGGGAGGCTAGCTACTACGACATCGAGGTGAACGGCCAGGTCAACAAGAGCGCCGCCTGGTACTACCCGGCGCCCAAGGACGCGGCTAAGAACATCACCGGCTACGTCGCCTTCTGGAAAGGCGTCAAGGTGGAAGCCTGAGCACTTCGCGAATTGACAGGTTGGTGAGGCTTACAGATCGGCCGAGGTTTCGGGCCAGACGAGCCGGATGAGCGCAGGCTTGTCGCGCGTCCCGTCGAAGTAGTGTGTGACGTCTTCCGTCAGGGCCGCGACATTGACTCCCATATAGGGACTGGGAAATCCTTGCAGCCGTTCGAGAGCGGTGCGTGAAAGCTTGGCAGCAGGGTCTGGTTCATTGGCCAAGCGCTTCAGGTTGGCGGCGGCCACCTGGATCAGGACTTGCAAGAACCGGCCTTGCTGGGTGTCGTGGCCCGCGGCGTGCCATAGGCTTTCAAAAACTTCATGGCACTCCCACCAGTAGCCGAAGTTGTAGAGGTCGATGCCGTGGAGATACCAGTCGCTGTCCCACCATTCTTCCGGCAAGAACGTGGGAGGCTTGGGCTCCGGTTGTCCATAGGAATGCCCCTTGGGGTCTCGCCGCGGATGGGGTGATTGACCCGGCAGGAAGCGGTATGCTGGGAAAGGACGGTCCGTATAGCGCGGCCAGTCGGGATCGGGTGGGAGCGTTGTGCCCGATGACATGTCCGGACTATAGCACACCTGGCTTGACACCAGGTTCCCGCACAGGTAAGATGGATTTACCTTTAACGCCAGTCCTGTGAGGCTGGGAAGGAGGACCACGTGCCCGTAGTGCATCCACAGTTTGTGCATTCATCACCTTCCGGTTGTTTCTCCCCGGAAGGTTTTTTTATGCCCGCGCGAGTCCCTCGATGGAAGTGAAGCAGGCCTCCCGGGCGGTCATGGACGCCCAGGAAATCAATCGAGCCCTGACCCGCGTGGCTCACGAGATCATCGAGCGCAACCAAGGGGTTGCGCTGGTCGCCCTCGTGGGCATCCGCAGCGGCGGCGTCCATCTGGCGAAGCGGTTGGCTCAAAAGCTCAAGGACATCGAAGGCTCCACCGTGCCGGTCGGGGAATTGGACATTACGCTCTACCGGGACGATCTGAACGCGCGCAAGGAGCAGCCGGTGCTGCGCAAAACTGAGATACCCTTCGACATCACGGACCTGAAGGTCATCCTGGTGGACGACGTCCTCTTCACAGGCCGGAGCATCCGGGCCGCCATGGATGGGTTGATTGATCTCGGCCGTCCGGGAGAGATTCAGCTGGCGGTGCTGGTGGACCGCGGGCACCGACAGCTCCCGATCAAAGCCACCTATGTCGGGAAGAACTTACCGACTGCACTTGAAGAATCGGTTGAAGTTTATCTGGAGGAGGCAGGAAGCCCCGATCGTGTGGCGCTCCTGACCCGACACGCATGAGCCTCAAACGCAAAGACCTGCTGGGTATCCAGGACCTCTCGGTGGAGGAGATCACCCAAGTTCTCGAAACCGCCGAGACCTTCAAAGAGGTATCGGGGCGCGACATCAAGAAGGTGCCGACCCTCCGCGGCAAGACCGTCGTCAACCTGTTTTTTGAGCCGAGCACGCGCACGCGCACTTCGTTTGAGCTGGCCGCCAAGCGCCTGAGCGCCGACGTCATCAACTTCGCGGCCTCCTCCAGCAGCGTGGCCAAGGGGGAAACCCTGCTGGACACCGCCCGCAATATCGAGGCCATGCAGGCCGACTTCATCATCCTGCGCCACCCGGTGGCCGGCGCCCCGAACGTCCTGGCGCGGCTGTTGCGGGCATCAGTGGTGAATGCCGGGGACGGCGGGCACGAGCACCCGACCCAGGCCTTGTTGGACCTCTATACGCTCCGCGAGAAGAAACGGGAGTTCAAGGGCCTGCGTCTGGCCATCGTGGGGGACATCGCCCACAGCCGCGTGGCCCGTTCCAATATCTACGCTCTCGTAAAGCTGGGCGCCGAAGTGCGGGTCGTGGGCCCGCCGACCATGATCCCGCAGGAGATCGAACGATTGGGCGTCACGGTGTTCTATGACCTAGACAAGGCGCTGCGCGGCTGCGACGTCATCATGATGCTCCGGCTTCAACTGGAGCGGCAGGGAATCGCGCTGTTTCCCAGCATCCGCGAATACTCCCGACTCTATTGCCTTACACCGGAACGCATGAAGCTGGCCAGCCCGGACGTCCTCGTCATGCACCCGGGACCGATCAATCGGGGAGTCGAGATCGCGCCGGAAGTGGCAGACAGCGTGTCGTCCGTGATTCTCGATCAAGTGACGAACGGCGTCGCGGTGCGCATGGCGGTGCTGTACCTGTTGTCGGGAGGCCAATGAGCATCCTGATTCGTCACGGCCGCGTCATTGACCCGGGCCGGCTCAACGGCCCAGCGGATGTCCTCATCCGGGATGGAAGGATTGCCGCGGTCGGTCTCGGCCTCAAGGTGCCGGCCGGTGCCACCGTGATCGACGCGACCGGCAAGTGGGTGCTTCCCGGCTTCGTAGACCTGCACGTCCATTTGAGAGAGCCAGGCTTCGAATACAAGGAAACGATCGCGAGCGGCACCGCGGCGGCCGTGGCCGGCGGCTTCACCAGCGTCTGCTGCATGCCCAACACCCAGCCGGTGAACGACAACCAGTCCGTGACGGAGCTCATCCTGGACAAGGCCCGAGCCGCGGGGCTCGCCCATGTCTTCCCCATCGGCGCGATCACGAAAGGCTCCGAGGGGAAGGCGCTGGCGGAGTTTGGCGAGTTGAAAGCGGCCGGCTGTGTCGCCGTTTCCGACGACGGCAAACCCGTCATGAATGCCATGGTGATGCGCCGTGCACTCGAGTACGCACGGACCTTTGACCTCCCCGTCGTGGACCACTGCGAGTGCACGCACCTCTCGGAAGAAGGGAGCATGCACGAGGGACAAGTCGCCACCGAACTCGGATTACACGGCATTCCGTCGGCGTCGGAGGATGTCATGGTGGCCCGAAACTTGGCGCTGGCCGAACTGACTGGCGGGCGCCTGCACCTGGCCCATCTCAGCACAGCCGGGTCGGTCCGGATGGTACGCGAGGCCAAGGCTCGGGGCATCCGCGTCACCGCCGAGGCCTGCCCGCACCATTTCTTGTTGACCGAGGAGGCTGTACGCGAGTTCAACACGAACGCCAAGATGAATCCGCCGCTGCGCAGCCGGAAAGACGTGGACGCGATCAAGGCGGGACTGAAGGACGGGACCATCGACGTGATCGCGACGGACCACGCGCCGCATGCGGCCTTCGAGAAGGAACGGGAGTTCGACTACGCACCGTTCGGGATCGTGGGGTTGGAAACCGCCTGGGGGCTTACCATGGTGTTGGTCGAGGAAGGCGTGCTGACGGTCGAGCAGGCCGTGGCGTCGCTGACCGTTCAGCCGGCGCGCGCGTTCGGCCTGGCCAAGGGCGCCCTGGCCGTGGGAGCAGACGCGGACGTGGCCATCGTGGATCCTGACGCGCAGTGGGTGGTGGATCCCGAGCGGTTCCGCTCGAAAGGGCGCAACACGCCTTTCTCAGGATGGAAGTTGAAAGGACAAGTGGTCTCCACGCTCGTCGGCGGGAGGATCGTCTATCCGTAAGCTCATCGTGACGTGTCACTGCGTGGAGATACTGGCGCTGGCGGTGTGGGTCGGTGGATTGGTGTCCATCATTGCGGCCCTCATTCCCGCAGTCTTCAACACGATCGGAATAGAAGCGGGGGGCCGGGTGCTGACCAAGACGTTTCAAGGCTATGACCGACTCGTGCTGGTCTCGCTCGGACTCATCGTCATCGGGATGATGGTGCGGGTGCTCGGAAACTCCGGCGAGTGGAGGGCGCAAGTCGGCATGGTCGAACTGGCATTATTGGGAACGATGATCCTCGTTGCGGTGGTGCTTACATTCTGGCTGAGTCCGGAGACGGTCCGGCTTCAGGAGCTGGCGTTCAGCGCCACGGAGGCAGCGAAACGCGCCGCCTATGACGAGTTCTTCGTCTATCATCGCGTGGCCAGGGCGCTGTACATCATCAATCTGGGATTAGGCATCGCCTTGCTGTGCGTGAAGGTCCGGAAATGGGTGCGGTGAAACCGGCGATTCTGGCTCTGGCGGACGGGACCGTCTTTACAGGCATGGCCCTGGGGGCTTCCGGCGAGACCGCCGGCGAGGTGGTCTTCAACACCGCCATGTCGGGCTATCAAGAGATCCTGACCGATCCCTCGTACCATGGGCAGATGGTCACGATGACCTATCCGCACATCGGCAACTATGGGATCAACGCCGAGGACGTCGAGTCCTCTCGCCCGTGGCTGGCCGGCTTCATCGTGAAGGAAGCCTGCCCGTATCCCAGCAACTGGCGGAGCCGCCTATCGCTGGACGAGTACCTGCGGACTCACGGCATCGTGGGAATTCAGGGCATCGACACAAGAGCCTTGACTATACACCTCCGGGACCACGGCTCCCAACAGGGCGTCATCTCCCACGTTGACCTGGACCCGAAGCGGGTGGTCCAAAAGGCCAAGGACGCCCCCAGCATCATCGGACGCGACCTGGTCAAAGAGGTGACCTGCGCCAAGGCGTACCGCTGGACCGAAAGCAGCGGAAGATGGGCGCCGCAGAACGGACACGCCCAAAATCCTTTCAAGGTCGTGGCCTTCGATTACGGGATCAAGTACAATATTTTGCGGCGGCTTGTGGATGAAGGATTCCAGGTGACGGTCGTCCCGGCCTCGACAACGGCGGAAGCAGCGTTGGCACTCAATCCCGACGGCATCTTCCTCTCCAACGGCCCGGGCGACCCGGAGGCTGTGCCCTACGCGGTGGAAGCCGTGCACACACTATTGGGCAAGAAACCGATCTTCGGAATCTGCCTCGGCCACCAAATCATGGGGCTGGCGATGGGATTGCAGACCTACAAGCTGAAGTTCGGGCATCACGGCGCGAACCACCCCGTCATGGATATGGAGACACGGAAGGTGGAAATCACATCCCAGAATCATAATTTCGCCGTGCGGGGCGTGGAGGGGACTACTTCCTGGGCCACTTCCCATGGCCACGTGCAGCTCACCCACGTAAGCCTCAACGACGACGCGGTGGAAGGGTTGCGCTGCCTGGACCTGCCGGCCTACTCTGTCCAGTATCACCCCGAGGCGTCGCCGGGACCACATGACGCCGGGTATCTCTTCCATCGGTTCGCCGATCTGATGGCGAAAGGAAAGGTGTAACGGATCATGTTCACTCATCTGCGCAGCACGTTGGCCATCGCGGCGGTTGGACTCCTCATCGCCGGGTGCATCTCCATCTCTCTGTTCCCTCAGATGCAGCCGCTCCGTGAGAAGACGGTCCAGGGCACGGCCGCCGAGAAAATCCTGATGATCGATGTCTCGGGCATCATCGCCGAGAAGGGCTCCGACGGAGGCCCCTTCGAGGCGTCTGAAGATTTGGTCGCGCGCCTCAAAGAGGAACTGAGCATGGCCGCCGAGGACGGCCAGATCAGAGCGCTGCTTCTGCGGATCAACAGTCCCGGCGGGACCGTGACGGCTTCGGACGTGATCTACCATGAGCTGCTGGCGTTCAAGGCCAAGCGGCGGATCCCCATCGTCGCGGTCATCATGGACATAGGCGCATCCGGCGGCTACTACGTCGCGTCCGCGGCGGATCAGATCGTCGTGCACCCGACCAGCGTGACCGGCAGCGTCGGGGTCATCATGCTCCGCGTCAACGCGGAAGGGCTGCTCCAAAAGATCGGCGTGGAGGCCTCGGCGATCAAATCGGGTGCGAAAAAAGACATCGGTTCGCCATTCCGCCCGATGACCGAGGAGGAGCGCGCGATCTTCCAGGGGATGATCGACGGGTTCCAATCCCGATTCCTCGAAGTGGTGGCCAAGAGCCGAAGCACGCTGCCGGCCGACCGGCTCAAGCTCGTGGCGGACGGTCGCGTCCTCACCGGACCCCAGGCCGTGCAGTTGGGATTGGCGGATCAGGTCGGCTACCTGGACGATGCGATCACCACAGCGAAACAGATCGCCGGGATCGCCGACGCGCGGGTCGTGGTCTATGCCCGGCCGGGCGCATACAAGCACAACATCTACTCCGAGCTTCAGGGACAGGGGAGCCTCGAGGCGCTGGCTCATCTGGACGTGATGGGGCTGGTCCGCGGCGGGTCCCCGCAGTTTCTCTATCTATGGATGCCGTGATCGGAAGACGAGAAGCCCTCGCCCGCGCGTTCCGGCTCGCCGCAGGAACCTGCGGGCTGTGCCTGACGGGCGGTCTGCTCGGAGCCGGCTCCTGCACCCGCGCGCCGGTGACAAACCGCGAACAGCTCATCTTCTTCTCAGAAGAAACGGAAAAAGAGATGGGCATCTCCGCCTACCGGGACGTCTTGAAGCATTACCCGCTGAGCACGGACCCCGAGGTCAACGCGATGATCCGGCGCGTCGGGGAGCGGATTGCCGTCGCCGCCAACAAACCAAGTTTCGAGTGGGAGTTCGCCGTGATCAAGGACGATAAGGTCGTCAACGCCTTCTGCCTGCCCGGCGGGAAAGTCGCCTTCTTCACGGGCATTCTCAAGTACACCCAAAACGAAACCGGCGTCGCCGTGGTGATGGGCCACGAGGTGACCCATGCGCTACAGCGGCACGGCGTCGAGCGTATCAGCCGGGGCTACCTCGAGATGCTCGCGCAGGCCGGGGCGATCGCCGGCGCCGCCACGGGCAAGGTGAATCCCGCCGCCCTGCAGGGCGTCCTGATGGCCTACGGCGTCAACGCTCAATTGCCGTTCAGTCGGGTGCAGGAGAGCGAAGCGGACTTTATCGGCCTTCGCCTCATGGCCCAGGCCGGATATGATCCCCATGAAGCTATCGCCTTCTGGGAACGCATGAGCGGGTGCCCCCGCAACATGATCGGCAAACTCTGCTTCCGGTCCGGCGCGGGCGTCCCTGAATTTCTCAGCACGCACCCCTCTGAAGAGACCCGGATTCACAACATCGAGCACTGGATTCCAGAGATGATGAAGTACTACAACCCCCCGAATGCGCCTCCTTCTCCGACGGCCAGTCCCCCCAAGGCAATGGGCTGAGCAGCGACCGTGCCGAAGCGCACAGACATCCATACCATTTTATTGATCGGCTCGGGGCCAATCGTGATCGGGCAGGCCTGTGAGTTCGACTACTCGGGGACCCAGGCCTGTAAGGCCCTACGCGAGGAAGGCTACCGGATCGTCCTGATCAACAGCAATCCCGCCACCATCATGACCGATCCGGAGCTGGCCGACCGCACGTACATCGAGCCCATCACCCTCGACATGATCGAGCAGGTGATTCAGCGGGAGCATCCCGACGCGCTGCTGCCTACCATGGGCGGGCAGACCGCCCTCAACACGGCCGTCGGCCTCGCCGAGCGGGGCATCCTGAAGAAGCACGGCGTCCAGCTCATCGGGGCAAGCTACGAGGCGATCCGCAAGGCCGAGAACCGCGAAGAATTCAAGAAGGCGATGGCGCGCATCGGGCTCAGCACGCCGGCGAGCGCGGTCGCGCGCACGCGGGAGGACGCGCTGCGGGCGATGGACGTGATCGGCTTTCCCGCCATCATCCGGCCATCCTTCACGCTGGGCGGGACCGGCGGGAATATCGCGTACAACCGCGAGGAGTATGAAGCCTTCACCGAATGGGGCTTGAGCACGAGCCCCGTCGGGGAGATCCTGATCGAACACTCGATCATCGGATGGAAGGAGTACGAGCTGGAAGTGATGCGTGACACGAAGGACAACGTCGTCATCGTCTGCTCGATCGAGAACTTCGACCCGATGGGGATCCACACCGGCGACAGCATCACCGTGGCACCCGCGCAGACCCTGACCGACAAGGAATACCAGGTGATGCGCGACGCGTCGCTCCGGATCATGCGGGAGATCGGCGTGGACACCGGTGGCTCCAACATCCAATTCGCCGTGAACCCTGCGGACGGCGAGCTGGCCGTGATCGAGATGAACCCGCGGGTTTCCCGGAGCTCCGCACTGGCGTCGAAAGCGACCGGCTTTCCGATCGCTAAGATCGCCGCCAAGCTGGCCGTCGGCTACACTCTGGACGAAATCCCCAACGACATTACCCGCGTGACCAAGGCCTGCTTCGAGCCCAGCATCGATTATGTCGTGGTGAAGATCCCGCGGTTCGCCTTCGAGAAGTTTCCCCAGACCGATCCTACCCTGACGACGCAGATGAAATCGGTGGGGGAGGTGATGGCTATCGGACGCACGTTCAAGGAGTCCCTCCAGAAGGCCATCCGGTCCCTGGAAGTGGATCGCTACGGGTTCGAGCCGCATCCCTCCCTGGCGGAGGGCGAGCCGGAAGAAACCGTCGCGTCCATCCGCGAGCGCATCCGTCGCCCGGACGCGGAGCGCCTGTGGCATGTGGCGGACGGCCTCCGCATGGGCATCTCCGTGGACGAGCTGTATAGCCTAACCAAGCTGGATCCGTGGTTCCTGAATCAGCTGAAGGACATCCTGGCTGTCGAGGATCAACTGGCGCGGGAGAAGCACCCGCTGGCCCCTGCGCGGCTGCGCGAAGTGAAGCACTTGGGCTTCTCGGACCGCCGGCTGGGGGACCTGCTGCAGGTCCAGGAATCGGAGATTCGTAAACAGCGTTTGAAGGCAGGTGTGGTGCCGGCCTTCAAGCGGGTGGATACCTGCGGCGCCGAGTTCCAGGCGCTCACCCCGTATCTCTATTCCACCTATGAAGCCGAGTGCGAGAGCCGGCCGCAGGACCGGCAGAAAGTCATGATCCTCGGCGGAGGGCCGAACCGCATCGGGCAGGGCATCGAGTTCGACTACTGCTGCGTGCATGCCGCGCTGGCCCTGCGCGACATGGGCTACGAGACCATCATGGTCAACTGTAACCCGGAGACGGTGAGCACCGACTACGACACCTCCGACCGGCTCTACTTCGAGCCGCTGACCGAGGAAGACGTCCTCAGCATCGTGGACACGGAACGCCGCGCGGGGACCTTGCTCGGAGTCGTGGTGCAGTTCGGGGGACAGACTCCGCTCAAGCTGGCCATTCCTCTGGAGCAAGCCGGGGTCCCGATCCTGGGCACGTCGCCGGAGGCGATCGACCGCGCGGAAGACCGTGAGCGGTTTAAAGCGTTGCTTGAGAAATTAGGCCTCACACAGCCGGCCAGCGGGGCCGCCCGGTCCGTCAAGGAGGCCGTCAAGATCGCGGCGACGCTCACGTATCCGGTGATGGTGCGTCCCTCCTACGTCCTCGGCGGCCGGGCCATGGAGATCATCTACGATGAAAAGAGCCTCCAGGCCTACATCGGGCAGGCCATCAAGGCCTCGGTGCAGCACCCGGTCCTGATCGACAAGTACCTGGAGGATGCCATCGAAATCGACGTGGACGCCCTCTCGGACGGAACGCAGGTGGTGATTGGCGGTATCATGGAGCACATCGAGGAGGCGGGGGTCCACTCCGGTGATTCGGCCTGCTCGCTGCCGCCCTATTCGCTCTCGCCGGCGCTCGTGGAGGAGATCCGCCGGCAGACGGTCGCCTTGGCCCGCGAACTTCAGGTGGTCGGCTTGATGAACGTGCAGTTCGCGATCCGCGATGGGATCGTCTACGTCCTGGAGGTGAACCCGCGGGCGTCGCGGACGGTGCCCTTCGTCAGTAAGGCGATCGGCGTGCCCCTGGCCAAGCTTGCCATGCAGGCGATGATGGGGCGCTCGCTGGCACAGATTGGCTTCACGGCCGAACGGACGCCGACGCATGTCTCCGTCAAGGAAGCGGTCTTCCCCTTCAACAAGTTCCCCAACACCGACGTGCTCCTGGGTCCGGAGATGCGCTCCACCGGCGAGGTCATGGGCCTCGCCGACGACTTCGGGTCCGCGTTCCTGAAATCGCAGGACGCGGCCGGCGGTCCCCTGCCGATGAAGGGGCGGGTCTTCGTCAGCGTCAAGGACAAGGACAAGCCGGCGACCGTGCCGCTGGCCAAGCGGTTTCTCGAGCTGGGCTTCACCGTCGAAGCGACGCGCGGCACGGCCGGCTATCTGGCGCAGCACGGGGTCGTTGTAGGGACGGTGAACAAAGTCACGGAGGGCCGCCCGCATATCGTGGACCACATCAAGAACGGGGAGATCGCCCTCGTCATCAATACCGTGGGCGACAAGGTCTCCCAGGTGGATTCCGCGTCGCTCCGCCGTGCCGCGCTGGTGCAGTCCGTGCCCTATCAGACCACGATGGCCGGCGCCCGCGCGACCCTGATGGGCATTGAAGCCGGCCTGACGCGGAAGCTGACCGTGAAGCCACTCCAGGAATATTACGCGTAAGCACCACCGAGGAAGAGCGTGACGATACCGATTACCAAGAAAGGCTACGAAGCGCTGCAGGCGGAGCTCGAGCGGTTGAAGAAGGTTGAGCGCCCAAAGAACATCAAAGAGATCGAAGAGGCCAGAGGCCACGGCGATCTGAGCGAGAACGCGGAATACCATGCCGCGAAGGAACGGCAGAGCCACATCCAAGTGCGGATCCGCGATGTGGAACACAAGCTCGCGGAGGCGCAGATTATCGACACCTCGAAGCTCTCGACGGAGAAGGTGGTGTTCGGCGCGACCGTCACGGTGAAGGACTCTCAGAACGGCAAAGAACAGCGCTACATGCTGGTGGGCCAGGATGAAGGCGACCTGAAAAACGGAAAGATCTCGGTCCAGTCGCCGGTCGGGCGTGCCCTCATTGGCAAGCGGGTGGGGGACATGTGCGAGGTCCAGACGCCGGCCAAGAAGGTGGAATACGAGGTTCTGAACATCTGTTTCGAGGAAAGCTAAGAGCAGCCGATGGCGGCCGCATCGGCCATCCCGCTGATCACCCTGCTGACCGATTTCGGCATAGCCGACACCTTCGTCGGCAGCATGAAGGGCGCCATCCTAGGGATCAACCCGGAGGCGCGCATCGTCGACCTTACGCACCAGGTGCCCGCCCACAACGTCCGCTCCGGCGCGTACCTCCTCCAGACCGCCACGCGTTATTTCCCGCCCGGCACCATCCACATTGCGGTCGTGGACCCCGGCGTGGGCAGCGCGCGTCGGCCCCTCTTGGTGTCCACATCGACACAGCATTTCCTGACCCCCGACAACGGGCTCCTCAGTTACGTGCTGGCCGAAGAGCCGGACGCCGAGATCCGGGAGCTGACCGCGCAGAAATATTTTCTCGCCGTCAGCGGGCCGACCTTCCACGGGCGAGATCTCTTTGCGCCGGTGGCGGCCTGGCTCTCGCAGGGGGAGCCGCTGGACGCCTTCGGGCCGAGGATCAAGGACATCGTCCGCTTCGAGATCCGACGTCCGACGATAGTCAAAGGACGGCTTCTCGGCGAAGTCCAGCACATCGACCGGTTCGGCAATCTCATCACCAACATCGGCCATGCCGCGCTGCGAGACCTGGCCGACATGGACAACCGGCCGGGATTGACGGTGACGGTTCGTCACGTCACGGTGAAGGGGCTGCAGCGGTGCTATACGGACGCGAAACCAAAGAAGCTCGCGGCGCTCGTCAACAGCGACGGCTGGCTGGAGCTCTTCTGCAACCAGGGCCGCGCCGACAAACTCGCCAAGGCCAAACTCAACGACCGCGTCGAGATACGGAGGCCGAAATGAAGAAACCATTCACGACCATCGCTGTTGGTATTTTCGTCCTGATGGCGCTGGTGCATGTATTCAGGCTTCTCTTTGGCTGGGTGATCACGATTCAGGGGAGCGTCGTTCCCATGTGGGTGAGCGTGCTGGGAGTGGTCATCGCCGGTGGGCTGGCTGTCATGTTGTGGCGGGAATCACGGTAGGGGGCGGGATGTACGAGCATCGCAAATCGTCGCTGTTGCCCTGGCCGGCGTTTCTGGCCCGGGTCGCCCGCCATGCGATTCTGGGCATCCTCATCATCGCGGCTTCGCTGGGCGTCGGCATGCTCGGCTATCACTATTTCGAGAGCATGTCGTGGATCGACGCCTTCGCAAACGCCTCCATGATCCTGTCGGGCATGGGGCCTTTCGGTCCACTGCAGACGTATTCCGGCAAGCTCTTTGCCGGATTCTATGCGCTGTTTAGCGGGCTGGCCTTCATCACCACTGCGGGAATCATCCTGGCGCCGGTGGCTCATCGGCTGATGCACAAATTTCACTTGGAGTCGGGCTCCAACTAGGAGAAAGGAGAGCGCCATGAGCGTTCACATCAACTACCTTGCGGTGCTGGTCGCAGCCGTCATCACTTTTATCATCGGCGGGGTCTGGTACTCTCCAGCGCTGTTCGGTCCGCGATGGATGATGGCGGTCGGCAAGAGCGAACAGGATTGCAAGCGAACGAATATGGGCATGGCTTACGCCGGAGCGTTCGTCTCGGCCGTAATGATGGCGTATGTGCTGGCGCTCTTTATCGGTTTCGCTCAGGCGAACACAGTCCTTTCGGGCGCCGGCATCGGACTCTGGGCCTGGGTCGGATTCGTCGCCGCACCCAAATTGTCTAACTATCTCTTCTCCGGCTGGTCCCGTGACCTCTATCTCATCAATAACGGCTATCACCTCGTGTCGCTCCTCGTCATGGGGGCCATTCTCGCCGTCTGGACCTAGAGCGGAT
>Ga0207684_10001345_pt1 | contig 26945 bp, 24 predicted proteins | sample KBSK5501metaG_FD_184342 | JGI IMG/M metagenome (GOLD analysis project Ga0207684, IMG submission 184342) | Corn, switchgrass and miscanthus rhizosphere microbial communities from Kellogg Biological Station, Michigan, USA - KBS K5-50-1 metaG... | ecosystem: Host-associated > Plants > Roots >...
TCGTCGGTTGGTTTTTCTGGTCGTCTGTCATGGATTTTCCTGCAACGAGTTTATCGCTTTTCGCTACACGACCGCATCCTTCGTGCCCAAAAGGCCGCAGGACGGTGATGCACTGAGCCTACAACCTAGTCGGCGTCGAGTCCGCAACATCCAACGTCCAAGAGGCGAACGCCACTGCATTTCTGCAGTGGCGTTCCTGGTTGCGGGGGGCGGATTTGAACCGCCGACCTTTGGGTTATGCGATCTGACTCACCTTTCGATGAGAGTCGGACTGTACCTTCACCCACGAGGGGTGCTCGCCATCCAGTCTCTACGCCTTCCCCCACCATTCCGGGGGCTTGGTTCGGTATTGCCTTATCGCTCGCGCGACGTAGGTTCCACCGACTTTGACGAGTGATCTTCCGGTGCATTGCTGCGCCGGACGCCCAATTTGCAAAGCTCCTACAATAAGGATGCCCAGGAAACTCCAAGGAATCCTTAGGAGCGTGAGGTTATGAGCCCAAAATGATTAGTAATTTCAACAACTTACAAGACGCGGGTGGCCTCCCAATAACCTTGTAAGGAATGTTTAGGAAGCGTTATTGGACAGTTAATGGACAGGCGAGTTTTCGACGTTCTTCAGCTAATAATCATCAGCGCTCTTGGTTGGAGAGGGACAGGCAAAGAAGGTGTGGACTCTGCCGTTAGAAATTCTCCATCATCCACAAATTACGCTCCATTGTGTGTTGTGCAATGGCTAGGTGGCGGCCATCGGGAGCTGCTCTCACACAGGATGACAATGTATCTTTCTGCAGAACAGCTGCATTCCCGCGAAAATCGACATGCAGAATTGTTCCGTCGCCCCCAGTGCCCACGAACAAGCTGCTACCGTCCGCTGCCCAATTCAGTGAACGTAAATTGCTCCAGCCTTTTGCTTGGATCTGATTCTCAGAGCCACCGCGTAGTGATCTGATGTAGATAGGACCTGCCGGACTGGTAATCGCGGCAATGCGAGTCCCGTCGGGAGAGACATCGACGAACCAAGCATCTTCTTTCGGATCGAGCCTGAATTTGCTGAGTTCGGGGCCGCGGCCCTTCATAGGGTCTAATGCGGTGATGATCAGTTGCCGATGATCGTCAGTGGGCTCAGCAATCACGCACAGCTGAGACGGAGTTCTCGCACAGGTAATCTGTGCACCTCGTCTGGCACTTGAAACCTGCTGTGAAGCTCCTCCAGCGAGTGGGACTCGCATAACAAGTTGTGGTTCGTCCGCATTCTCTCTACGTAGGTAGAGAAGCGAATTGCCATCCGCCGCGACGCGAGGCATTCCTACAATGTCCGATTGCACAACGATGGGTGTCGGACTGCTCTCATCTAGACCTTGCCGATAAATTCCACCTTGGCCGGTACGATTCGAGTACAGAATTAGAGTTTTGCCATCCGGAGTCCAATCGAGAGGCAAATCCACACTCTCGCTCGGCGTGAAGTGCATTGAGTTCGAGATTCGATCACCATCGGGATCGAGCCCGGCAATGTAGGTGGTAAAGCGGCTCGCCCACTTCAAATAAGCTAGTTTTTGCGCATCCGCGGTGACGCTGAGATCACTCATGCAAAATCCCGACCAACTCGTTAACCGTCTGGGTTTCTGTATGAGTTTACCCGTCTTGCTGTCGAGGTGAGTTTCCCAGAAATTGCAGATATTTCCCCCAATGATTTCAGGTTCTGATTTGGAGTAGATCAATCGTCCATCGCTTAGCCACGAGACATCGTAGATTTCATCTGCACCTTCGAGTGCGAGGACCGGAGGCCCACCATCAAGAGCACGGCTTACGAAATTTGTGCCATTCGGATCGTTTTGTACGTATAGGATGCGCTTGCTATCCGGGGACCAAACGGAACAATTCAGTGAGCCGTTCTCGTCTGATTCGTAGAGTCGACGTGCGTTCTCTCCGTAAGGGCCCATCAGCCAAATCTCGCGGTCTCCATGCCTTCCGCGGTTTGTCTCAAAGGAAATGAAGGATCCATCGGGAGAAACAGCGCAAGCAAAGGCCTCGTCCCGAACCTTTCGCGGTGCTTCACCCAGAACGGAGAAGACCCAAATACTTGTACTCTGCGATTTCGAATTGAAGACTCCATTGGCCGCACGACTGTTAACAACGAATCGCATGCTGTCGGGGAACCAGGATCCATTTTCCCAGTCTATGTCCTTGCCTTTCAGTTCATCGGGTAGAGGCAAAGTCTGTGTCTCGCCGCTGGAGATGAGTTTCAGATGAAGTCCTTGCGCGTCGCTATAAACCAGAGTCTTGCCGCTCGGGGACATCATGCCGGTGCCAATAAGATGATCTGCAGAATTCAGAGTAAGCTGACGCTGTTTGATTTCAGGCAAACCAGGCCCCTGTACATGGGGGCGCGTGGCAAACCATAGGGATGCGAGACCCGAGATAACAACTACCGCTGCAAACATGCTCCACGCAAAACGTGAGGTTGCTGGAGTGATCTGCTGCTTCAGATTCTTCAAGTCTGAAGACAGCTGTACCGCCGTTTGGTAACGCTTGTTCAGGCCCTTCGAGAGTGCTTTGTTAACGATCTCTTCCAACTTGGCAGGAATTCCGGGATTCAGTTCTCTAATCGGTTTCGGCTTGCTGTTCAGGATCGCATTATGAAGTAGGGGGGCGGTTTCTCCAGCAAAGGCGCGCTGCCCGGTCGCCATCTCGTAGATCACGAGACCAATGGAAAAAAGATCCGTGCGGACATCGACCTTCTCACCTCGCACTTGCCCAGGAGACATATATCCTGCCGTGCCCAGCACTACACCTGTGCGTGTAAGGTTGAGATGCGAGGACTGAGTCGCACCGGCTTCCGAACCAGCGGATGCTCTCACTTCAGGCACGTCAGGTTCCACGTCAGGTTCCTGTAGTTTGGCAACCCCGAAGTCGAGGATCTTGACTTGACCATTATTGGTGAAAAAGATGTTCGCGGGCTTTATGTCGCGATGAATGATGCCCTTCTGATGCGCGGCTTCGAGCCCTTTCGCGATCTGGATTCCGAAATCAAGCAGAGTTGGCATTGGCAGAGTTGAACCTGAATTTGCACAATCGGCGATAATGTCGCGCAACGTTCGCCCTGCCAGCAGCTCCATTACAATGAAGGGCTGCCCATCGTGTTCTTCCACGGCATGGATTGTGCAGATATTAGGATGGTTGAGGGCGGAAGCAGATCGAGCTTCGCGTTCGAAGCGACCCTTTGCCGTCGAATCATGCGCCAGTTCCTCCGGCAAGAATTTGAGAGCAACGCGTCGCCCTAGCTTCAGGTCTTCGGCCTTACAGACCAAGCCCATTCCGCCCCCGCCGATTACCTCAAGAACACGGTAATGTGAGACACGCTTGCCAATCAGGTAGTGCGCTCGTTCCGCCAGAGGGGCCACAGGTGGCACTGAATTCTGAAATCTTGGGCCTGCATCTATGAATTCGACCGGTACCATCCAGCGGTAACCGCGTCGGGGGAGAGTTTCGATATATCGTGGCTGGTCTGCGGAATCTCCAAGGGCAACACGCAGCCTTTTGACGGCGGCGTTGATACTGTTTTCAAACTCTACGACGGTATCGTTTGGCCAGAGCCTCTTCTGAATATCGCCACGCAACACCACCTCCCCTGGGCGTTGCAGCAGCATCGCAAGAATCTGAAAGGATTGTTCCGGTAGCCTAATCCTTTCTTTTTGCTTATACAGCTCTCCAGAAATCAGATTGACCTCGAAGGACTCGAACCGAATGAACTGGGGAGGTTGTCCAGCACTCTTCATGGAAGTCCGCATGCCCCCGAAGGCATCCTTGATAACGAAACCAAAAGTGGGCAGAAGTTTAGCATCCGAATCGAGGAAACGCCCAGCTTGCCTTCCCCTCAAACTCAGCTAATTAAAGCGTTTTGCGTGCCTTAACTGTCCTGGAACTGCCCGGTCACATGGATTTCACTCCGATATCACGTCGATAACATTGAGCCTCCTTCGCGCCGAGTACACACTCGCGGGCAGTCGTGATCCTATACGGGCCTCTCGCGACGGAATTTGAATTTGACCGCAACCGAAGGAGGGAATATGAAAAATCACAGACTGATTGAAACCCTCGTTATTGCGCTCCTCGCACCGGCAATATTCTCATTCCAATTGGTCGCTCAGCAGAACATACCAAAACACCACAGATACAAGCTCATAGAGATCGGCACATTCGGTGGCCCGAACAGCGTTTACAACGTGTTCAGCCGAATCGGGAGGAACGATGGCACTTTTGTAGGTGCTGCGAATACCGCCGAAGCTGATCGCTTTGCCCCTGATTGCTTCGACGGAGAAACCTGCTTTGTGCAGCATGCCTGGATGTGGAATCGTGGGTCACTGATAGATCTAGGCGTGCTGCGCGACGGGTATAGCAGCTACACCAATGCGATCAATTCACGGGGCTTGATCGTTGGCCAGTCACAGAATGGAGACCTTGATCCCTTGACTGGTACTCCAGTGTTGTATCTGGCAACTGTGTGGCATCACGGCCGGGTCAAAAACCTTGGAACCCTCGGTGGCGGCAACAGTATTGCGATTGCGGCAACCGATAGCAATTTTGTAATGGGCGCTGCGGAGAACGGGCTCATTGACCATTCTGGGATGCCCGGATTCGACGGAGTGTCACAGATTCGCGCCTTCGGCTGGAGCGGTGGAGACATTTTTGATCTAGGAACACTTGGGGGCGAGGACGCATTCCCAGGCGACATGAATAACCTCGGTGAAGTTGTGGGTGCTTCAACCACAACACAATTCCCAAACTCTGACGGCATTATTCCTGTCCATCCCTTCCTCTGGTCGAAAGGCAAGCTGCGTGACCTGGGTACTCTCGGCGGAAATTTCGCAGGCGCAGGCGCAATCAATAATCACGGCCAGGTTGTGGGAACGTCCACCTTGTCAGGTGATCAAACGTCTCATCCGTTTATCTGGCGGAGCGGAAAAATGACTGACTTGGGAACTCTGGGTGGCAGCTATGGGGTTGGGGAGTGGATTAATGAGGTCGGTGACGCGATAGGATACAGCGGCACAGTTGAAGATAAGGGGCTCCATGCCTTCCTTTGGAGAGGTCGTGCAATGACGATGGCCGATCTCGGAACCGTAGCCGGTGACAACTCAAGTAATGCTTTTGGCATGAATGCAAGCGGGCAGGTAGTGGGACAGAGCTGGTTCTGGAATGGTGAAGCAGTGACCGCATCGCATGCATTCTTATGGGAGCACGGCGGACCGATGGTTGATCTCAACACGATCTCGTCTGGATCAACACTCGACCTATTCGAAGCAGACTTCATTACCGATCAAGGTGAGATTGTTGCCCGCGGATTTACATCCAAGGGTGATGTGCATACGGCCATACTGATCCCGGATGGAGAAGCCGCTGAGACCGCATCCACTGTGGCTTCGAGTCTTTTTTCCCGGTCATCGGATCAGAGTGCGCGTCTGACGCGCGAGGTGCTGCAGCACCTCAAGAGGAGCATGGCAAAAGGCTTGCGGCCCGGCCGTTCACGATAAGTGTGCGAGGTTAGCGAGTGTATGCGATGCAGCAAATCGGAGTATCATGCCCTCTCCCAGTCTCGTCTTGTCGATGATCTAATGTGTCTGGTGGATCGATGAGCGCTGGGCTAAAGTTCAACTCTGGGCGAGCCTTTTGATAGATTAGATCGGGCGGTTTGGGCCAAGTTGCGCTATGATGCGGCTCTACTCAGCTTTGGCGAACTCCTAGGGTGGTTCGATGAGAGTTTGGCGGCCGCGCCCGTTGTTCGTGCTTGTTCTTCTCATTGCTACATCTCTTGGTTTCTGCCACGAGTTGAGCGCTCAGACGACTGCCTCCGGCGCTCTCGCCGGCGTGGTCATCGATCAGAGTGGCGCGGTTATTGCCGATTCGGATGTTGAGATCAGGAATCAGGCCAAGGGTACAGCTCAAACCAGCAAAACCGACCGCGAAGGCACATACCAATTCTCCTTTTTGGCACCCGGAACCTACACGCTAACTGTGAACCATTCTGGCTTTCGCGAAGAGAGACGGATAGTCCACGTTCTGCTAGGCCCGGTCGTTTCAGTGAATGTAACCCTAACGGTCGCGGACGCACGCAGTGAGATCATCGTGGCGGATGAAGCTCCACTCGTTCAGGCGGAGAATGGCGACGTGTCTGCCACAATGAACCAGAAGCAAATTTCTGAGGTCCCCAATCCCGGCAACGATCTCACCTATATTGTGCAGACCACTCCCGGCGTCGTAATGAATACGGACGTCCCCAACTCGACAGGGATGAACTTCTCGATTCTCGGAATGCCGAGCACTTCATATCTGTACTCAATCGACGGCGTGGACAATCCTCCGACGGGCGTGCTCGGACTTATGCTCGGCCAGAACCAGATCCAGGAAGCCACCGTCGTGAGCACAGGCTACTCCGGCCAGTTTGGAAACGCTGCCGGAGGGAACATCAATTACATAACTAAATCGGGGAATAACCAATTTCACGGAAATGCGCAGTATTACTGGAATGGGCGGGTACTCAACGCCAACGATTGGTTCAACAATGCATTCGGTGTCCCGCGACCCTTTGATATCGCCAATCAGTGGGCCGGATCATTCGGAGGTCCGATCAAGAGAGACAAGCTGTTTTTCTTTTTTGACACCGAGGGCTTACGAGTACTGATTCCTTCCATTGCCCAGGTGCTGATTGCGAGTCCGCAGTTTCAGGCCGCCACTATTCAAAATATTGACAACCGATTTGGGGCCACATCTGCGTCGCACACGTTCTACCAAAAGGTCTTTAACCTTTACAATTCGGCTCCGGGCGCAACTTCGGCGCTGCCGGGCAGTTTCGTGCCCGGGGACTTGGGTTGCGCCGGACCGTCACTTGTATCTCTGCTCCCTGCCGGCGTCCCGTGCGTCATGCATTTTTTGGCTAATGTTGGCGCCCCAAGTCAGGATGCTTTGACCGCTGGCCGCATGGATTGGAATCCAACCAGAAGCGATCGTATCTTTTGGCGGTTTCAGAACGACAGCGGGCACACGAAACTCTTAAGCCCTATTAATTCTGTGTTCGATATTGCCACTCAACAGAGATGGTGGCAAATTCACGCCGTTGACATTCACACACTGAGTGCCTCGGCCGCAAACCAACTCCTATTCGCCTACGGACACATCAATTTTTCGACCGGAGTAGCGGACCTTGCAAAAGCCGTGGCGGCGCTTCCAACTCATCTTTTCTTTAACCCGCCGGAACAGCTTGCAGAGCCAGGCAATAGCTTCCAGGCCAGTAACACTCTGGTGCAGTACCAGATCTCGGAAGATTTTGTGAAAGCGGGACAAAAACACAAATTCGGCTTTGGGTTGAATTTAGACCGATTCAGCTCGAATTTTTCCTTCTCTGCCGATGTTGGGTTCCTGGCAACCACCCTAGATGCCTTCTACCAAGGAGGCGCGGATCCGAATTCCCCGGCCGACTTCAGCCAACTGTTCCAGGGCTTTCAGTCCCACACGCGATATCCAACCTCTTGGTATCACCTAGGGATCTACACGCAAGATGAATGGCGTGCCCGTCCCGGACTGACGATAACAATGACGGTTCGTGCGGAGCATCAATCGAACCTCGTGTGCCAAACGCACTGCTTTGCTCGTTTGACCGGACCGTTCAACGCCGTAAGCCATGACCCCAATCAACCGTACAATCAGGCGATTCTCGTTGATCAGAAACGAGCGTTTCAAGGACTGGACAATATTCTTTGGTCGCCTCGATTCAGCTTTGCCTGGCAGCCATTTGGTGTGAAACACAACACGGTGCTCCGTGGTGGAATCGGTATTTTCTACGATTCGGTGGATAGCGTTGCATCCTATTTTGTGGGCAATCCTCCGGTCATGAATTCCTTCACGGTCACGGGAGACATTCTGTCGCCAGGTGAAAACAACAGCCTGTTCGCGAAGGCTGACGCCTCTAACGCGGCATTTGTAAAAGCTTTTGCCTCCGGAGAAACGCTGGCCCAGATTGAAAACTCAGTCCCCAACTTCGTTCCTCCGAACATAACTGTCTCCGAGAAGCACACCCATGAACCCCAATATCAGCGGTGGAGCCTGCAATTACAGCAGGCGTTTGGCGCACATACTTCGCTCAGCGTCGGCTACTTCGGCCATCATGGAATCCACGAACTCGTTTTGAACCCTAGCGCAAACGCGTGGGGCTTCGGCACCCTACCTGCAGGACGATGCACTGACCCGGTCCCAGAATGCGCGCCTGACCCTCGATTCATCGAAGTGCAACAACTCGATACAAAAGGTATTTCCAACTATAACGGCCTGGTGGTTTCTTTCCAGCACCGATTTAGTCGGTGGAGCCAAGGTCTGGTCCAGGCCAATTACACCTATGCCCATGCCCTTGATGAAGTATCGAACGGCGGCACTGCTCCGTTCTCAAACTGGGCTAGACAACCCTTCACTGTAAATCCGCAGGATCCAAACAACCTGCGCGGAGCGTACGGCCCGGCGGACTACGATGTGCGCCACTCATTTAATGCAAACTATGTTTGGGAGCTTCCAGTTAAGGCGGCGTTGGGCGGGCGCGGGCCTGATTCTCTAGTAGGGGGTTGGCAAGTGTCAGGAACCATTTTTTGGCGCACAGGATTGCCGTACACGGTCCTTGACATATACCCGCCACCGGACCTCATCCAGAAGAACTACTTCTCGGTTCTCTATGCGGTACCAGTCCGGCCTTTAGATTCAAATCCATCGTGCGACAAAGGCGCCGCCGTTCCACTTGCTCCGCATCCTTGTCTTCCCACCGAGACCTTATCCGACGGGATCACGCCCGGCCCAAATGCCCTTTTTGTGCAACCTGGGTGCGAAATCGGATTTGATGTCGGGCACCCGGGAGCCGTAGGCGTCTGCGACGGCCCAACGGTATCCTTCAGCCAGGGGCGCAATCGTTTTCGCGGACCGCATTATTTCAATACCGATTTCGTAATCATGAAGAGTACGAAAATTTCTCGTTGGGAAGGCGCCACATTCCGCATCGGCCTCCAATTTTTCAACTTCTTCAATCATCCCAATTTTGGATTCCCGGTCACCGGACTAGGGCCTCCAACGGGTTTGATCGGGTACCTGCAACAGCCGCCAACGAGTATCCTGGGCACTGGGCCTCCATGGGCGCCAATCGACGTGGCTCCGAGAATGATCCAGCTAAAAGCTGAGCTGAAGTTCTGAGGGCTTCGTCGTGCAACGCGTCCGGTGGCACTCCCTCAGAAGTTTTCCATCATCCAGATATTACTTGTCTGGGCCCAAGTGCCAAGGGCGATATGGCGTCCGTCGGGTGTCGGCAGCCCTGCTAATACATCCGGCACATGCGATCCCATTTGCGATGCCATTAGAGTCCGTTGTTGGCCGTCAAGGCTCATTCGCAGCACACGTACCCACCCGGAACACGGCACACCCGAATTTCGGTTTCCGAACGACGCCTGGCGAATCACGAGGGTGTCAAGGCTCGGGTTTTCGTTCGAAGATTTACTGCCACTCTCTGAGCTGATGAGACCCCTGGCGCAGAACGGGTCAAGGAAACATTAAGGTTGTACACCCCAATTCGGCGCGCCGGCGCCCAGAATGATTCGCTTCTTGTGCGAACCGTCAGCATTCATAATCCAAGTATCAAACGACCCCGGCGACAACCGGTCGCTCATGTAAGCGATCTTCTTTCCATCGGGCGAGAAGACGGGCAGTGTGTCCATGTGCCCTTCGGAGGTGAGTCGGGTCACGCCGCTGCCATCAGTGTTTATCTTGAAAATGCTAGTGGGCTTGGGCGTATCTTGATGAGTGTAGAAGACAACCTGTTTTCCATCTGGTGAGACGTCAGGAGGTCCGGCCTCGAGCTCAGGATCCGTTAATCGCCTCTGGTGTTTGCCATTAAGGTCCATGATCCACAGCGCCGAAATGAGTCCGTCTTGTTGGCTTGAAAAGACGATGTGTTTGCCATCGGGAGTGTAGCTGGCGCCGAGACTCTCCCAAACCGGAGTGGTCAGGACCTTCATGTCGCTTCCGTCAGAGCGGATTGTCGCAATCGCTGCCAGACCGTATTTTCCTCCGGTTGCGAACAGAATGTGACTTCCGTCTGGAGACCAGCGAGGCACGGCGTGAAACAACCCATCATGAGTGAGCTGCGTAAGATCAGTGCCATCTGTGTCGATCGCATACAACTCGAGCGCTCCAGTCATGTCATGGGGAAAAACAATCCGCTTCCCGTCCGGTGAAAAATCGGGAGCTAGGGCAAATAGATCGTTCGCGGGCGGCAGATTGGTAACCTGAAACAGGTCCGTCCCATCGGGATTGGTCGTGTAGATCTGAGGGGTCCCGGTGAGGTTGGCAATAAAAGCAATTTTGCCATTGTTGCCAGGATCAGAGGCCAGGCTGAACGAACTAATGAGCACTGTGGTGAGCACGATGTAGACCGAGCTCATGGCGTATCGGCGACATTTTTTGAGTGTGTCCATATTGCACCTCGTCTTTTATTCTTGAAGGTAATTTATCCAGTCATGTTAGTTCGCCGCAGTGCCCCACTGGGGCAAGGCGCCGCCATCGTCGATCTGCCTCAAACGGTGAGCAGTCCTGCTGTCCAGATTGCGGTTTCTCTGCTGCTGTAAGGCGCTTTCACGCTCAGGCCTGCCGAGGGCGAACACCTTTTTATTGCCGCTCCCGTCGATTCTCATGATGAAAATCCCGGAGCTGGAATAGTCGGGAGCGTGACGCTCGAAAACGATGGAATCACCCTCGGGTGACCATGAAGGATGGAAATCGTGGGGCCCCGAGAAGTAGTCATTCCCATTTCTCGTGAGCTGACGAAGCCCATTTCCTCCGACATCCACCACCCAGATTTCTTCGTTTTGAAAGTTTTCTCTCCCGCCCCTGCAGTGAGTCGAAAAGGCGATCCTCCTCCCATCCGGGGACCAATCCGGTTGGCGCGGAGCAAGCGGGGCAGGTGTAAGCCGGCGCGGACCTGATTGCTGTGCATTCATTAGTTCAATCCCGCAAATGATGCCTTGCCGCCCAACACCGGTAAATGCAAGTCTGTTGTCCACGGAGTATTCCGGTGAAAGATCCTGGATTCCCTGCTCAAAATCTGTGATGGCCCTTACGGCACCACCGTTGATTTCGATTTGAAACAGTGCGCACGCTTCGATGTCCAGTCGACAGCGGCTGAAAACTACGGAATTCCCGTCGGGCGCAAAGCTCGGCCGCTCGTCATCGAAGTCCGTGTCCGCGAGTAGCAGGTGCTGGTTGCTGCCATCGGCGTTCATCAGCCAGAGCTGACCCAGGAAGTCCGGAGGATGGAATTCGTTAAATACGAACTGCTTGCCGTCAGGGGACCAGGATTCCCAAGAGGCACTACTATCGGGGCCGAGGTTGGTGAGTTGTTTTACGTCACTGCCGTCGGGATTCATCGTGTAAATATCGGGCCCGACAATGAATGCGATACGCCCGTTCTTGCCGGGGAAACTGGCATTAGCTGGCAAGGTGATTGCGAGCACCAACGTCCCCAACACTCCTAACTTGTGAAGCACAGTGAACCAATTCTTCATCGGGAACCTCCAAAGCTGCGACTCGCTGATTTCTACCTGTATATGCGGGGAGCATTGGCGGAATCGATCATGACCAAACGGTTTTTCTTTAGATTTGGCGTCCCCGATTCAATGAAACAACGGGGTCGGGCGATGTAAAATGCCGATCTGATTGGCTCCCAAAGGGCGCAGATCATGTCCGCAACTCACAACGTGACCGAGCTTCTGGCCCGGTGGGCAAAGGGGGATGAACAAGCCCTTCACGAACTAACGCCGATTGTCTACAAGAACTTGCGTGTGATTGCGGCGAGCTATCTTCGAAAAGAACGGCAAGGCCATACGCTACAGCCCACGGCGCTCGTCAATGAGGCCTACCTGCGTCTGGCGGGGCAGAAAAGTCCCAACTGGCAAAACCGGGTTCATTTCTTTGGCGTAGCGTCGCGGCTTATGCGACAGATTCTGGTAGATCACGCCCGCAGAAGATGCACATACAAACGTGCGGGTCTGACCGTTTCACTAGCGGAGGCAGTCAGCTTTCAGCGGGCGCGCAGCTCTGACCTGGTAGCGCTTGACCTCGGTCTCAAGGCGTTAGAAAAGTTCGATGCACGGAAATGTAAGGCGGTTGAGCTCCGCTACTTCGGCGGGCTTTCGATGGAAGAGATTGCGCAGGCTCTTGACCTTTCTCCAGTTACGGTGCGAAGGGATCTAAGGCTGGCCGAAGCTTGGCTCCACAACGAAATGCAAAACACTTAGGTGGCGCTTGACTCCAGAACGCTGGGCCCAAATCGATGAGGTGTTTCATCGCGTGGTCGACTCAGATCCCGGGCTGCGTGCGGTACTGCTTGAAGAATTCTGTCGTAGCGACCCGGAGTTGCTCCGCGAAGTGGAAGCTCTTCTTGCCGCGGACGAAGTTGCGCACTCGAGTGTGCGCGCTGCCGTTAGATCGGAATTCGAGGCAGTCGCCTTTTCTCTACAGGGGAAAGTCGTTTCGCACTACCGAATTTTGGAGGGAATGGACGGAGGGGGCATGGGCGTGGTCTACCGCGCCGAGGACGTTAAGTTAGGCCGGCCGGTCGCAATCAAGTTTCTACCGGAAGAGACCTCGAGGGATCCAGTGGCCTTGGAGCGTTTTGAGCGCGAAGCTCGCGTAGCCTCGACTTTGGAGCACCCCAATATCTGTCCCGTCTACGAATTTGGGGAGCACGAAGGCCAACCGTTTCTTGTTATGCAACTACTCGAAGGAAGGACCCTCCGGGATCTTATCGCTTCGGCGGTTCCTGGCGAAATTCCCTTTACATTGAAAGAACTTTTGAATCTAGCCATTCAGATCTCTCGAGGACTTGAAGCCGCTCACGGGCGGGGCATCATCCATCGCGACATTAAACCCGCAAACATCTTTGTCACCGTCCAGGGAGAGGTGAAGATCTTGGACTTTGGTTTAGCGAAACTGGCACAGGTATGCGAGGAACCGAAAGACGGCCAGCAAAAGCCCTTCTCATCCGCTGTCGACCGCTGTCTCAGCATCACGGGGATGACAATGGGAACAGTCGCTTACATGTCACCGGAACAGATTCGCGGTGCCGAACTAGATTCACGGACAGACTTGTATTCATTTGGCCTCGTTCTGCGTGAAATGGCGACTGGCAGACAGCGAGTGACTGTGGAGCCCCCATCCACAACACGCCGCGTTGCAATCAGTCAAGGACGTACATGGACCGCGAATCCTCGGCTGCGAGCAAAACTTGAAAAGATCATTAGAAGGTTGCTTGAGGAGAGCCCTGACGTCCGATACCAGATCGCATCCGCAATTCGCACTGACCTAGAGGCGCTGAAATCCTCCTTGGAATCCGGTGGCGTCCGGTGGTGGGCGTTCGCTGCCGTACCTCTCGTGTTGTTGGCTGCTATCGCGAGTCTCTGGTTTCCCAGACGACCGCAGCCTTCGGTTGTCCGCGCGCCCGACTTGAAACTTCGTCAACTTACATCCAACTCAGCGGAAAACCACGTTCTGAGCGGATCGATATCACCGGACGGGAAATACTTGGTCTATTTTGATCGGAAGGGAATCCATCTGAAAGACATCGAGACCAATGAGACTCGTAATCTTAGTCCTCCAGATTCCCTCCGACACCAAGACGTGCGGTGGGATCTCGGGGGCTGGTCTCCGGACAGCACTCGATTCATCCTCAACGCTCACCGTCCAGTAATTGATGCTGCATTCTTGGAGGATAAGGACATCAGTATTTGGGAGTTTGCAATACCCGGCGGAGCCTCTCGCATGTTGCGCTCCGGGGCTTGGGCCGATTCTTATTCGCCTGATGGCTCACTGATCTCTTTTCGACAAAAAACAGGCAGTTCGGGACACCCTGAGATCTGGCTAATGGACACGCAGGGAGCTCATGCGCGCAAGTACGTTGAAAGCAAAGACGGGAGCGAAATTGACACGTTTTTGTGGTCCCCAGACGGCAATAGAGTGAGTTATATCCGACACAATCCATCCGAATTTACCATCGTAAGCCAAAGTGTACGAGGAGGACCCGTCACCGAGATAACTCCTCCTCTCGATATGGAGAGGGTATTTGATGGTCTGGAACTGCCCGATGCAAGGTTGATTTTTTCGATGAAGGAGGACGGAACGGTCGGGAATGCCACTTGCAATCTCTGGACTGTACGAATTGATCAACGCACCGGTAAGCCCATCGAAAAACCGCAGCAACTGACGCATTGGACAGGCTTTTGCATGAGTCCGCTGAGCGCGACTAAGGACGGCAAGCGACTTGCCTTTCTTGAATGGACCGGCAACGCAACACTGTACGTGGCTGACCTGAAAACAGGGGAAACGCGTATGGGTCCGGAGCGACACCTGACATTGAGTGAAAGCAATGATTTCCTGGGGGATTGGACTCGAGACGGCAAGTCGATCGTCTTCTGGTCAAATCGCGACGGCCATAACGGCATCTACAAACAGCTGATCGACGAAGATTCGCCTCAGTTGTTGGTTAGTTCAGAAGAGCAGCTCGGAGTTGGCTGCGTGAGTCCCGACGGTAAGTGGTTCATTTACTTCTTCGCCAGGAAGTCGAAAGACCCTGCGCAGCCAGCAGAGCTCAAGAGAGTGCCGTTAACCGGAGGAGCCTCAGAGACAATTCTTACCGTAGATCGATTGGAATGGTGGGAATGCGCAAGAATCCCCGAGGGCCCATGCCTACTTGCGGAACGAAGCAACGATCGCAAGCAAGCGGTGGTTACGGCATTCGACCCAGTAAAGGGACGCGGTGCTGAGGTAACGAGAATTGCCCTCGATCCGAAAGTTGAAAGCTGGGTTGCGGCACTTTCACCTGAGGGCAAGCGCTTGGCAGTTATTCGGAGCCCGGGAAGCCCTTTGGAAATTCTCTCTCTGAAGGGCAAACAACTCCAACAAATCATCGTCCCCGAATGGAGCAACTCCGGCCCGATCAAATGGAGTGCCGACGGAAGAGGGTTATTCGTGCCGAGCGTTGCTCACGGGGAGGCGTCTCTGCTTCATGTAAATCTTCAAGGAGAGATCCACGTGCTAAGACGAAATCCGGATGGCGATTACAGTGCTGGCGCGCCATCGCCCGATGGGAAGCATATCGTCGTCGTCGGTACCGAACATCACAGGAACTTTTGGATGATGGAAAAATTCTGAGAGTCAGGTCTGTCGACTAAACGGAGCTTCTACGACGCGGATGCTCCACACCCGACGATAGGGCACGGATCGATCAGGCCCTGTGCAATCCAGAATTTCGTTCTTGATTGCAACGAAACTCTTGCTACGGAATAGTAAGGAAGTCGCCCGTTGCTTTTTGGAGAGAACGCGCGGCGACAGCTCGATTCGGATATACGAGTGCGGGAGAACGCCACCGCGTTTTTGCAGTGGCGTTCATTGGTTGCGGGGGGCGGATTTGAACCGCCGACCTTTGGGTTATGCGATCTGACTCACCTTTCGATGAGAGTCGGACTGTACCTTCACCCACGTGGGGTGCTCGCCATCCAGTCTCTACGCCTTCCCCGATGTTTCGGGGCTTGGTTCGGTATTGCCTTATCGCTCGCGCGACGTAGGTTCCACCGACTTTGACGAGTGATCCTCCGGTGCATTGCTGCGCCGGACGCCCAATTTTCATGCTCGCTTGGGGTCACAGGGACCTCCTTGTGACCCACAATTTATCTGAGGGCAAAACCCACGAACCTCGGCCCTACCTACGCGGCAGCGTCCGCCGCGTCAGCGGCTTCGTTCTAACGGGCAAGCGGGAAGTAATCCCAAGGTAAGGTTTGCCGACGACTCGTCCTGAACCTGGAGGTTTTTTGCCACCCGCAAGTGGCACTCGGACGAAATTGTTCACGAGTGCGCGAAGCAACGTGTTCTATCGGGCACATTCGCTCAATCCGCCGCTATTGCGGCTTGTCCCAGCCTCGTACGCGCGGCCACCATCGATCCACGTTCCGGCAATACTGTTCGTACTCTGCCCCGAATTTGCCGCGCAGAGTGGGTTCTTCATAAAAGAGAATGAACAGTTGTATGGCGAGAGCAACCGCTGCCACGCCAGCAATCGCGGCTGGGTTGGCGTGCCCGAAAATCACCCACAGCCCAATCCACCCCACGGCGAAGCCCAGGTACATGGGGTTCCGAACATGGCGGTAGAGACCTACCACGACCAAGCGTTGCGGCGGAGCGAACGGCGCAGGGGTACCGCGTCCCGTCCATCCGAAGTCCCAAATGCAGCGCAGGGCAACCGCAAATCCCAGCACCGAGGGAAGCGCCGCCAACCATCGCCAACGTGCTGTGCCCGTCGTGTCCACTCGGAAACCGAGCCACTGTGGCAGCAGCCAGAACCACAACGCGAAGAACGCTCCACCTACTACCAGTGACGCTGCCGCGGTTAGATATTGATCCCCGTGAGCAACCGTCGAAACGCCTCCAGATTTGCCCTGCGACATACACCCTCCTGTTGCATGCTACAAGTTCACTACTCTGTGATTCCTGCCACTTGATTGAAGAATCCGATCAGGTACTTCCAAACCAGGTAATAAACAAACAGCACCACGGGAAACACAATTGCCACGTGCGCGTAGTGCACGTTCACGACGCCAAAGTAGAGGAAGCCGTGGTCTGTCGCCTTCAGGAAACCCAGGGAACGCCCGAGGAAAAATCCGACAGGGGCGAGGATGAAAGGAAGGACCGCGCCGTGAATCCCCAGCGGCAGGTGGGTGCGTGAGCGCGAAGCCAGGTGCAGCACGTTCCACACGCCAAACAGGTTCGGGATGATTGCCATAGGAAAAATGATGACCCGCTCTACCGGGATGGGAACGTCATAGACGAATCGCGCGATGCTAAACAGCGTCAGCGCGACCAGCAGAAGCGGCGTCGGTACCGAGATTCCCGACATGTAAGCCCGCAAGTACGGATGACTCTTCATAAGGCCTCCTTCCACAGCTACAGGTGGTACGCGAACACGAGAAGCAGTTGCGGGAAGAACAGAAACACGCTGGCGCTCACGCCGATCAACGCCCAGTCGTACCAGGGAACCGGCGTCGGGCGCGCGTCGAGTTTGCGCAGTACCGCAGGCCAAAGGTCGCGGCCAAGTTCGGTGTGGACTGGCGGAAACGATCGCTTCAAAGCTTGGCAAATTTGCCGTTCGTCGTGTTCGTTCATTTCTCTACCCTCATGGCCTTTCACTCAGGGCCTGACCCCAAGGTGGTTCAGTTGTTTGCGCACTACGCGAACCGCGCGAAATACGCGTAACTTCACGGCGCCCACCGATATTCCTAGGGCATCAGCAATTTCCTCATAAGGCTGCTCTTCCAAGAGCGCTAACGTCGCCGTCACCCGCAGCTTGGCTGGCAACCGGCGAAACGCCTGCTGGATCTTTTCCCGAATCTCCTGCTCGACGAGATGATCGGTCGGAGGCGCTCCAATGGGCTCTGCGAGCAGACTCTGTTCCGGACGTTTGCGGCGGAGATGGTCGAGCGCTAGGTTGGTCGCAATCCGCCGCGACCAAGCTGCGAAGCTTCCATCCGGCCGAAACTGTTTCCGCGCCCGATAGGCGCGCCAAAGCGTCTCAACGGTCAGGTCCTCCGCAATGCCTGGATCACGCACGATGCGCACAATCCAGGCGTAAATGTCGCCCTGGAACTGCCGAACCAAGGTCTCGAAAGCATCGATCTCACCAAGCGCAAATCGCTGGAAAAGATCCATGAGCTTCTCTACTGTCTATTACGCGTCCGGAACGACTGGGTTACAAGTTTTTTAATGTTCGCCCGAACAAGGGGGGAGACCGCGAAGAGTCGAGAGCGCCCGGTCAGACGGGAAAGCGCCTATCTATGGGATGTCGCACCTTCTCAACTCATGTACCGCATTCGGAGTGGATGACGAGCTACCCGAGATTTGACCGGAGCAAGCCGACTTCCCATTACTAATCCGTCGAGTCTGTTTCGATTACTTGCGTGTGGCCGACAATCCATCCGGAATGGGACGGAAGGCGGTCCAGGCCATCTGAACCAGCCGAAACATGCCAGGGGCGAAAAGGAGAAGCCTGGCTTTGTGAACGTCGCCGTACGCATTTGGTCGTGGCTCTATCTTAGCCTTGATTGAGTCGTGATCGCCCGAAGAACAAGATGAGACACACGGCGCCGATCAGGATCAGCATCATGCGATGGTACAGATCGTTGCTCGCTGTGCGAGGACCAGCACCGGCGGCCAAAGCGGCGATGCCCAACAACAAGCCGCCAAAGGCAACGAAGTTGGTGATCAACGCTACGCGCCATCGCAATCTCGAATCACGAAAAAGCGCAATCGCACCCCACAACAAGCAAAGCCCACACAGGGTTTCCACAATCGCAGCCGGAATGATGGGCGGTTCGTGGAACGGCCCGACGGCGACGCCTGCGTGTTGAACGGCGCCGAAGAGGAAAAGCGCCGCGTTTGCGATCATGAGCAATCCAGCCGCGGTGTTCATGCTGGCACCTCAGATGACGGCAACGGCTGAGTAACAGTTCTCGGCAGCATGAATCCCGTGGCGATCAGCCAGGTGAACCCCGGAAACCTCACTAGCGGTATGAGAAACAGTGCCTTCGGGCTCACGAGATGGAACCAGCTCAGTTCACCCGCCACGGCCAGGATCATTCCGAGCACGATGACCCACTTTGGCAGCAGTTTCATAAATGCCGAGGGAACCGCCACTCCCGCTATAAAGAGCCCCATCGGGACCGAGAATCCCGGACCACCGAAAGCATAGGAGAGATAGTAGAGCCCCAGCAGAACCGATGGAGTCTGCGCAACGCTGGGATGAATCATCGTCCAGACAGCGAGGCCAGCCGCCACTCCGTTGAAGACCGTCAGGAAGCCGCCAAACAGCGCAATCGATGGGCCCCCCGACCGTACGCCGAGAAAATGCAGGCGGCTCACCACAGATGCGGTGAAGATGCCCAGGGCGATGGTCGCGCCAAACTGCAGAAACAGGCACGTCAGGACCGGCCCGGCATGCGTTTGGAAATAGGGCACGATGACTTCCGCAGGTTCCCATGGTCCCGGCCAGTATGGTTTGCTGGCCATCGCCGTAACCGGGTACAAGCCGGCGTTGAACAGCACGGTATAGACGATGGCCAGCGCGCCGAGATGCGGACCGCGATGGCGCAAGGCGCTCACTGTGTTTTGTGTTTCACTTCGTATAGTCATAACTTCTCCGAGAGGCATTGATTCGAGTTTATAATCATTCATATCATGAATCGTTGTGTAATGCTACTATTATCGAGTGAGCTCGAACACGAGAGTTCCTGCGGATCGACGACCGACTGGCACCGCCTTCCTCTTGGCCCAGGTAGGGGCACATGGGTCACGTCGTTTTGCGGAACGAGTTGCGGCGATTGGGTTGACGGCTCCCGATGCGGGTCTGCTCCGAAAGATTGCGTCCGATCCTGGGGTCAGCCAGCAAGCATTGGCGGAACATCTCGGGGTAATGCCCAGCCGCATGGTCGCGCTGGTGGATGAACTCGAAACCAAGGGAATCATCGAGCGCAGGCGGAGCACCGAGGATCGCCGCAATTACGCGCTTCAGCTTACGGAGCGAGGACACCAGGTGCTTGGTGAGCTCTCCCGCGTTGCCGCAGAGCACGAAGAGAACCTTTGCGCCGCCCTCAGTAAAGAAGAACGGGTGCAATTGAGAGATTTATGCCGGCGTATCGCCGAGGAACAGGGGCTGACGCCGGGTGTGCATCCCGGATACCGTCATTTGGGAAGAAAGAGATAAGGCGCGCCAAGCTTGCCACGCCTGCACTTGGAACGCGCAGTCGGCCAACCGGAGATGTGGTCCGATCCTCGGCCTAACGCCTGACGCCCGAATCGCAGCCCACTCGGAACTTAGCGACGCTTTCATCCCAACTTCCGGATGCCGACAATCCTGGAGTCATCGCCTCGGGACGCGACGTGCAGCTCAACGCGGCACACATTGACCTGCTAGAGCCAGCAAAGTCGATCGAGCTTGGTTGCGGACTGTATCCTGCATATGTCCGGGGATTGGCCTTATTGGGCCCCCCCAGGGAACGGCTGCGGCAGTGGAGTTTCAGAAGATACTCGACCATCCGGGCCTGATGATCAACTCAGACACCGTCGGTCTTGCGCGCCTCGGATTAGCGCGTGCTCGGGTCTTGAGCGGTAATATCCCCGGTGCCCGCACCGCTTACCAAGATTTCTTCGCTCTTTGGAAAGACGCCGACCCCGACATCCCCATCCTCAACGAAGCCAAGGCGGAGTACGCGAAGCTGCAGTAGCAGCGTGGCGATCTCCAACCATGCCTGACCTGCTTGCACAAAAATTGTCAACTGACGCTATCAGGCGTTTACGCGTATTGACCAACGGTCAACTTGTGCTTTTGATTTTTCGCCAATTGACACATGGGTTGCGCAAATGCGGCAAGCCTTAGTTATCGTTCTATTCCGGCTAAGATGACAACTCAGTTCTCACCGCCGACACCAACTGAGACGGACTGGGTGGCATTGTTTATGGTGCTTCCCCACAGCGCGTTGCTGCCCCACAGAGCATTGAAAGCTCCGGTTGAACTGCTGCCCCAGAGAGCGTTACTGCCCCAAAGAGCATTGCTGCCCCACAAAGCGTTCTGAGTACCCACAAACACGCCACTGCCCCAAAGAGCATTGCTGCCCCAAAGGGCGTTGCTTCCTCCCAGCGTGGAGTTACTCTGCACAAAATAAACACAGTTACACGTTGCATCATACGTCGCCGTTGGGGACGCGGCACCCAGAGTGACAGGCGGAACATCGGTGGCCAAGATAGCCGCCTGCAGGTCGAGGTAGCCCGCACCCACCGTGAACGCATCGTATTGCAGAGTGTACTGAACTCCCGCATCCGTGATCGTTGTATACCTTGGGAAATTCTTGTACGCCGTCTTCATCAACAGTGCTTTCACTTGGTCGGGTGTAAAAGTGGGGTTCTTTTGAATCACCAACGCGGCACCGCCACTTACGACTGCCGCAGCCATACTGGTACCGCTCAGGACGAAGTACTTGTCCGACACATTCGTGGAGGTGGTGTTTTGGTAATAGCTCAGCCCTGGACGATTGCCGGGATAGTTCTTCTGAAGGTACCCTCCGGTCTGCAACGAAACAACACGGTTTCCAGGAGCCACAAGATCCGGTTTCACGATGTGGTCGATGGCGGTAGGGCCCTTCGAACTGTAAGAGGTCATTACATCGTCGGCGCGATCAGGCGTGCCCTTGGTATTCATCGCGCCTACGGTGATCACATGGGGATCATTGCCGGGGGCAGTGATTGTGCCGTAGCCATTCAGTACCGAGTAGTTCGTGCGACCGTCATTTCCAGCCGCCACCACCACGACGATGCCTGCATGCCATGCCGCCTCGACCGCCTGGCAGAGCGGATCCTGCGCATAACTTTCGTATACCGGCCTGCCCAGCGACAGGTTCATCACCCGGATGTTGTACTGATTTTTTAGCGAGATGGCCTTATTGATGGCATTGATCACCGAACTGTCGCTGCCTTGGCCGTCCTGCCCCAAAGCATGAAAGTTGATCAGCTTAACATTGGGTGCGATGCCGCGAATGGTCACATCGCAGTTGGAGCAGAGCGAATCTTTGCCACTGCCTCCGATGATTCCGGCAACGTGAGTGCCGTGGCCATATTGGTCGTCGGCCCCGCCTCCCAGCGCATCGTAGTTGTACACGATGCGATCATGCCCCTGCGCGTCCTTCAGATCATCCACACCATGGATGCCACTGTCGATGACAGCGACTGCTACGCCTGTTCCATCAAGCCCGAGATTCCAAGCATAGTTTGCCAGCACGCCGACGGCAGCATTGTTCATTTGATTGGTGATCGGGCGGTCCGGCGACACATACGCCACATCGGGATCATTCGAGAGCACTCCCAGGCGCGATGCAGGCAGAGTAACTAACAATCCCTTGACCGGTCCCAAGTGCTGTTTTACAAGCCCACCATGCGCTGCAACCCTGTCTTTGTGTTTCTGCGCAGGAGGAACTCTGAACTGAACAATGACGTCGACGACGGTGGCAGAGTGTCGGCCTTTCAATTCCGGCGACAACTTGCGGTCGTCGGCCCACGCCACTGACCCCAAAACAATGACAAGAAGTAGCAGTCGCTTCATCGCTCTCATAGCCACTTTCTCCGCCCGTCGGATGATTCCCCAAGATAGATCCAGCAAGACGGGGTCCAAAGCACGGCCTCGTAAGTTGTAGATGTATTGAGAGAAGTTATGTCCGGTCACAAAGCCGAGCGGGACCTTTTGACCCAGCCTTTGGGACATGCGCCATTTAGTCCCTAAGCCGAACGGACGTTGACAGGGATTTTTCTTCCAACCTGCGTGCCATTATTTTCCGCCAGCAATTCACTCAAATGACAGACATCGTGGATAAGACCCCCAAGCTATACAAGGCCATGGGCGCCAACTATGTCGGGCCGCCAGTGTGGACGTGGACGTTTCTCTCGGGCGCGAAGATCCGGCTGGCCTACATTTCAACCGACAAAGACATTTGGGAGTACCTGGGGCCTCGGTACAGCTTCATCGGATTCGATGAATCGACGTTCCACAGCGAATACCAAATACGCAACATGCTGGGGCGCCTGAGTTCAGCCGACAAGACTCTCCGGCCACTACAAACACTTGGTCGTGAGCATCGACTTTGTGAAGCGAGATTCCCGCCGTGCTGCCTTCCTTTCTGATTGCCCCGACTTCGTAATCGTAGATGAAGCGCATACGGCTACTGAGCCGGGTGGTGTTGGTTCTCGTGAGCAGCAACAACGCCATCAGCTTGTCCATGAGGTCGCAAAAGACCGATCACGACACATTCTCCTGCTCACTGCCACGCCTCACAGTGGCATCGAGGGAAGCTTCCGCTCTCTGTTGGGTTTGTTGAGCGACCGATTTGAAAATATCGACATGCAGCAGCTAAGCGAACAACAACGCCGCATACTTGCTCGCCATTTCGTTCAACGAACCAGAGGCGACGTACTTGCCGCTTGGCCGGGAGAGGTACGTTTTCCTAAGCGCGACCCAATCGAGGACACATACAAGCTCACCGGAGAGCACCAAAAGCTCTTCGCAGATGTTTTGGATCGCCTTCGGCGGCGGCAAAGGTGAGGAGCGGCGTGGACGCGATCAACAGGACGATGACTACGAACGCGATTATGTGATTCCAGATTCGCTCTAGCACTTGTTTCCTCCTGTCAAAGACTCCGTTTGGCAAACGAAGCTGACATCTAGCTGCGGCTTGGGTAGCGCACTGTCACAAAGTGCCTGCAACCGACCTCGATACTTCGCAGTCAAATCGGACACGGCGTCGATTGCCTTCGCTGCCTTCTTTAGCTCCTTCTCAACCTCGTCCAGATCGACAAACGTGCGGCGGACTTCCTCCGCAAGCGCGGAGTTCCTCTGAAGGAAGTTCGGACCCTCGGTTCTCATTCGCTCGAAAACGGGCTTGAGCACTTCGAGGTCGCGGGGCAACCAGCGCCGAGTCGTGCGCAGAATCCAGACGCTGTCCTCCTGCCCCCACCTTCGTTCGCGGTCTAGTTGCCGAAGCTGGTTTTCTTCCCTCGCGACGATGATCCCCGACTGGACTCCGGCGTTCCTTGGCGTCGCGGATCAGCTTCTTGATGTCGCCTTCGCTGACGGTCGCCTTGTCCTTGTTGTCCACGATGATGCAAGGCTCAAGCGGAGCGCCGCTGGGATCACGGTATCACGTCCGTACCTCTTCCTCGAAGCTGATCTCCTCCAGTTTTCCCCGTCGAGCCGCCTTGGACATTTCGCCTTCGAGTTCTTGGTTCCGCTCGCGAAGCTGCCCGACTTCTCTTAGGCAGTCTTCGACTCGTCGCGTGAAATCATCTCTCTCCGATTGGGCAGTGCGCAGTTCGTCTTTGTGGCGCTCCCTGATTTCGGCAGTACGCTTCGCAAGTTCTGTTTCGAAGCGAGACCAAGTGCTCTGGTGCTCATGGTCATGTTTGTTCTGGAGGAGGCGGAATGCTTCCTCGGCACTGAGTTGAGCGACGCGGGCGAAATCCTTCACACCGAGGCGATCCAAAACATCAGTTCGTTTCAGCTTGCCTACGCCGAGACACAGCGGGCACGGTATGGTCTCCGTCGTTATGGGTTTGTCCTCGCGGGGGAGTGTTGGAGATAAATGGGCTAGCAGGCTACTTGCGCCCGATCAGCAAGCCGGGGTCGGCGGAGTTGATCGACACCAGTTTTCCTTGCGAATCGCGTGTCGTGCCGAAACGCTCGGTGGTGCGTCCGGCGATCCGGTTGTCTTCGTCACGAACCACAGCAGATGTGTCGCTGAAGCCTGTTGTCACCGAGCCGATGATCCTGCGATTGCCGTCGCGAACATAGTCCTTGTTGAGCAATTTGTTTTTGCCTCCACCTAAGTAATACAGTCGCACGCGAGAAATTGGCTGGTTCCAGACAAGAATCTTTGGTAACAAAGCCCGATCAAGTAGCCAAAACTCTCACCTCGACTGTATTACTAAGGCGGGGGGCAAGGATTGACGATCCGTGAGCTTATGGAGGAACAGCGTGCGCGTGTGCGCTCCGGCAACCTCACGGAAGGTTCGCGGCAGCGCTGCTCATCCCCGGCGTGTTGGCAGAGCGACTACGTGAACTCAATGACGCGCATCTTGGGAGAGTCTTAGAGCACGAGGTGTGTTCTAACTTGAGCGTGCTTGCCCCTGAGTTGACTGTCTGCATGGAAGCTGCTGAGCGCCTTTGCCGACACCGAGCTGGCAAGCTCATGGCAGTTGGGCACTCGCGGGCAACACTGTACACCGAAGGCGAGCATCTGCTCCACGCCGAGTCCGCACTGTACCACGCAGGCATACCGCACCTGCTGCTTCCATTCCAGAGGAACAAGTTTGCCAGCAACACCTTCGTGGTGCCCTCCGTGCGCGAAGCGAAGGGCTGTTTGTGCCGAGCGGGATTTCGAGAGACTCCCCGGTCTCCCACTGTGCTCGTTGACATTCAGGCGGGGCGTTCGATCCGACTCTACGAAGACAGAACTTGATTTCCCCCAATATCCGAGGAGGAACTGAGCAGATGAAGAGAGCAGCCTTGTACGTCCGCGTTTCGACTCCCGACCAGCACGTCGAATCTCAGTTGTACGATCTTCGAGAGTTGGCGGCACAAAGGGGATTCGAGATTGTCCAAGAATACGAAGATCGCGGTGTTTGTGGAAAGAAGGCACGCCGTCCGGGGCTTGATCTGCTCATGGCTGATGCGCGTCGGAAAAAGTTCTCCGTTGTTCTCGTGGCAGCGTTCGACCGCATTGCGCGGAGCACTCGGAATTTCCTACAAGTGATCGACGAGTTGGACAGTATGGGAATTGAGTTCATCTCACGGCGAGAAAACGTCGATACAAGCGGGCCGATGGGGCGTCTTTTCGTGACGATCATCTCCGCGACTACCGAATTGGAAAGGTCACTCGTGGTGGACCGTGTCAAAAGTGGAATGCGAAGGGCAAAACTTGAGGGTCGGCAGATTGGGCGTGCGCGGCTCGACGTCGATCGTGCGCGGGTGATCGCAGACCGCCGTTCAGGGATGTCGCTTACACAAGTCGCCAAGAAACACGGCATCTCGCGGGCGAGCGTTTGCCGTCTGATGAAAGAGGCGAAGAGCAAATCTCATTCCCCGGTTTTGCTTGAGGGTGTCAGCTTTGTTCAGGAAGCACATGTTTAAAGAACCCTCTGAGCCGAGCATGTTTGACGACATCCAAAGAACAGTGTTCGCCAGCACAGACAATATCGGCAAGGTCTTCGGCGTTCTCAATGAAAACCTGCGCCTCTGCTTGATCTGTGACGAGGTGTTCACGAGGCAAGGCGCTGCCGAACATGAAAATGTAGCTTGCTCTCCAGTGAATGAAAACACCGTTTGCTCAACGAGCACAATGTCCCTGCACATGGACGATGCACGTCCGCATATATCCAACCCACTGCGTCCGCACGAACAGCCTCAAGAGGATTGAGGTCAACCAATTCTTGGCTTGAAACGTGTACGTCCAACGCACTGCGGTTCCATTCGCATCAGGTTTAAACCACCACTGCCCCTCTGCAAAGGCGGCAAGGTGACGCAGGGCGAATGTGTAGTCGCTTGTCCGATAGGCGAAGTACCTGCCGGACTCATAATCCGTCACTTCCTCACGAGCAGTCGTGCCATCTGCAAGATGCACGGTGCGAACTGAGCCGGGTCTATCCCACTGACCTGTGTTGCCTGATGTGCCTACAACAGCAGGAAGCAAAGCAAACCGTACCCGGTAAGCACCTTCGGCAGCACATCTTCGGCAACGACAAAATTGAAAACCTGCTGTGCTCCTGCTGACACCGAAGTTTCTAATGGCGGCGATCTGCCTTTTACCGACACACCGCACCTCATGCCGAGTTCCGTTCCTCCGATTTGCTGCTGCAACCAACGCCGTCGCTTCTGTAGTGGTTTCCATAAAGAGTCCTCCTGCTAAGATTAGATGAAGAATCATTCAGGTTTTTATTCGCATTATGACGTCTCGTGATCAAGACTCGTTGGCGGCAAGAAAGACGCCAGTGCAGACGCGGTCGCAAGCGACGGTTCAGGCGATTTCGGAGGCAACGATTCAGGTTTTACTCCGCGACCGCGTTGAGCACCTGACAACGACACGAGTGGCTCAAAGGGCGGGCGTCTCCGTCGGCACGCTGTATCAGTATTACCGCAACAAAGAAGCCTTGCTGCACACAGTACCGCCGCCATCTTGGACTCGAACTCCGGGTCCCGTCGCTCCACATAGTAACGAACCTTATGCGGTCGAAGTTCTCCCTGCATCAAGATCTTATGCAGCTTAGAGCGGCTCAACCGCTCCAAT
>Ga0207684_10001346_pt1 | contig 26938 bp, 24 predicted proteins | sample KBSK5501metaG_FD_184342 | JGI IMG/M metagenome (GOLD analysis project Ga0207684, IMG submission 184342) | Corn, switchgrass and miscanthus rhizosphere microbial communities from Kellogg Biological Station, Michigan, USA - KBS K5-50-1 metaG... | ecosystem: Host-associated > Plants > Roots >...
CGTCGCTTCCCGATGTCTTGGCAGTCGATTCAGTTCAAGGCGTTCTCGGCGGTCCCGGCGTTCTCGGCGTTTATCCCCTCACTCTCGCCTCTACCTTTAGCCTCAGCCCATTCAGTGAAATAAACCCGGTCGCATCCGATTGGTTATATGCTTGAGTCGGATCCGCTTCCATCGTGGCGATCTGTGGATTGTAGAGGCTGACCGGGCTCTTACGGCCGGCAACAATGATATTGCCCTTGTAGAGCTTCAAGCGGACCACGCCGGTAACATTCTTCTGTGACTCCGTAATCAACGCCTGGAGCGCCAATCGTTCCGGCGCAAACCAAAACCCGTTGTAAACCAGCTCCGCGTATTTTGGCCCAAGCGTATCCCGCAGATGCATAACCTCACGATCCATGGTCAGCGACTCCACCTGACGATGCGCCGCAAACAAAATACTGCCTCCAGGAGTTTCATAGACACCGCGGCTCTTCATCCCGACGAACCGGTTCTCTACCAGATCCACCCGCCCAATCCCATTGCGCCCGCCCAGAAAATTGAGCGTCTTCATGATCCAGAACGGCGAAAGCCGAATGCGGCTCCCGGCCGAACCCACCACGCTGCCCTGGTAGCCCAGTTGGGAAAGCAACTTTCCCAGCGTCTCGTGACCTAGCGCGACGCAGATCCCCTGCTCAAATTCCAGTTCCAAATATTCCGGTTCATCCGGAGCCTCCTCCGGAGCAACGCTGAGCTTGTACATATCGCGCAACTCCGCCCCGCTGGCATCGATCCACGGATCTTCCAAGATCCCGCTTTCGTAGCTGATATGGAGCAAATTGCGATCCATCGAGTAGGGCTTTTTCGCAGTGGCCGCGACTGGTATCCCCTGCTTTTCCGCGTACGCAATCATTTCGCTCCGCCCAGGGAAAGACGCCCTGAACTCCTCCATGCGCCAGGGAGCGATTACTTTGAGGTCCGGATCCAACGCGGCCGCCGTCAGTTCAAACCGGACCTGGTCGTTCCCTTTTCCGGTCGCCCCGTGAGCAACCGCCTCAGCCCCTTCCGACCGGGCAATCTCTACCATTCGCTTCGCGATCAAAGGACGCGCAATGCTGGTCCCGAGAAAATATTGGTTCTCGTAGAGTGCCGAAGCCTGCAACATTGGAAAAATGAAATCGCGGGCAAACTCCTCCCTCAGATCGTCGATGTAGCACTTGGAGGCGCCTGTCTTTAGGGCTTTCTCCTCCAACCCCTCTAATTCTTCCTCCTGGCCGATGTCCGCGCAGAAGGCGATTACCTCTGCCGAGTATTTCTCCTTGATCCACTTAAGGATGACCGAGGTATCGAGGCCACCCGAGTAAGCAACAACGATTTTCATTGCGCCTGAATCCTTACATGGTATCCCACCTCCCTACCACCGATTCTTTTTGGTTCCTACTCTACTAGTTGAGTTTGTTTCGCCGGCAATATAGGATGTTCGCCCGTGAAAGTTTCTAAACGAGGGGAGTACGCGCTCAGGGCTCTAATCGATTTCGGTCTGGCTCAAGCCCTCGGCCGCCCCATGCTCCAGGTCAGCGAATTAGCCGCTAAGGAAGACCTTCCCGTGAAATTTCTCGAGCAGATCCTCATGCAGCTCAAAACCGGAGGTTACCTCGAAAGCCGGCGAGGAAAACATGGAGGCTATCTGCTCGCTCGGCCGCCGGAGAATATTTGCATCGGCCAAGTCATTCGCCTGATCGATGGTCCCCTGGCTCCTATCGCCTGTGTCAGCCAAACCGCTTACGAGCGATGCAGCTGCCCGGACGAAGAGCATTGCGGGCTCCGGATCCTGATGCTGGACGTCCGGAACGCGATTTCCAATATCCTGGACCGGTTTACTCTTGCCGACATTGTCGAAGTCACGTTGCGAAAAATGCGCAAGAACAAGGTCCCACTGCCGTTTGTCCTGGAGCCGTTACTCCATCCGACAGGGAACAGCCGCAAGAACCGGCGCGGGCGCAAAAAAACCGTCCAATCCGCCACCGCGGCCTCCGATTCGTAGCCTAGCGGCTGTAACGCGACAACAACTCGCAGCCAGGGGTTCGACCCAGTGGTTGTCACCCACGACCGGTAGGGCTGAGCTTTAGCTCAGCCTCGTGGGGCTGCCTCACGCACGAGGCTGAGCTAAAGCTCAGCCCTACCGACCATTGGCCATTCGCATCCCCAGCTCCGAAAAAACCACTTTACTCTATCGACTTGATGTGGTTTTAATCCCCATCCTAACAGTAGGGTTACCGTCGCCATGGATATCTCCTCCATCGTCAAGGCTCTGTTCTTCGCCCTTATCTTTCCTTTCGCTGCATTTGCTGCGCCGATCCAGCTGCTCAACGTGTCGTACGATCCAACTAGAGAGTTCTATCAGGAGTTCAATGGCGCTTTTGCCAAAGCATACCAGGCTAAAACCGGTAAAGAAATCACCGTGCTACAATCTCACGGAGGTTCCGGCAAGCAGGCGCGCTCAGTTATCGATGGCCTGGAAGCCGACGTCGTCACTCTCGCATTGGCAGCCGACATCGATGCTTTGCATAGCCACGGCGATCTCGTCCCGGCCGACTGGCAAAAGCGGTTGCCCGACAACAGCAGTCCTTACACTTCGACCATTAATTTTCTAGTCCGTAAAGGGAATCCGAAAGCGATCAAAGACTGGGATGATCTCATCAAGCCCGGAGTCCAAGTGATTACTCCAAATCCAAAAACTTCCGGAGGAGCGCGATGGAATTTTCTCGCAGCGTGGGGATACGCTCTAAAAAAGTTTGCCGGCGAAGAAACGAAAGTAAGGGACTTCGTAGCGCGGCTTTACCGGAATGTGCCCGTACTGGACTCCGGCGCCCGGGGCTCAACAACGACATTTGTGCAGCGTGGTCTGGGAGATGTGTTGATCGCCTGGGAGAACGAAGCGTATCTCAGCATCAAAGAGTTCGGTCCTGACAAGTTCGAGGTGATCACTCCAAGCACCAGCATTCTGGCCGAACCACCAGTCAGTATCGTCGACAAGGTCGCCGACAAGAAGGGTACGCGCGAGGTCGCGACGGCTTACCTTGAATACCTCTATTCAGCGGAAGGCCAGGAAATTGCCGCAAAAACCTTCTATCGTCCGCGGCTCGCGTCGGTCGCCGAAACGTATGCACAACAGTTTCCGAAGCTTTCGTTGTTTACTATCGACGAAGTGTTCGGAGGCTGGCAGAAGGCGCAACCGAAATTCTTCGACGACGGCGGAGTGTTCGATCAGATCTACCAACCATAACGATCGAAACAAGTGACCTTTCAACGGCTTCAGCTCTGGTATCGGCGCCTCGTGCTTCCGGGGTTCGGGGTCACCCTGGGCTTCACGTTGGTCTACCTTTCCTTGATTGTCCTAATCCCCTTGGCGGCAACGTTCGCCAAAGCCTCTGGACTGGGCTGGGAATCATTTTTTCGTACCGTCACTTCGCCTCGTGTTGTCGCCTCTTACCAAGTCACTTTTGGTATCTCTTTAGCAGCCGCAACCATCAACGCCTTGTTTGGTGTGGCCACTGCTTGGATTCTGGTCCGTTATCGATTCCCTGGCAAAAAGCTGCTGGATGCGATGGTTGACTTGCCTTTCGCCTTGCCGACCGCAGTCGCAGGCATCGCTCTCGCAGCCATCTACTCAACCAACGGCTGGCTGGGAAAACCTATCTATACTCTCACTAGTTGGAAAATCGCGTACACCCAACTTGGCATCCTGGTCGCCCTCATCTTTGTCGGATTGCCATTTGTTGTCAGAACGCTTCAACCTGTTTTGCAAGATCTCGATCCGGAATTTGAGGAAGCCGCTGCCAGCCTTGGAGCTTTTCGACTTCAAACGTTCATGCGCGTGGTCGTTCCGGAACTCTTGCCGCCGCTGCTAACCGGGTTTGCGTTAGCATTTGCCCGGGCGGTCGGCGAATACGGCTCTGTAGTTTTTATCGCCGGCAATATGCCAATGAAAACCGAGATTGTGCCTCTTCTGATCATCACCAAGCTCGAGCAATATGACTATCGCGGCGCAACGGCAATTGCTGTTGTTATGCTCGTCATCTCGTTCGTGATGCTGCTTCTGATCAATGGACTTCAGCGCTGGTCGAGAGGCGCAAACGCACGCTAATTCCATGGTATTCACTCCTCCAAAAGGTCGGCCAACGCTCTGTGATCCGTGGTACATCCGAGTCTTGTTGATCGCTGGAGCGGTTGTCTTTCTAGGTCTGTTTCTTTTGGTCCCTCTTTGCGCGGTTTTTTATGAGGCGTTTCAAAAGGGGCTGGGTGCCTACTTGGCAGCTTTTCACGAGCCTGCAGCACAGGCGGCCATCCGGTTGACGCTGTTGGTGGCAGCGATCGCAGTACCGGCAAATCTGATTTTTGGAGTAGCAGCGGCCTGGGCAATTGCCAAATTTCGGTTCCCAGCAAAAAGCCTGCTGGTAACGCTGATCGACCTGCCATTCGCGGTCTCGCCCGTCGTTTCAGGTCTGATCTATGTTCTGCTTTTCGGTTCCCAGGGATGGTTCGGTCCGTTCCTCCAGGCGCATGGCATCAAGATCATTTTCGCAGTTCCGGGCATCGTGCTGGCAACTATTTTCGTCACCTTTCCGTTTATCGCCCGGGAGCTCGTCCCTCTCATGCAGGCACAGGGTAACGATGAAGAACAAGCGGCGCTGTCGCTTGGTGCGAGCGGCTGGCAAACGTTTTGGCGCGTGACGTTACCCAATATCCGCTGGGGCCTGCTTTATGGAGTGATCCTTTGTAACGCCCGCGCGATGGGTGAGTTCGGAGCGGTCTCGATAGTCTCTGGCCATATCCGAGGATTGACCAATACTATACCGCTTCAGGTGGAAATACTGTATAATGAGTACAACTACGTGGCTGCTTTCGCGATGGCATCGCTGCTTGCCTCCCTGGCTCTGGTCACATTGCTGATCAAGAGCATCGCGGAATGGCGGATACGTGTTAGCGAAAAGGCGTCGATCAGCCAAAACCTAGAATACGCGTGAAGATTGAGGCAAAACAGCTTATTCGCCGATTTGGTGACTACCTCGCCCTCGACCGGGTTTCCCTGGAGGTCGAAGATGGTGAATTGGTCGCGCTCCTCGGGCCGTCCGGTTCAGGGAAAACAACTCTGCTTCGGCTCGTCGCCGGGCTCGATTATCCTGACTCAGGAAGTGTACTTTTTCAGGGGCGAGACGCTACCCTGCTCCGGATTCAGCAGCGTCGGGTCGGCTTCGTTTTTCAGCATTACGCTCTTTTCCGTCATATGACTGTCTTCAAGAACATCGCTTTCGGTCTGGAGGTTCTGCCGTTTGGCAGACGTCCGGCCCGATCGCTTATCCGCTCGCGTGTTCAAGAGCTCTTACGGCTTGTCCAACTCGAGGGGTTCGAAAATCGTTTGCCCGCCCAGCTCTCTGGCGGCCAGCGCCAACGGATCGCTCTAGCGCGAGCCCTTGCGATCGAGCCGCGAATCCTCCTGCTCGATGAACCATTTGGCGCGCTGGACGCGAAAGTCCGGCACGAATTAAGAGGATGGCTCAGAACACTCCAGCAGAAGTTAAAAATCACTACACTATTCGTCACGCACGATCAGGAAGAAGCTTTGGAGCTGGCTGATCGTGTAGTGGTCATGAACAACGCGCGTATAGAACAGATCGGGACACCAACCGAAATCGCAACAGAACCCGCTACCCCTTTCGTCGCCGATTTCCTAAGGAAATCGGGTGCGAGTGTGAGTCTGTAGCAACCAGGTCCAGTAGCGCCGGTGGCTGCCATGACGCAGCGCTGCAACTCTTTTAGCCCGCACTCGCACCCGCATCAATATTTCATGACCTTTTGCAGAAACGATCTCGTCATCTCCGACTCCGGATGATCCAGCACTTGATCAGGCGGACCGCATTCAATAATTCGACCCCCGCTCAGCAGCGCAATCTGCTCGGCCACCCTATGCGCAAACCCCATTTGATGGGTAACCAGGACGAAGTCACGACCTTCCTCGCGGAGCTCACTAATCAAATCCAATACTTCTGCCGTCATTTCAGGATCAAGAGCAGACGTCGGCTCATCAAAGAGCAAAATCTTCGGTTTAATCGCAACCGCGCGAGCAATAGCAACCCGCTGGCGTTGCCCGCCGGAAAGCTGCACCGGCGGTTTATGGCCATGTTCGGACAATTGGAACCGCTGCAAAATCGACTCCGCCATCTCACGCGCTTCTGCCGGCCGGTACCCATGCACCTTCTCCAGGGGGAGCGTAATGTTCTGCACAGCCGTCAGGTGGGGAAATAGATTGAAAGCCTGGAACACAGTGCCGATAGATCGGCGGTGAGCTAAAAGCGACTTTTCCCGGAAGATAATTTCTTCGTCGTTCAGCCGCAGCGTTCCCGCATCAGGCCGCTCCAACCCGGCGATGATTCGCAACAGGGTCGATTTGCCGCCACCGGAAGGACCAATCAGCGCAAGCGAATGAACCTTTTCCAGGTCGATGTTCACGTCACGCAACACTTCCTGGTTACCAAATGATTTCGATAGCTGGCGAACGTTAAGTTTCATATCGAGTCCGTTTTTCGAGCCATTGAGTCCAGAGAGAGAGCGGGATGGTCAAAAGCAGGTAGCCGGCGAAAAGCATCAGGTAACACTCGAAATTGCTATACGTGAGACCCGCTACATTCTGAGCGCTCCAGGTAAATTCATTGATGGCGATTACCGCAAGAAGCGAAGAATCTTTGATCAAATCAACCAGCTTTCCCGCCAGAGGCGGGAGAATCAGCCGGATCGCCTGCGGAAAGATGACGTAGCGATATATCTGACTCCGGGTTAGCCCGATCGCACGCGCCGATTCGATCTGCGAAATGCCGACACTTTCAATACCGCCCCGGATGATCTCGCTGATATAAGCGCCGGAAAAAAGCGAGAGTGCAGAGAGGCCAACAATCACCCGGTTCTCGATCTTAAACGCGTCGGCAACCACGTAGAATCCGAAGGACACTTGGACAAGTAATGGTGACCCTCGGATGATTTCGACATAGACTCGACTCAAAACTTGAAGAACAAAGACTCCTGATCGGCGAGCCAGTGCGACGATCAAACCAATTAGTGTGCTAAGCACAAGCGCAATCGATGCAATCCAGAGCGTATTGACCCAACCCCTCAAAAATAGCCCTCGGTAGTCGGCTACTCCGCCCCAATTCCAGGCATAGCGCAATTGACTGAATGAAAAGAAACAGATTGCTGCGACCAGCCCCATCGCCAGGCCCGCATTCAAAAAGCGTACGAACCAGTGAACCGGCTTACCTCTATCCTCGGGGGCAACCCAGAACCAATTCAAGATACGGTCAGGCATGGTAGTTGTGGTTCCGGGTTCCGGGTTCCGGGTTTCGGGGTCCGGGGAACCCTGCTCGGAGCAAGCAGCCCAGTGCGCGAAACTCGGAACCCGAAACCCGGAACCTAGCCTTTGATCTTGTGCAGGCACTCCAGCAAATACGGCACCAGCTGCTTCTTCCGTGAAACCACATTGTTCAGTTCATAGAGATTCTCGCCGCTGCTGGGATAGTGAATCGTTGCTAGAAATTCTTTTGGCGCCGCCAGCAGGAGCAGCGAATTTTGAGTATTGACGTCAGTAACCAATAAAGCAGCGAAGTAGTAGTTCTGTTTCGCCCGATAAGCTTCGAGCTCTTTCCATAACGCATCTTTCTTATCGTAAAAATGCGAAAATCCTAGCTCCTCAATCTGAGCGACACTGAAATTATAGCCATCCTCCGAGTAATCCTTGCAATCGGCCACGATCACCTCCTCAGGCGCGAGCGTGAGTAGCGGAGAACCGACCGCAAAAATGCTCTCCGATAGCTCCGCGGGCTTTACACCAGCGATCCTGCTGAGCTCGCCAAGGACCTTTGCGTCGATCGGGGTCGCGGTTGGCGATGTCAAATTCAACGTATCAGAGATCAATCCCGCCATTAGCAGCCCCGCCATTGGTCGATCGATCTCTACGCTGTATTGCTGATAAGATAACGCCACGAGCGTACTGGTAGATCCCACCGGGTTATTCCAGAATAGAATCGGCAGATCAGTCGAAAATGTGGCCAGACGATGATGATCCAACACTTCAATGATTTGCAGATCACCAGCGCCCTTGACCGCTTGCGATAGCTCGTTGTGATCGACCAGAATGAGCTGCCGCGGGATCGGTTTCAGGAAGTCGCTCTTCGAAAGAATCCCGATGAGGCGTTTCTGGCCGTCGATAACAGGAAATACGTAGTCGGGCGAGTTCGCAGCAATGTGGCGCGCAGATCGCAGCAGGGTCTCAGGCGAAAAGCTCGTGAACTCCCGTTCGACCATTTCTTCTACCTTTGCTGCCCCACGAGAGAGCAAGACTGTTGTTGCCGTATCGTATTTGCTCGAAACCAGATGCACCCCTGCCTGGCGGGCCGCTGTCCGCACTTGCGAAGACACGCCCAATCCGCCGGTGATTACGATCCCCAAAACACCTGCACGAATAGCCTCCAATTGCACATCCTCGCGATCCCCGACGAACAAGAACACTTCATTTGACTGCTGCTCCTTGAGCCTTTGCGCAAAAGCTTCCAGGCTCATTGCAGCAACCATCATGAAAATATTTCTCCGCTTACTATCCGGTTCCCCCGCAAGAAATTGGCCTTCGAAAGACTGTACAATGTCTGTTACGGAGCCCACCACCCGACGGGAAGCCCGTGCTTCCTCATGCGGCGGAAACAAATAATGGCTCACCTTCCATCCCGACAACAACCCAAGGCACTGATCATTTGCGTCGATTACAGGCAAACCGCGAAGCTGGGTCTCCTCGATCGAGTTCATCGCCTGGTAGATCGAAGCATCATGCGCCACGGCAACCACTTGCCGTTCCATCACGTCCGCCACTATGGGAGACAGATCACTGACAAAATCTGGAGCCGGGACGCCGAACTTCTGCAGAACCAGTTCGATCCGTTCGTTAACATTCCCCGCCCGCGCTGCTATCACATTCGTCCATCCGGTCTTCCGTTTCAGCTCAGCGTAAGCGATCGCTGAACAGATAGAATCCATATCCGGATTTTTGTGACCAATTACGATTGTCTGCATGGGGCTAAAGGCCTTATCGTCCGCGTTTCCGATCCCGAGTTCAAGCCGCCATATTAACGCTGTCATCGCCGTCATCGCCGACATCGCCGGCAACTGGGACAGCTACCGACCTCAATCGACTTTTCAGGTCAGCGCTGTGGGGTGGCAGGATTCGAGCGTGAGCTCAGTCGAACCGCGCAGGCGCCACGGTCTGATCGCCTCCTATGACGGCGTTGTCGGCGATGACGGCGATCCGTCTAGCCGGAGAAATTCAGGAAAATTACTATTTGAATTCACGGACGCCTTGAGGAAATTTACCTTTTAGATTTTTGCGGATTGTTCTGGGGGGAACAGCAGCCCTTCGTATCCAGCGGATGCGGGGGGCTGTATTTTTTTACTGCCCCGCAGCTGGCACCATTTTTTTTCGGACGCCGAAGTTTTTTCTTGTCGTATGCTGCACCTTTGTCCGCGCAATGGATCGCAAACAGAATCTTTGGCCTATTGTCCTCCTTCTCGGCTTGGTCGTCGTGATACTAACCGCAGCACTCGCGTTTGATCGGGCAACCAATTGGCCGGCACGCATGGTTGACTCTTTGAGCGACCGGAGCACCGCCAAGGCAAGAGAGATCCGTGATGCTTTCGCTCAATTGTTCCAGCTCCAACCGCGAGTCACCGTAAACAACCAAGTGTTTTTTGAACAAACCAAAACCGCTCTAGAACTGGCGGTCGTCGATCGCGACACAGAAGTGACTCAGCAGTTGAGCAATACATGGCTTGGAAGCACCAAAACGATCCGAATCCGCGCAACGTACCGCGTAAAAGCGGGATTCGCCCTGCCCGAGAACCTCACAGTGAACGTCTCGGACCAGGACGTCACGGTAAAAGTTCCGCCAGCCAAGATTCTGAGTGTTGAACCGTTAACGGTTCAGGTCGAGCAACTGCATAACGGTCTCTGGAACCAGATCCAGGCCAAGGATGTCGAAGATGAACTGAAAACCATGCCGGAGATAGCCCGCTCGAAAGAGAATACGCTCCCCGCTGAAGCCCAACAAAAGTTCCGCGAACTGCTAACCACAAAACTCTCGAACCTGCCGGTAAAGATCGAGATAGAGCAACAAAATGCGGAGAGGCGATGACTCGAGGGCCAAGGCTTGCTGAGACGCTACGGATCGGCAAAGATGCCTCTTAACAACAGCTCGGCGCCCAAATGCAAGACGGCATGCTAGCCAACAAAATCACGATTGCACGCATCTGCTTGATTCCTCTTTTCGCTATTGCGTTTCGAGAATATGCCGAGAGCGAGCGTAACGGCGATCCAAAGGAATTCTTTCGCTGGCTGGCAACCGCCGGATTCACCCTCGCTGCATTGACCGACGGATTGGACGGGTTTGTCGCCAGGCATTTCAACCAGACGAGCCGCCTCGGATCGATTCTGGATCCTATAGCCGACAAAGGTCTGATGTTTACCGCGATGCTAATGTTTGCTCTATTTCGATGGCCAAATGGTTTTCCAATCTGGTTCCCCATCGTTGTGATCGGCAGAGACCTGATACTGGGTAGCGGGTTTCTGCTTTTGAGCAGGCTGATCGATCGCGTCGATGTGCGTCCGACGATGATTGGTAAGTTGGCAACCTTATTCCAGATTGTCGCCGTTCTTTGGGTCCTGTTCGGAGTCCGCCTCGGTTCCCCAATGTATGCCATTATCCCGGCGACGATTCTGACTGTTGTTTCCGGAGTGCAATACTTCTTTGATGGACTCCGCCAATGGATCGCGCGGCGGGCTGAGCGTTGATATTTCTCTATGCCAACCGTAGCAATCGTGGGGCGCCCTAATGTCGGCAAATCCGCCCTTTTCAATCGACTGGTCCAGCGTCGAATCGCCATCGTTCACGATCAACCTGGCGTTACCAGGGATCGGCTCATTGCAGACTGTCGATTGGGTAGTAAGACATTCACAGTTGTTGATACTGGTGGGATTGCCGGCCCATCCAAGGACGCGCTCGATGACCAGGTTCATTCGGAGGCTAAGCTCGCTATCGAGACGGCCGATGTTATCCTTTTCGTCGGCGACGCTCAGGACGGCGTTACTCCGTCCGATTGGTCCATCGCACGGGACCTGCGATCAGCACGCAAACCAGTGATCCTGGTCGCCAACAAGGTTGACGATCCGAAACATGATCCAAACAGCGCGGAGTTCAGCGAGCTCGGTTTTGAACCGGTATTTGCGATTAGCGCCGCGCATGGCCGCGGGATCCGCGAGCTGGTTGAAGAGATCGACCATCACCTGCCTGCGTTAGAAGAACCCGCGCCTGAACTCAAGACACCGACCAAGCTGGTTGTCGTCGGCAGACCAAACGTGGGAAAGTCATCGTTAATCAATGCGATCCTCAATGACCGCAGGACACTCGTCAGCAATACGTCCGGAACCACGCGGGATTCGGTCGACATTGCCTACGAGCGAGAGGGCAAATCGTTTGTGCTGGTCGACACCGCCGGTATAAGGCCGCGTGGCAGACACAATTCATCGGTCGAGGTCTTTAGCGTCATGCGATCCGAAAAAAGCATCCGGCGATCGGATGTTTGTGTCCTGGTAACCGACGCCACGACCGGTGTTACCGCCCAAGACAAGAAAATCGCGGGCTTGATTCAGCGAGCCGAAAAGGCATGCATCATCGTCATGAACAAACTCGATCTCGTAAGGCCGAAAACGCAGGTTCGAACTTTCATGGATGAGTTGATCCGCCGAATCCGTGACGACCTATTTTTCCTCAGCTATGCTCCGATCGACGTTCTTTCGGCGCACACTGGCGAGAATCTGGAACGGCTATTCAAAAGCGTCGAGAAAATTGAACAACACTCTCGAAAAACGATTTCAACCGGCCAACTCAACCGCCTGTTAGAAAATGCAGTTACAGCTCACCCTCCTCCTTTGCGAGGCACTCGTCGCTTAAAGATTCTGTACGCCACTCAACTAGGCGACCAAACCGGCCTGCAGGCCCCAACATTCCTCTTGTTCGTGAACAACAAAGAGCTCCTCGACGAAAGCTATCGCCGATACCTGGAAAGCAAAATCCGCCAACAAGCCGGTTACTACGGTCTGCCAATCATTTTCAAACTCCGCGAGCGACGCCGTTCCAAGTGAGACCACCTCGCCCTATTGGTCCTATTAGTCCTATCCTCGTTCTCGTCCTCGATTGGCTGCCACCGAGGTGCTAGCCGCACGAGGTCGCGCTGAAGCGCGACCCTACCGACGACAGACCAAGACCCATCATAGGGTAGGGCGAAGCTTGCTGAGCCGTTGCGCGCGCGTTCGAGGACGAGGACGAGAACGAGCACGACCGACCCCCCACGCTTACAGCCTCTCAACCAACCAATCCCTGCAATGGTCGATCCGCTTATACCGCAACATCTCGGCCGGCATCGTCCGCAGATTCTCTATCAGCAATCCTCGGCTGCGTTCATCCAACCGCTCGAGTTGTAAATGAAAAATCCGGATCCCAAAGATCGCCAGGTCTACTGTCAGTGACGTTAGTGCCTGCCACTCAATCCGCAGAAAGACTTCATCTTTAATCTCCGGGATCTGGCGAGTCGGGTGTTGATCCAATTCGTCGCTCGCGGTCAATCCCCAATTTGTTCTCTGGTAGCATCGCCCTTGTGCAAGCCCAGCTATAAACGGAGCGATCTTCGCGCCCAGCGCTGGATTCAGCCCCGGCACAATCCCATGCGCCGAGACGAGCGGGTTTCCCATCTTCTCTTCCGGATGCCAACCAGTCGGAAAGCAGACACAACCTCCGACTAAGTTCTGCGGGGTCTGCTTTTGAACCAACACGAAATCCGGCTCCCAAATGCCGCCCAGTTGAGCAAAGCCACCGGTTTCCGAAGTCGCGATCCATCCTCCTGCAAAACGAATCACTTCTTTCGATTGATCGCTTTCAAAAACGCAACGGCTTTGCTGTTCCGCAATGATTCGGCGTCTCTCCGAAAGCAGGCTCGCGTCATATCGATTGCGGAAAAATCTCCCAGCATCGATTGAGGTGAGCCCCATCATAGGCCTGTAACCCGGCTGCGCGAAGAGCCGGTCAACGATTAACTCGTCGGGAAGAACGAATCCGTGGGAATCTTTCAAGGATGTCAAAACGATTCCGGTCTAAAGCTTGTGCCCGGCTAACTCGAAGGTGGCTGAGGCCGTGCACCAGGTTCATTTCGTAATGAAAGTAAACTTACCAACAAATCATTCGATTGATCTGGGACCAAAGTTATATCGGCGCTTCCTTTTAAGAGCCGCTCTACTTCCAGCGTCTCGTAGACCGCATTTAAAACATCCCTGTCCTGACCTATCTCCCGCAACGCTTCGCCTATCATTTGCGGCCGGACCGACCGCGCTTTAGCAAACTCCGTCGCCGCCTGTCGCTCTGCTGAGCTTTGAATGATGTCGACCTGATTCTTCCCTGCCTGCCGAATTGCAGCCGTCACTTGCCGCAGACGATTGACAACTTTTTGCTCTATCTGACTGATCATGAGCTGGTCACGAAAATGGACCTTTCGAACATAGACCGACCCCAGCTGGTAACCCCATTCCTCCGCCTTGGCCGAAACTTCTTTTCGCACAAGTCGACTCATCGCATGCCGGTTTTCCAGGGTGTCGGTCAATGGCAGGTTGCTCAAACAACGGACCGTGGCGTTGGCGACATTCGCCTTCAGCGACCCACGCGGATCAACATTCTTAAAGAGGTAATCCACTGGATTTTTCACCCGCATTTCGTACCAGACACCCACCCCCATCGGTGTGCCTTCCTCAGTATTGACCGGGTTCCCGCGCAGATACTCCTGATCAAGCCGCATATCGATCTCATAGATGCGTCCGAAGAATCGTACAAGGGCAGCATGGGGACCAAACCGGAGCCAAGGAAAATGCAAACCTGGTTCGGCAATTGTGCCCAGCACTCGGCCGAACAAAATGTAGACCTTGCAGCGACCTTCCATGACCGTCGTGAAGAAATTCAACATCAGCAGAAACCCAAGCGCCGCAGGTGCAGTAATCCAGCAAAGGAAGAAAGCAATGAAGAAGGCGATCAGAAAATTCACGACGCTTTCTCCTTGAGAATGACCCGTTTGGCCCGCGAAAAAAGCTCCAGCCGCACATTGCGGATGTATGCTGGCAGCGCGTTCTCACCGCTCCGTTTCAACTCGGTTAGTTGCTGCGCCATCCAGCGCAAAGGCTGCACTTCCGCCTGCGCGCGATTCGTTTCAATCTCTACCGCTTTCCGTGACTGCTCGATTCTTTGGTCCGCATTCGCTTGAGCCAGACTGATGGCTGCCGAAACTTCATTGTGTGCGGTGTTGATCGCTGCCAGAGCCGATTCAATGTCCGTCGGTGGATCAATACCAGTGATCAGCGAAGCGTCCAAAAGAATCCCGTATCTGCCTGACGACGACAGGCATTCGCGGTCCATCTGATCATTCAAATCGTTGAGATTCTTGCGCAGATCATTAATTGAAATTCCTACTTTAGCCAATGCCTCGTTAGCCTTCTCCAGCAGCGGTTCAGTTGTCGAAACGACTTGCGGCGCCTCGTAGTTCGCAATTCGCTCTCGTAAAACAGAAACGAAATAACCGATGACATGAGAAATCGGTTTTTTCACGCCAAACAGATAAGCGTAAAGGTTCTGTTCGCTCACCCGATAGCGAATCTGGCCAGTCAACCCTATGTTCAGCTGATCTTTTGTTACGGCTTCCAAAGCCGCTCCCGGCTGCCGCGCCTGCGGGGCGTCTGGATCAATTGCAATATCGACCGTCTCAATCGCAATAGAAACTTTGTATATCTTTTGCCATGGTAAACGGAGATAAGGTCCGCCCGGCTGGATCACGCGAATTTGTGGATAACAGTAGCGCTGCCTTTCTTCTTCGTTAAGATGCTCTGCGATCGGCAGGTCCAGACTGGTAGCGTTTCTGATCCGTTCCGCCTTGCCGAAATTAGTCACCACCGCGCGCTCATTTTGATTCACCGTGTAGAGCCCACCAAGCAGGCAGTAAACAAAGAGGAACGCCAGAACTCCGAAACCGATCCCGAACAAGATCTCCATCGATGCCGCGGTTATAAAGCAGTTGCGGAGTTGCCGCAAGCCGGAATAGGCTGGCTCCCATGACCTGTCCTGGATATCAAAAACTATCCGAACGCTCTCGAGAGATTCACCTGGTTCGATCCACTGCCGCGTTACTCGAATGGGACCTGGAAACGTACATCCCGCCGAACGCTGCCGCGTTTCGAGCAGAGCAGTTGAGTTACCTGGGTACCAAAGCACATGCCCTTTTTACTAAACCGATCGTCGGCCAATGGATTAAGGAAGCGGAAGACATCGGCTTTCCCGCCGAATCACCGGAGGCAGCCAATGTCAGGGAATGGCGACGAGCCTACGATCGCGCAGTAAAGATCCCTAACTCGTTGGTTGAGAAATTTGAAAAGGCGCGGATCATCGCCTACGACACCTGGGTTAGCGCGCGCGCGGAGTCCAATTTCTCAAAATTCCGCCCGCATTTAGAAAAGCTTATTAACCTGGTCCGGAAGAAGATAGATCGGTGGGGATTTGAAGAATCACCCTACGATGCGCTGCTGGAAGACTACGAACCAGGTGTTCGCGCGAGCCAGCTGAAACCGGTGTTTGCCGAGCTCCGCGAGGCTCTGAAAGACATTCCTGGAAATGCAAAAACCAAAGACGTGCCGGAAAACTTTTTAGATGGTGACTATCCCACTGCTGGACAACAGACGCTGTCAAAAGAGATCGCGGAAGCGTTAGGATACGATTTCCGGTCTGGCCGAATCGATACGACCACGCATCCATTCTCGACAACGCTTGGTCCATGCGACCAACGAATCACGACTCGCTACAATGAAAAGCGATTTGAGATGTCACTCTACGGCACGATGCATGAGACGGGGCACGCGCTGTATGAGCAGGGTCTACCGAAAGAACCTGTCGGACTGCCAACTAGTGATTCAGTATCGTTGGGCATTCATGAGTCTCAATCGCGCCTCTGGGAAAACCACGTAGGAAGAACTTCTCAGTTCTGGCACTTGTGGCATATTAAGGCCTGTAAACATTTACCAGATCTGGCACGTTATTCTCCAGATGACTTGGCCCGAGGAGTTCAGCGGGTTGCTCCCTCGTTTATTCGCGTTGAAGCGGACGAAGTCACATACGATCTTCATGTTCTGCTGCGATTCGAGATTGAATTGGAGCTGATCGAGGGGCGATTGAAAGTCAAAGATTTGCCGGAAGCCTGGAATTCCAAATTCAAAGAGCTTTTCGGTTTGGATGTACCGGACGATCGGCGCGGGGTTCTTCAGGATGTGCATTGGAGTCACGGCACATTGGGTTATTTTCCTACCTACACCCTCGGAAATCTGAATGCGGCTCAACTGATGAATACAGCCGAAGCTCAGGTCCCGGACCTCGTCGGACACCTGTCTCAGGGCCGCTACCAGCCTCTTCTGCAATGGCTGCGCGAAAAAGTTCATCAACACGGCAGACATTATCTTCCCCAAGATTTGATGCGCCGCGCGACCGGCGAGACGACGCAGGCGAAATACAGAATCGAGTATCTGCGGCAAAAGTACGCCGTGTGATCCAGTGTGCCCATCGTAAGCTCCGGCGGGAGCGCCAGATGTTAGCCCAGGGCTTCAGCCCTGGGTCGATTGGAAGGACGATGTGCCCTGAAAGGGCAATCGACCAGGGCGTGCCACGGCTGCCCGCGCCCCCTTTTTCTGACGCTCCTTCAGAGCGAATCATTTTGCTAAGTTAACCCAGGGCTAATATCAAGCGCTCTTGTCAGAGCGCAGAGCGAATGCCCGCTTTTACCACCGTCCGAAACTTTCCACACAAACCCGGTTGTTGACTTTCCTGATGTAACGTATCCTCCTCGGCTGTGTATCGCCGTGTCGGAGTCGCCACCACATTTTCACCTCGCTTCATGGCGGTTCTTGCCGAAGCAGGACGGCTTAGTGCATCTCTCGAAGCACCCTTGTGCCTGATCCACGCCGACTCGTTTGCTCCGGAAAAAGAAAGCCGTTTTCGCGAGGCACTGAAAGGTCTCGGGCTCGACGAAAAAGCCCCCGTTTATTTCGAATCGGGTGACCCGGTTGAGGCGATTCTTAAAGTCCAACGGGAGCAACAAATTGACCTCCTGGTCGCAGGCGCCCTCGAGACCGAAAGCGTTCACCGTAACTTTACCGGCAACGTTGCGCGCGAACTTCTAAAACGGGCCCCATGCGACCTCATGCTTTATACCGAGCCGCGAGAACAACCGGCTCCGCCGGCAGCCGTTTTTGTCGCAATTTCGGATTTCTCGGAATTCAGCCGTGAAGTATTCGGTCGCGCGATGAAGGCGGCTGAACAGCGTTCTGCACAGAAGCTAACGCTGATTCATGTTCAGACCACATTTGCGCAAGCCAGGGAGAAAGCGTTAGGCGCGGCTGGTGAATCGCAGTCGTTAGAAGAGACGGTTGAGTCCTGGTTGCGAGAGTATGAAGGTTCGCCGGTCGAGCTCGACTACCATTTGCTCCGTGGTAACACCGGATTCACCGCTTGTGAATACGTCCAATCTAACGGTGCCGACCTTCTCGTGATGCCGTCCCACTTCGGACATCCAACTCAACCAGTCTTTGCGCCAGCCTTAGATTGGATAATCCAGGTTATCCCCACGAATGTGTGGGTCATCCGAAAGTTCGGGTGACGGAGCCGCAGATTACGCCGATTTTTGACGCAAACCGGAAAACCTATCTAAAGGAATCAGCGGAATCTGTGGTTTCAATTCGGCTTAGGCCAGCAGCTGCCGCAGTACGAACGGTAAAATTCCACCGTGCCGATAATAATCGATCTCGATTGGCGTATCGATCCGCAGGGTCAACGGCACTTTCTCCGTCCTTCCATCCTTACGTTGAATCTCCAGCTCGACTTGTTGCCGGGGCTCGATCCCATTGCCCAGACCTACAATGCTGTATAGCTCCGACCCATCCAGTTTGAGTGTCTGCACATTAATTCCATCTGGGAATTGCAGCGGGAGCACACCCATTCCCACCAGGTTACTGCGATGGATCCGCTCAAAGCTTGCCGCAACCACGGCCCTCGCACCCAACAACCGCGTCCCCTTTGCTGCCCAGTCACGGCTAGAGCCTGTGCCGTACTCGTGACCTGCAATGACGACGAGCGGAACCTTTTCCTGCTGATAACGCACCGCCGCGTCATAAATCGCCATCTGCTCGCCACTCGGGTAATGGATCGTGACACCGCCTTCAACCCCGGGCACCATCAGGTTCTTGATCCGGACATTTGCAAAGGTACCCCGAGTCATCACCCGGTCGTTACCCCTCCGGCTGCCGTAGCTATTAAAATCAATCGGCTTCACGCCGCGCTCGATTAAATAACGTCCAGCCGGCGACGTCGGTTTAATTGCTCCAGCCGGCGAAATATGATCGGTCGTAACAGAATCACCAAATATCCCGAGCGGACGAGCGTTCCGCACTTCCTGGAATTGGCCGACCTCCATCGAAAAGTCCTCGAAGAAAGGCGGTTCCTGGACGTAGTCGCTCTTCTCATCCCATTCGTACAGGTCACCAGTAGACGATGGAATCTCATTCCATTTCGGATTCTGGCTCGCGAAATCCGAATAAAGCTGGCGAAAAACTTCCGGCTTAAGTGCAGAAGCCATGGCTTGCCGGATCTCTTCGAGACTGGGCCATAGGTCTTTCAAGTAAACATCCGCGCCGTCTTTGCCTTTGGCGATCGGCTCGCGCGCAAGATCAACATCGACCCGGCCGGCAAGCGCAAACGCAACAACCAACGGCGGGGACATCAAGAAATTGGCTTTGATATTTTGATGGATTCGCGCCTCAAAGTTCCGGTTTCCTGACAGCACTGCAGCGGCCACCAGATCCCCTTCCGTAACCGTTTTCTCAATATTCGGATGCAACGGACCAGAGTTGCCGATACATGTGGTGCAGCCATAGCCCACGATGTTGAATCCAAGCTGATCCAGGTACGGTTGCAAGCCGGTCTTCTCCAGGTAGTCGGTGACAACACGCGAGCCAGGCGCCATCGAGGTTTTAACCGTAGGATCTACGCGAAGGCCGCGTTCAACCGCTTTCTTCGCCAACAGCCCTGCCCCAAGCATGACGCTGGGATTGCTCGTGTTGGTGCAACTGGTGATCGCCGCAATCAGCACGCTACCATGGCCGATTTCGCCCGATTTAGACGCGCCCGGCGACTTCGAACCGTCCACAGAAACTGTCGCCTTGGTCGAAAGCGCGTCTTTCGACATCCCATAACCGCCTTCCGAAGGTGACTTCACCAGCAATCCGCGAAATGTGTCCCCCAATTCGCCTAAATTGATGCGGTCCTGCGGCCGTTTTGGACCGGAAACACTCGGCTGCACATCCGCGAGATTTAGATCGATATCGACGCTGTAAGCGACCTCGCCTTTTCGAGGCATTCCAAACATGCCTTGGCTCTTGAAGTAGTTCTCAAACCGCTCGCAGACCTCATCCGATCGGCCGGTTAATCGCAAGTAGTTCACCGATTCTGAGTCGACCGGAAAAAATCCCATCGTCGCACCATACTCCGGCGCCATGTTACCGATGGTTGCGCGATCGAACAGCGGCAGTGACGCCGCGCCTTCTCCGTAAAACTCGACAAACTTTCCGACTACCTTCTTAGCGCGAAGAAGCTGAGTCACATGCAATGCCAAATCCGTAGCGGTTACACCCTCGCGTAAACGTCCCGTCATGTGTACCCCAACCACTTCCGGCGTTAAGAAATAGACCGGCTGGCCAAGCATCCCGGCCTCCGCCTCAATCCCGCCCACTCCCCAGCCGACAATCCCCAGGCCGTTGATCATTGTCGTATGAGAATCTGTCCCGACCAGCGTGTCGGGATAATAGATTTCCCCTCCCGCGGTTGACGTGCTCAAGACCCCTTTCGCTAGATATTCAAGATTGACCTGATGGACGATGCCGATTCCTGGCGGTACCACTCCGAACGTCTTGAACGCCTGTTGGCCCCACTTGAGGAATTCGTACCGTTCGCGATTGCGTTTGAATTCCATGTCCAGATTCAAACTGATCGCCTCCGGCACTCCGGCAAAATCGACCTGGACCGAGTGATCAACGACCAGATCGACCGGAACGAGTGGCTCGATGATCTTCGGGTCGCGCTTGGTCCTAGCAACAGCCGCCCGCATCGCTGCCAGATCAACCAAAAGAGGCACACCGGTAAAGTCCTGCAGAACGATTCTCGCGACGACAAAGGGTATCTCTTCTTTAGCCGGGTCTTTCGCGTTCCAGTTCGCTAACGTGACAACATCCTTTTCCGATACCTTTTTCCCGTCACAGTTTCTCAGAACCGATTCCAGAACGATCCGAATGCTGACAGGTAGTCGAGAGATTTTCCCAACCCCCGCTTCCTCGAGCGCCGGCAAAGAATAGAGATTACCTTTCTTCCCCGCACCCGCGTCGAAAGAACGAACTGTACTTGCTGGATCCATAACGGCTTTCTAAGCAATTTCTTTCAGCGTCGCTGCAATTGTCGTAAAGTCTGGAAGCTGTTTCGGATTATCTGAGCTCTCGGCATACTGAATCACGCCTTGCTTATCTACGATGAAAGCAGACCGCTTCGAGACGCTCGCTGGCAACAGATTAGTACCCGGAGGGAAGTGAGCGTACACTACGTCGTAAGCTTTCGAGACAGCGTGATCAACGTCACTCAATAGAGGAATGGTGATTCCTTCCTTCTGAGCCCATGCCTCCAACGCAAATGGGCTGTCGCCACTAATGCCGAGCACTACCGCACCCAGCGCCTCATACCTAGCGTCCTCCTCCGAAACGCTGCACATCTCCGAAGTACAAACAGTGGTGAATGCACCGGGGAAAAACAGGATCAGTGCGTTCTTCTTTCCTTGATAACTGCTGAGCTGAACGACCTGAATGCCATCTTTGTTCTTGGTTGGAAGCGAAAAATCCGGAGCCTTGGTGCCGATTGAAAGAGCCATGATATGAATATGTTAGGATGTTTTGACTGCTGATCAGGGACCAACAATCAGAGGGTTGATTTCACTATAGAAAGGCGTACCTGCCGGTCAATGCCGATCATCCCCTCCACGAACCCATCTCTCCCTCGTTCTCGTCCTCGTCCTCATCCTCGATTTGCGCGCTCGACGTGGCAGCCACACGAGGTCGCCCAGCAGGAGCCGTCAGAGCCAGCGAGCACTTCTGCTGAGCGTCGGCTGGGCCCGTCAAGCTCCGCGTCATTTACAAATGACAGAGTTCAAAACTGGCGTATACATGCCTCGCTTTGGCAGACTATGCCTTCTTTTTCCAACGCGCGATGCAGCTCCGCGATATGCTCTCGATCCCGCGTCTCCACTGTACAAACAACTTGCACTGCCGAGACGTCAGCGCTCGTAAAGGTTCGATCATGCGCGATCTCCTTCACGCTTGCCCCTACCGACGCGATGACTCTGGTCAGTGTCGCCAACCCGCCGGGGCGATCGCTAATGACAGCGGTGAAACGCGACAGCCTTCCGTCGGCAACCAGCCCGTGCTCAACCACCCGATTCAAAATCGAAGGATCAATGTTGCCGCCGCAGAAAGGTAGGACAACTTTCTTTCCTTTAAGCTCAGGAGCCTTTCCGGCCATCAACGCAGCAAGTGTCGCAGCGGCTGATCCTTCTACGACTCCTTTCTCCAGTTCCAGAATACGCAAGATCGCCAACGCAATCTGGTCCTCCGTCACAAGCACAAGATCATCAATCAGATCTTTCGCGATCGAAAACGCGTTCGCACCCGCCTCCGGCACCGCAAGCCCATCCGCCAGCGTTGGTTGCATTTCGACGGGTACCGGCTGCCCTTTCTGTAACGCGGCGAAAAAGCTCGCCGTATGCTCAGCTTCAACGCCGATGATTTTTGCTGTTGGGCGCAGGCTCTTCACCGCCAGAGCAATCCCGGCAATCAAGCCCCCTCCACCGATCGGTACCATGATTGCATCCAAATCCGGAACCTGATCCAGAATTTCCAGTCCCATCGTTCCCTGCCCGGCAATAATGGCCCAGTCGTCGTACCCGTTAATATAGGTCAGTCCCTGCTCTGCGCAGAGCCGATCCGCCCGCTGGCGCGCTTCTGCAAAATTTCTTCCGCCGACGATAACGTTTGCACCCAGCCGTTGGCACGTCGTTATTTTGATAAGTGGAGCCGATTCCGGCATCACGACGGTGACAGGTATTCCCAAGAGCTTGCCGTGGTACGCGAGTCCCAGCGCGTGATTCCCCGCAGACGCCGCAACCACGCCTGTCTCCTTCTGACCATCACCAAGAACCAGCAACGCGTTACGCGCTCCCCGTTCTTTAAAACTCCCGGTACGCTGCAGGTTATCGAACTTGCAGTAAATCCGCGCATCGGTGATTTCCGAAAGCTGGATGGAACCCGGACAAGGCGAATAATAAATGCCGCTCTTTATCCGTTTCTTGGCTTCCTGAATGTCTCGGAGGGTAATCACGTCGCTTTCTATCGCCGGATTTTGCACTTAGTGCAAAATCAAGCCGGCTCCTCGCGCCGGAATCTAGAATCTCGAATTTCGAAGCTCGAACTCGGAAAGGCAAGCGATCAAAAACCACTCTTCGAGATTCTAGCTTCGAGATTCGAACTTCCGATTATCGCGCCCGATTCCCACTTCTAAGTTGCGATATCTGTGTTCAAACGCAGAATGCCTCATGCCCGGCCCACCTCTTGTCGAATACCAAGACGCTTCCATCGAAGTACGCGCCGTCTACGACGATATTATGGCGACCCGCAAAACTGACAAAGTTAACAACTTCTGGAAGGCTATCGCCAACCATCCACCCACTCTCCAACGAACCTGGGAGAGCGTGAAATCAATCATGGCTGCGGGCGCGCTGGATCCCCTGACCAAAGAAATGATTTACGTCGCAGTTAGCGTAACCAATAACTGCGCCTACTGCATCGCTTCTCATACAAATGCGGCCCGGAAGGCTGGTATGACTGACGAAACGTTCGGCGAACTCATGGCCGTCATCGGCATGGCCAATGAAACTAACCGCCTCGCCAACGGTTACCAGATTCCTTTGGATTAACAACGTCGGCATTACCAACGCCGACAACGCCATCATCACCGACAGCAGAGCGCACTCGATCGTCGGTTTCGCCTCGATTAGGAAGCCCTGGGCCCCTTGATTTGCGGTTTTATGGTCCTAGCGCTGGCGGCGCTGGCGGCGGTGTCGGCGTTGGCGGCGGTGTCGGCGTTGGCGGCGGTGTCGGGGCTGGCGGCGTTGTGACAAGCTTCCCCATGAACTGAAATTGATATGCCCTGTCAGTCCAGGTCGCACCGGTCATTCCGAAGTTGTATTCGGGTTGTCCAAGTTTTCCTCCACGAACATCGGTGATGGTCGGCTCAGCACCGCGAACAGACCGAATCGGTCGCGATGTTGCCACCACCCGTTGCGCGCCTTTGTCCGCAGCTAACCGCATAATCAAATTGGGATCTACTTCCGGGAACGGATATACCGAGCGAACCGACAAAAACCCAATTTTGCGATAGCCCTCCTTAGCGAGCGCTCGAATCGCGTCATTGAACTTTCCCGGTTCAACCGTTTGCGTTTGGATCTGTTCAATCCAGACCAGCGCTACCGGGCTTCCGGCTGTCTGATCCTGGTACAGATCCAATAGCGGCCCGTAATAGTACCATTCTTCGCGCGCTTTCCGCCGATTAACGTCCCTGGTCATCGCACACCCGAACATGAGCAAGACAAGTAGAAGGAGGAGTGTTCGGGATTTCATCGCCAAGTGTCCTGCTATCAAGCGCGGTAAGACAGTCAAGCGCAAGCTGAAATGGAATATCCAAAAGGTCGAGCCAGAGGCTCAATCCACGGTAAGGTGGAAGCTTCGGCCCTACAATCCTCCGGATTGACCGTGGGTAACCTTCCAGGTCGAATTCGTGTGCCGCTCGCACGTCAAGCCGTCACCCAAGATCGGTGGGGTCGCGCTTCCGCCGTCGCCAAGGCTAAGGCGGACAGGTTAGCGCGACCTCGTGCCCCTACCACTCCAACCAGCAATCTTCTTCGCAATTTTTGAAAGAGTCACCGGTCGCCCTTTACTTTGACCCGTCGCAAATATCTCCGTCCCGTATTCTCCGTGTGCAGCGCAGAACTCATTTAGCGCCTCGCGTTTCGCTGGATCGTCTGACAACGCCCTAACAACCAGCCTGGCTTCGCCCAGGTTATGCCGTGTGTATTCTTCGAGCTCAGGAGCGTTCCAAGGCCGGTCATCACCGTAGTGATATGTCAGATGCGCATCCCGCAAGATGACCATCCGGCGCGCTTTAACCGCCAAGTTGTAAAGCAGCGATCGCATCACCCACCCGATACCAACACAAGCGGCGTTGGTAACGAAATCCTGTACCCAAGCGGTTGGGAAAACAAAGCAATCAAACCCAGGGTGCGCCGAGCCGACCTCGAGCACGGCAAGCTCCGGTGCTTCACCGAACGACTCTAGCTGAGCCACCGTCCGTCGATTAATGATAAGGCAGTCAACACCACGCGCTAAGATCGAGCGAACGGCCCGGTAAAAATTCGGCGCCAGGCAGATATAGGAATTCGTAAATATAAGATAAGACCCAGGCTGCGCTCCCGCCGCCGCGTTCTCAAGGATATCAAATAAAAGCGGGAACGGTCTCGTCGCAGCAAATTGGCGTACATCGGCGACGGTCCGCCGCAGCGGCGGAGCTATTCCAAAAGATTGAGGAGCAGCGTCTTTTTCATTCTCCTGAACAACGGCCAGGAGCTGGATATCTCGTGAGAAAGCGGCTGCCTCGACCATGCTGTTAGCGGTCAGGAGCTGCGTCCTGTTACCAAGCGCGCCGGCGCGATAGAAGTTAACCGCATGCGAAATCTTTATAGAATCAGACCCGGTAGGCGCGCCGAACAGAGACCACCCCTCCGAATCAGCCTGGTGATGCGCTGAACCTTCTTGGACAAACACTGTTTTTGTTAACTGTTGAATCAATGCGGCGTCGGCTATTTTGCGAAACGATAGCGCGTTTCCCTATACCGGAATCCCGATCTTTTCCATCTCGTTCACGCGATCGATTTGTTTAGCGAGTCAAGGTCAATCAATCTTAATGTATCCTGTATTTCTGCTGAACCCGTCTATAAGTCATGAACCAGCAAAGACCTCTACATTGGTCGCGACGCGATTTCCTGCTCAGAAGCGCATTAGCCGGCGGCGGCCTGGTTCTGCCAATCTCCACATGGACTTTGGTTTCATGCGGCTCTTTGAGTATACCTGATGGCAGGAGGGCGGCGATCCGTCGTCGCCGCTAAGCCGAAGTAGCCCGAAAGAGCAGCAACCCTCGAAGACCCCGCGCGCTTGGTTAACTGCCCACGATGAAGAACGACCTGCAGCCAAGCAAGAGTTTTCCCGATCACCAGGGGTCGAAGAAAGAAGGAGAACCACTCGACATCCGCAGAGGCGTGCTTGAACCGTTTCTGGTCTTCTTGAGGCTTGGCCTGACTTCGTTTGGCGGCCCAATCGCTCACCTTGGTTATTTCCGCCACGAGTTCGTGGAGCAGCGCCGCTGGCTAAGCGACCAATCATTTGCCGACCTGGTAGCGCTCTGCCAATTCTTGCCTGGTCCAACTAGCAGCCAGGTCTGTTACTCGATCGGCATGACGCGCGGCGGACAACTTGGAGCAATCGCTGCATGGTTCGGATTCACGCTGCCCTCCGGCGTTCTGATGATTTTGGCGGCGTACGGACTCCGATGGATTGGTAATCAAGAAGCAGCTGGGTGGTTGCACGGGTTGAAAATCGTCGCCGTCGCCGTGGTCGCCCAGGCCGTCTGGTCGATGGCGATCAAGCTCTGCACCGACCGACCGCGCGTGACTTTCGCGATCCTCGCGGCGGTTGTCGTTCTTCTGGCTAACAACTCATGGATACAGATTCTGGTCATCGGACTTGGCGGCTTAGCCGGCTGGAAACTGCTCTCGACGAAAACCGATACCGCGACAGGCGAGCCACTCGCCTTGTTGCCAAGCCGCCGGCTATCGTTTCTTTCTTTAGCGCTATTTGCCTTTTGCCTCTTACTCGTTCCTGGACTGGCCGCAGAAAAACGTGATGGATGGTTGCCGCTGTTCGATAGTTTCTATCGCTCGGGTTCTTTGGTGTTCGGCGGAGGCCACGTGGTATTACCGTTACTGCAAGCTGAAGTTGTCCCCAAAGGCTGGGAAGACAACAGCGCATTTTTGGCCGGTTACGGTCTCGCACAATCTTTACCCGGACCGCTCTTTTCGTTTGCCGCATACCTTGGAACGGCCAAAAGCGGATATCCGACCGGATGGCCTGCCGGGTTATGGTGCCTCTTTGCAATTCTCTTGCCGCCAATGCTGCTTGTGAATGGCCTCCTGCCATTCTGGAATCGCTTGCGGGGCTCGCCGAGCGCGCAAGCGGTTTTGGCGGGAGCAAACGCCTCAGTCGTGGGCGTACTTTTGGCCGCGCTTTATCAGCCGATATGGACCAGTGCAATTGATTCTCCGAAGAGCCTTTCGCTGGCATTACTCCTTTTCTGTTGTCTTCAATTTTGGAAGATAGCGCCCTGGGTCCTCGTCGGAGCTGCGGCCATTTGTGGCGGTCTCTTTCTGTGAAGCAACAGATCGCCACGCTCTTGCCCCGGTGAAACAAGAGGAGTCGAAAATGCGTGTCGCCAACCGCGCTTTTCGGTTTGTTTTCACCATTGGTATCGTCAGCTTATTCGCTGACATGACTTATGAAGGAGCCAGGGGTATCACCGGCCCCTCCCTTTTAAATACTCTT
>Ga0207684_10001347_pt1 | contig 26926 bp, 22 predicted proteins | sample KBSK5501metaG_FD_184342 | JGI IMG/M metagenome (GOLD analysis project Ga0207684, IMG submission 184342) | Corn, switchgrass and miscanthus rhizosphere microbial communities from Kellogg Biological Station, Michigan, USA - KBS K5-50-1 metaG... | ecosystem: Host-associated > Plants > Roots >...
CGGGTTCTAAGCGCCAGGCGTGGAACTTCGAGCTGAACTCGGCGGGTGGCCCCTCGACCGCGTACAACACGGGAACGCCGCTCACGACGATGGACTTGCCCGACCAGGCGACGTACATCACCCAGCCGTTCCAACGGGCGGCAGCGTTCCTGGGGCCGATCACCGCGAACCTCTGGGTAGCGAGCCTCTCGACGGACACGGAGTTCTTCGTCCAGGTCATCGATCAAGCACCCGACGGCGCGCGTTCATACCTGCAGCGGGGGCCGCTCAAGGCGAGCCACCGCGCGATCGACTGGGCGCGCAGCGACTGCCTCGTGCCACTCACGAGCGCGCGCACCCCGTGCGTTACATCCAGCGGCACGCCGGCGAACGGTGTGTACATGTATCGCCCGTGGCGTCCCGACACGAGCGCGGACATGATCACGCCGGGGACCCCGGTCGACTACCTGGTCGAGATCTGGCCGGTTGGGTGGATCATCCGCCCGGGCCACCGTCTGGTCGTCACGGTTGAAGCGCCGCCTGCGTCGGACAGCCTGTTCGTCTACGTTCCGACGACGGCTCCGACGATCAACACGATCCTGCACGACGCATCGCACCCGTCGTTCATCACGCTGCCGTTCGTTCCGATACCGGCGCGTCTCGCACCTGTGATCGCGTGTCAGGACATGACGGCCGTGCGCTGCGTACCAAATCCACAGGGATAGGCCGCAGGGGTAGGCCGCAGGAGTAGATCAGCGTCGGGCGATATGACCCGCGCGCACGCCGGCGGCACCGGCTGCTCGGAAGAAGTCTGGGTCGTCTCGGTAGGAGCGACCCATGCTGTCGAACGGAACCGGACTGGTCTCGAGCGCGTCCTCAGCTGCCCCGAGATCGACCTCAAGGAAGTCGTGCCGTTCGGCCAGCCCCGCGGCCTCGATCTGCGCGCGCACCGAGTCTGCCCGCCCGGGTTCCATCCCAGGCAAAGTCACTTCGGCGCGCGCAAGTGTCAGCGACAGCGCGGTGATCGTGTGGTGCGAGAGGCCACGGTGCCGGTCGCGCGCGTCGGCGAATGAGATCCGTGGGACGACGATCGGCCTGCCGCCCATCGCCGCGGCTGCGTTGATGATCGCGGCGACCTCGATCGATGTGTGACCCCAGCGGGAGGCGCTGCCGAGGTTTCCCGGACCCATCGCTACGATCGCAACGTCCGCGCGCGCAACCACCTTCGCAGCCGCCAGGGCGCCGTACAGGCTGATGGCCTCGATGTCGCCACCCGTCGCCTGCCCGGCCGTGATCGTCGCATCGAGCAGCCCGGCTGCTCGCAGCATCGGAACGGTCTTGCTGAACGCCATCACCAGCGCGGCCCCATCGGTCATCACGTACACGATCCGGATGCCGGGTCTCGCCGCGCGCGCCGCGACGGCAACCGGCGCGAGCGCGCTGTGCAAGCCGGCCGCAACGACCGGCATACCCTCCAGCGAGTCGACCGAGTCGACCAGCTCGGAGTGCGTCTGCTCGACGGCATCGACGGAAGTTTGAACCGGGGTGTAGCGGAGCTTCATCGCGTGGCCGCTTACGTCGTTTTGTTGTTCCCGTCCCTCGACGGCCATCACGAAGTGCACGCCACCGGTTCCGAGGTCCAGTGCGACCGCCGTTGTGTTGAGGACGACGACGTCGCCGACCTCAACGGTACCCGTCAAAGCGTCGTAGGAGATCGCTGCAGCGTGCACACCGTCGACCTCGACGACGAGCTCGGTGAGGCCGTGCCCCGACGCGCGCGCGTCGACGACCGTTCCTCGGCGGATCTGGATCATGCCGCCAGGCTACCCGGCGGTCAGGTTTGCAGGCGTCGGATCAATGCGATCGGCGTCTGCTGATGACCTTGGCCGAGCGGGTTGTCGCCGAACAATTGCTCGAGCAGCCCTCGGTCCACGCCGGCACTGGCGCCGAGGATGTTCACGCCGATGTCGTTCGCGTCGATCACGGCGACGGCGATCGAACCGCTTGCGGCTGCGCTGAGCGATGTCGCGAGTCGATGCGCGACTCCGTCCGGATCGGCCGGCGCTTTCTTCGCGTGCGTGTTGTAGGGCGGGAGCGTTCCCGGTGTGGGTCCGTCGATCGCCGCGGCTTGAGGGCCGGCGACCCGATAGAAGACGCCGCGGATGCCGAAGGGCCGGGTGAAGGCTGCGGCAACGGCGGCGAGCAGGATCCGCAACGCGCCGACCTCTTCGATCGCGAGCTGCATCGTTTGGGGCATGCCCAGCCCGATCCCCACCGGCGTCTTGCCGACGAATCGGGCGAGCAGCCGCGCGAGCCGTGATGCACGTATCTGCTCGACGGCGAACGACCGGCCCTGCGAGACGGCGACTGCCTTCTCGCTGATCGCGACGGTGTCGCCGGCGCGCAGGTCGTGATCCACGAGAGACTTCTCGACGATGGTCTGCAGGTCGTCGCCGGTCGCGATGACTGGTGAACGCACGGGGATGCGCGCGTAGGTCGCTTCGTCCAAACCCGCAACGGCGAACAGGTGCCTCCCCGGGTTCGGCGCGTGCGTCGCGAGGATGTGCGCCGCCTCCTCCGTTCCCGCCATGCGCGCAGCCAGCTCGTCCCCGTAGCGTGTGAAAGACGGGATCGTTTCCTTCCGAAGGTCGCGCGCCGTGCGGTCGCCGAAATACACGCGGAGCCACAGCTCGACATTGATCGCGCGCCAGAAGAACATCGAGTCGTCGATCTCGCCGTCACACGCGCGCCGGAAGGCGTCTGCGACGGCCAGCCCGTTCCAGTATGGACGCGCGCCGAACGCGGGGGAGCGGAACAGGCTCTGGATGATCGCGCGCCGCGCGCGCAACCACCGCATCTCGGGCGTAGTGAAGCCCACTTTCCAGCGGCGCGTGCGGATCTTCTCCGGCAGGGTGTCGCGCAACGCCTCACGGAAGATCGCCCGGCTCCACCCATCGCGGATGATGGCGCTCGGCGGCAGGCGGAAGATCCACTCCACCAGCTCTTGATCGAGGAACGGGATGCGCGACTCGATCGAGTGCGCCATCGAGTTCCTGTCTTCGTAGCGCAAGAGCGACGGGAGGCTGTAGGTCGTCAGATCTTGTAGCAGCCGTTTCTTGAGGTCGGCTTGCACGCGCTCGTCTGTGGGAGGTGTCCGGGACGTGAGGTAGTCGGGTCGAAGCAGCGTTCGCTCGTCGAACGCCTTGCGGCGCTGGCTCAGCCTGCGCTTGATCAACGGCTTGAGGACGTCGCGCGCGGCCCACGCTTCCTTCACGAACGTGCCGTACTTCCGCTCGCGCAGCAGCTGCTTCAAGTAGACGTAGTGATAGGGGACGTATCCGGCGAGCAGCTCGTCCCCGGCCTGACCGTCGAGCAAGACCTTGACCTTGGGCGCGGCGAGGCGCATCACGCACCACTGCGCATACGGCCCGGTGGATACGATCGGCTCTTCCGTATGCCAGATGAACTCCTCGATGTCTTCGAAGAACTCCTCGGACGTCGGATTGACGTAGTTCTTCTCCGCGCCCGTCGCCTCGAGCTCGGTTGCGATGAACGCTCGCTCGTCGATGGGGTCGCCTTCGAACACCGCCGAGAAGGTCTTGAGCCGGTCACCGAGTGAAACCGAGTCGGGAACGTGCTTCTCGAGCAGCTCCGTCATGACCGACACGATCGACGAGGAGTCGAGGCCCCCGGAGAGACAGGTTCCGACCGGGACATCGGCGACCAATCGCCGCTCAACCGATCGCTCGAACCGCCTGCGGAACTCCGCCGGGTCTGGGCGCGCATCGGTACCCAGCGAGGGAGCCCAGTAGACGTGCTCCCGTACGCCGTGGGCGTCGATCTCGACGTAGGTTGCCGCGCGCACTTGATTGACGCCGGCGAAGAACGTCCCACCCGTGTGGTCGTGCAGCCCTTTGATCAGGTACTCGTAGATCAGCTGCTCGTTCGGCTCCACATGCAGCGCAGGGTCTTGAAGGATCGCCTTGATCTCCGACGCGAAAAGGACACGTTCCCCCGCGCGCGCCCAATGCAGGGGCTTGATCCCGAAGTGGTCGCGACCGAGCACAACCTTCGGCCGATCGCCGCGCAGATCGAGGATCGCGACCGCCCACATGCCGTTGAAATGGGTGAAGCAGTCCGGTCCCCACAGCTCGTATGCATGGACGATCGCTTCGGTGTCTGAGTCGGTTCGAAACGTGTGGCCGGCAGCCTCGAGTTGCGCGCGCAGCTCGCGGAAGTTGTAGACCTCGCCGTTGAACACGATCTGGACGCGGCCGTCTTCGTTGCCCATCGGCTGGGCGCCGTGAGCCAAGTCGATGATCGACAGGCGGCGAAAGCCGAGACTTGCGTGCTCGGTTTCGAAGAATCCTTCGTCGTCGGGCCCTCGATGCTCTTGCACGCGAGCCATCGCTTCGAGCAACGTTCGATCAGGTGGGCCCCAGAAGCCCGCAACGCCGCACATGCGAACACCTCGAAGGATAGAAAGATGGGTTGTGTGCCCCCATTATGACGTACCCCGACGAGGCCAGGACGCACCACAGCTCCCGTTCGGAAACCCGGCAGTAGACTCGATATCCATGGCCGGTAACGACAAGATCGAGCGTCTCCTGAACCTCGTATCCTTGCTTCTGGATACGCGACGGCCGCTTTCCGTCAAAGACATCCGCGAGAAGATCCCGGGCTACGACGATCACTCCGACGACGCGTTCCATCGGATGTTCGAGCGAGATAAGAACGACATCCGCGATCTCGGATTCGTCATCGACCAAGAAGATATCGACGGGTGGGGAGAGACCGGCTACCGCATCCGCCGTCAAGAGGCGCTGCTCGACGACCCGGGCTTGGCTCCCGACGAGATGGCGGCGCTCTCCCTGGCCGCCCAGGCGTGGGGTGGGGGAGCGGACGGCTCGCTCGGGCTGCTCAAGCTGTCCGTCGGATCCGGCGTCGCCGAACCGGGTTCGACCGGCTGGCTGCTGCCGCGTGTCTCGCTCGACCGGGATATCGCGGTGTTGTTGGAAGCGATCGACGCGCGGAAACGCGTGCGTTTCGCGTATCGCACCGGGGGTGGGGGAGAGCCGCAGGGGCGCGAAGTGGAGCCGCACGGGCTGTACCACCGCGGCACGTGGTATCTCGCCGGCTACGACACCGCGCGCGACGGGCTGCGGAAGTTCAAGCTCGCACGCGTCAGCGGCGCGATCGAGCTGAACCCCGGACCGGGTCCCGACTTCGAGCGCCCATCCAAGGCGGAGCTCGGGATCACGCATGGACCCTGGGAGGGTGAGACGGAGGGGGTTGCGCGCGTCGTTTTTTCTCCCGACACCGCCTGGTGGGCCGAGCGGCGTACGGGAGCGCTGCGCGTCGAAGAGCGCGAGGACGGCTGGGTCACGCTCGAAATGCCGGTCGCCGATATGGATTCGTTCGCCGGATGGGTCGCGGGGTTCGCCGACGCTGCAGTCGCGCTCGAGCCGCCCGAGCTTCGCGCCGCAGTCGTGGCACGGCTGAGACCCCTAACGACCGGGGGAGCGCGCGATGCCGGCTGAGCGAACCACGGAACGACTGAAACGCATCCTCGTCCTGGTCCCGTGGGTGATCGCGCACCCCGAGGCGACGGTGTCTGAAGTGTGCGACCGATTCGGGATCACCCGTGACGAGCTCGCCAGCGACGTCGACGTCTTGATGATGTGCGGGTTGCCGCCGTTCGGCCCCGGCGATCTCATCGAAGCGTTCATCGAGGGAGACCACGTCCAGATCGGGATGGCCGACTACCTGACGAAGCCGCCACGTCTGACGCGCGCCGAGGCGATCGCGCTGCTCGTCATGGGGCGCGCAGTGGCGGCTCTTCCCGGGATGGAGGAAGCAGCGTCACTGCGAAATGCGCTCGGCAAGCTGGCCGGCGCCGTGTCGCCCGGCGAAGCCGATCGCGCGACCGAACTGGCCGCGCGCGTTGCGGTTGAGCTGGGTGCGGCAGGCGACGACATGCTCGCCGGTCTGCGTCGCGCCGTCGATGAGCGCAGGAGGCTTCGCATCACCTACTACTCGTCGGGCAGAGACGAGATGAATGAGCGCGACATCGACCCGCTTCTCCTTTGCGCATCGCTCGGCTATTGGTACGTGATCGCAATCGACCACATGAGCGGCGAAGAGCGGACCTTTCGCGTCGATCGGATCCGCGACGCGGTTGCGACCACAGAAACGTTCTCGCCTCCGCCCGGTTTCGATCCCTCGCGCTATACCGACGGACCGTTCTTCACGCCATCGTCTCGCGATCTCCTCGTGACGCTCGAAGTCGATCCCGACGCTGCCTGGATCCGCGAGGTCGTTCCGTTCGAGCAGGAGAAGGAGCTACCGGGCGGGCGATATCGCATCGAGCTCCGCACGCCGCACCTGGCTTGGCTCGTGCGGCTGCTCCTTTCCGCCGGTGAAGCTGCGCGCGCCGTTGAACCGCCGGAATTACAGGAGGCTGTTCGCGACGCAGCCGCGCGCGCGCTGGCGCTCTACGCGCCCTGAGATTCGATCGACTTGCGGGGCAGCGTGATCGAGAACGTCGAGCCTTTGCCCAACACGCTCTCCACATCGATACGTCCGCCGAGGGCGTCGGTTAAGGTTTTGCACACATACAACCCGATGCCCGTTCCGCCGTACTCGCGCGTGCTGGTCGAGTCGATCTGCGTGAACGGGTCGAAGATCCGTTCGAGATCGCCCGAGTAGATCCCAACACCTTCGTCGACCACATCCAACCGGACGGTGCTCTCGCCGGCGGTGATCCGCACGCAGACGTCGGTTCCAGCAGTCGAGTACTTCACTGCGTTCTCGATGAGGTGACCCATGATCTGCTCGACCTTCACACGGTCGGTGAAGATGGGGAGGTCGTTCCCGGGTCCTTCGATCTTGATGGCACGCGCCGGATGGCGACGCCCGGCTTCGACGACGACGCCGGCCCCGATGGCCACGATGTCGTCCCACGCGAGGTGAAGCAGCGGACGGTGGTTCTCGACGCGCGAAACGTAGAGCAGATCCTCGATGAGGCGCTCCAGTCGCTCGCTGTTCTGCAGGATCGACCGTGAGGCTTCGTCTCTCATCTCAGGGCGTAACCGCGCGCCGTGATTTGCAAGAGTCGACGCGAACCCCTTGATATTCGTGAGCGGCGTTCGTAGCTCGTGACCGATCACCGCAAGGAAGTCGGCCTTCCGTCGCTCGATGTCGCGCTGCGCCGATACGTCGGTGCAGACGAGAACGCGGCCCCCGGCCCCGCGGCCTGTGTCGGCTGTGGCGGCGGTGACGTGGAGCACCCGCTCCTCCGAGCCGATCTCGACGGTCAACTCTTCGTCCACGCCTTCGCACGTCCCAAGCAGAAGGTCCTCGATCTCCTCGGGCAGCTTCCCCGCCGCCGGTTGTCCGAGCTCGAACTCCGGCGAAAGGCGGAACATCAGCGCAGCGGACGGGTTGATCGACCGGAAACGATCGTCCTCGTCGATCATGATGATCGGCAGGTCGAGGCTCGTGATGATCGTCGTCAGCTCTTCTTCGCGGCCGGCAACGGCGCGGTGGAGCAGTGCGTTCGACAAGGCCAAGCCCGCCTGCGTCCCGAACGCGCCCAGGAGGTCGCGGATCTCGGGATCCAGGTCGTCCTCGATCGCGACGCCCAAGATGCCGTCCGAGCGTCCTTCGGCGGTGCGCAGCGGTATCAGCGCCAGCGCGCGCCCCTTGAGGTTGTGATCGAGCGGCGAGAGCACGGGATCTGCGGATACGTCGCTAACGATCTTGATCCCAGCCGGCGGCGTGAAGCGCCGGAACCCGGGGGAGGACAGCACCGAACGCAGCGCGTCGCGCGAGACGCCGACGTACCGCGCCAATTCCAGCGGCCCTCCGTCACCTGCCGTCACGCAGATGAACGCTGTATCCGTTCCCGCGATCGTCATGGTTTCTTTGAGGATCGTTGCGGCAACTTCTTGCACGTCGAGGGATCCGGCCAGACGCACGGTGGCGCCGCGGAGCATCTCAACTTCGACGGCGCGCCTGCTCGACTCTGCGACGAGGCGCGCGTTGGTGATCGCAAGGGTGGCCGTCTCTGCGAAGAGCGTGGCTGCGCGGAGCGCGTCTTCTGAGAATGCAGAACCCGGCCTCATCTTGTTCGCGCTCAGCACGCCGATCGTTTCCGAGCCCGAGCGCAAGGGCACGCATATCGCGCTGTAGATCTTCCGGGACTTGGGGACGTGACCGGAGAACCGGCCGATGTCGACAGCGCCCGGCAAAAGAAGTGGCTGCCCGGTCACGGCAACGGTTCCTCCGATCCCCTGTCCGAGTGCCGAGACCTCTCGCTTCTGTTCCGGCTCCAGCCCGCGCGAGGCGACGATCACCAAAGTCATCGTGGCCGGATCGATCAGTTGGATCGACCCCTCGTCGCCGCCGAGCAACCCGAGAGCAGCATCGAGGATCGCTTCGAGCGCCGCGTCGATGTCGGTCTGTGCGGACGCCGCGCGAGTCGCGATGAGCAGAGCGTCGATCTCGTCGTGACGCGGGAGAGGATCGCTCTGCTTTCGCGCGAGTCTCATACGGCCTGTGCGGCCTCGCGGGTCGGCGCCGCGGGCAGGGTGAACGTGAACGTAGAGCCTTCCCCGAGCGTGCTGTCGACCCAGACGCGGCCCCCATGGGCGACGACGAACCCTTTCACGATGAAGAGACCCAGACCGGTTCCGGGAACCTCGGCGGTCGACGCCGAGGTGATCCGAGCGAACTTCTGGAAGAGGTTCGGGATCTCTTCAGGCGCGATCCCGTCTCCGTGATCTCGAACCGACACCCGCACTTCGGACCCGTCGGTTCCGATCGAGACCTCCACCGGAGCGGTCGACGGCGAGTACTTCACCGCATTGTCGATGAGGTTGATCAAGATCTCCTCGAGCTTGTGGGGATCCGCCAGGACGGGAGGTACATCGGAGCCCCTGTGATCCACGACGATCTCGCGCCCGTGCCACTTCGTTCTGAATTGATCGAGCAGCCCTACAAGTGTGTCCTCGAGATCGAGCGAGCGTGGTTTGAGTGTCACGCGCCCGGCGTCGATCCGTGAAACCTGCATGAGATCCTCGACGAGGTGCGCGAGCCGGTTGGACTGCTCGTTCACCATCGACAGATACTCCGCCTTCCGCTCGTCAGTGATCATGTCCGCCTTCAACATGAGCGTCCGCGTGAATCCCTTGATCGCGGTGAGTGGATTCCGCAGCTCGTGCGCCGCCATCGAGACGAAGTCTCGATGCATGCGCTCCTGCTCTTTCTGCTCGGCGATGTCGCGGAGGTTGACGAGGATGGCGACCGTTCCGTCGGCATCGCGCAGCGGACTGAACGTTCCGCTGACCCAGCGCTCCTTCTCTTCACCGACCAGCAGGCGCAGCTCGACACCTGCGCGCGCGATCCCGTCGGTCGCGGCAACGCGGACGGGATGCATCACGCCGTCGAGCAGCGATCCGTCGGCAGTTGCGAAGCGGAACACAGCCTCGGCGCGCTTACCGAGGGCCTCGTCCTCGGCCAGCGCGCACAAAACTTCCATCGATCGGTTGAACCTGATGATGCGAAACTCGCTATCGAGGACCGCGATACCGTCGGCCGATCCGTCGAGCAATGCAGCGTTCGTATCACGCTCTCGAGTGAGATCATGGAGGTACTTGATCCGGGTGCTCATCTGCTCGGTGTCGACCTGTTCGCGGAGGAGGCGTTCTGCGAGCCGGTGGAGATTCCGCTCGCGATCGATCGCATACAGCGTGAAAGCGGTGACGAGGCCTCCGAGCGCGATCGCAAGGAGAGCGCGCGAGGGCAGGAAGGAAAGGGTTGAGGACGGCGCCGAGCTCGTCGCGACGAAGATCAGGGCCCCCGCCAACCCGCCGATGATCACGAACGCGACGGCCCAAAGCTGCCACTGCGCCCGAACAACGTCTCGTCGATCCCGCACGCCAGAAACCTCCTCGTCCCAGGTGATGTATCGGCGGGAAACAGGCCTGGTTGAAGCCCGAAATGCTTACCCCCCGGGAGGGGACCCGGGCCTGCTGCCCGATGTGCCGGACCCGCCCCCCCTAGTCCCAAACAGCCATACTTTCTGGGCCCCGAATGGGCGGCTTTTTCACCGACCCCTCCACACGGCTAAAGCAGCGTGAACCGCTGCCGATACTCGGGTCAGATGGCACACAGGAAGAAGCCGGAGGCAAGGGTGACAACGATTCGGGCAACCTGCCCAACGTGCGGTGAGGTGGAGCTCACGCCAGACGACATCGAGCTCCGCGTCTGCACGCACGCGCCCGCCTCCTATTACCAGTTCATCTGCCCGCTGTGCGCAGACGAGGTTCAGAAGCCCGCAGACGATCGCGTGGTCCAGCTGTTGATCTCCGGCGGTGTCCCCGCGACGGTCTGGGAGCTTCCCCAGGAAGTGCGTGAGACCCACGACGGACCGGCGCTCACAACGGACGACCTGCTGGACTTCCACTTGCTGCTCGAGCAGCCGGACTGGTTCGAGAGCCTCCTCAAGGTCTCCACCCGCTCCTAACGCCGTTTCGGCGCTTTCCCCCTTCACCTCGAGGGTCCGCCGATAGGATGGGCGCGTGGCCATCCTTGGGCTTGGAGCCCCCGCGTATCTCGCGCTGACGATCATCCTTCTCTTCGCGCTTGCGGTGCTGGTGACGTACACGTTCTCCCTCGTTCGACACGCCAAGTCGCTTGCAAAAGACGTCAAGAAAGCCGCTGAGCGGCTGGACGAAGCCTCGCGCGAAGTGAAGGACCAAGTACAGGCCATGTCGGAGCGAACCGAGGACCTTGGAGGGGATCGGCGCGCTTCTGGGCGCCGTCGCCGGGTGTAGGATTGATCCACTTGTGGGGCTCGAAGGGGCTCCCTGGAGGAAGACCGTCATGCTCGCAGAGATCGGACCTTGGGAGATCGGTGGCCTCGTTCTGCTGGCCATCGTGCTCTTCGGCGCGAAGAAGCTGCCGGAGATCGGTAAGGGGCTCGGGAAGGGACTGAGAGAGTTCCGCGACGCCACCAAGGGGTTGGCCGACGACGAGTCGAGCAAGAACAAACCGCCCGCGCCTCCTGCCAAGGACGAGAGCGGAACGGGCGGGCCCGCCGCCGGGGCATAGCTCCGGAATTGTTCTCACGCGTCCGAGCACGCCTGCGGAAGCGGCGCTCAGCCCCCGCGGGGCACATGACCCTCGTCGAGCATCTCGAGGAACTGCGCTACCGCCTGTTCGTGTGCATCGGCGCATACATCGTGATGGCGATCGTCGCGTACATCTTCTACCGGCCGATCCTGAATTTCATGCTCCACCCGCTACGCCACTCGGGAACGGTCGGTTCGATAAAGGGCTCCGATCTCCAGGTGTACCTCGGGGGGATCGCGACGGGGTTCGTCCTGCGCATGAAGACGTCCGCGTTCGCTGGGCTGATCTTCGCGCTCCCGATCCTTCTGTTTCAGCTTTGGCGGTTCGTCACTCCTGGGTTGGAGCCGAAAGAGCGCAAGTTCGCCATCCCGTTCGTGCTTTCAGCGCTGGGGCTTTTCGTTCTGGGCGGCTACATCGCGTTCTTGATCCTGCCGCTGGGGATCCACTGGCTGCTCGGTTTCGTTGCGCCCGCACAGCCGCTCATCCAGCTGACGGAGTACATGTCGTTCGTCTTCCTGCTCATCCTCGCATTCGGCATCTCATTCGAGTTCCCGCTGCTCTTGGTCTCTTTGGCGGGCGTTGGGGTTCTCAGCTCACGGCAGCTCAGCAAGGTCCGCCGGGCGGCGATCCTGACGGCATTCATCATCGCGGCGGTCGCGACTCCTTCACAGGATCCCATCAGCCAGGTAGTGATGGCCGTCCCGCTGTATATCCTGTACGAGATTTCGATCCTGGTTATCCGGTACGGCCTCAAGAGGTGATCTGAGTGGCAACGAAGAGCAAACCGCGCGCGAAAGGTGGCGCCGCACCCGGCGCCCCGAAGCCGAAGATAGAGCCCCGCAAGACGCCGCTGATGCGGCGCACGTGGTTCCGGCGGACCGCTGCGGTGGTGTTGGCCTTGGTCGCGCTCTGGATCGCGCTCTTCGTATGGGGCCGTGTGTCGCGCGGGAGCGCGCTGCGTTCGTATGAGACCAAGCTCTTCAATGCGGCCAGACCGTTCTTCCAAGACATCGAGCAAGGCACCACGTCCATGCAGCAGGTCGTTGCCAACTTCCGCGACGGGAAGATCACGTCGACGGATCTCGCCGCCGCCGCCGCGAAATGGGAGCAAGACTTCAACGCAGCAGGCGCCGCCGTTTCTCAGCTGAAGCCTCCACGTGAGCTCAAGGAAGCGCAGGAGAACTTCATCGCTTCGCTGAGGGATTACATCGGCGTCGCGCGCTTCTACGTTCCGGTTCAGAAGCAGCGCCAGCTGGAAGACGCGATCGCGAAAACAGACAAGGTTGCCCGGAAGGCTGCCGAGGATCAGGTTCAGCTGCTGCTCCTGCACATCTCCGACGCGCGCTCTCGCGCCGACGCGCTGTATACGCGCGCGATCACGGCGATCAACGATCTCGCTGCGAAGTGGGGCGTGAAGACCAAGAACCCGCTGCCGGCGGCTCCCGGAGAGGTCCCGCCTTCCGCGACGCAGGGCGCCGGCCAAAGCAGTGGGATAACCCCCGTTCCGAGCTAGCAACGACGACAACGGCATCGCGCACTACCATCGGCTCATGAGCCTCGAGTCGGCGTTCGCCGCGACGTACCCGTTCCCGCTGGACGATTTCCAAGAGCGCGCGAATCGCAGCCTCGTGGAGGGTCGCAGCGTGCTCGTTTGTGCGCCGACCGGCGCAGGGAAGACGGTGGTCGGCGAGTTCGGCGTCTGGCTGGCACTGCAACGGGGTGGGAAGGCCTTCTACACGACGCCGTTGAAGGCGCTCTCGAACCAGAAGTTCGGCGACTTCATCGCGCGCCACGGCGCCGAACGGGTCGGCTTGCTCACCGGGGACAACTCGATCAACAGCGAAGCTCCGGTTGTCGTGATGACTACCGAGGTCCTCCGCAACATGCTCTACGAGCAGTCGTCCACGCTCGACGGGCTGAACGTCGTCGTGATGGACGAGGTGCACTACCTCAAGGACCAGTACCGCGGTGCCACGTGGGAGGAAGTGTTGATCCACCTCGCACCCGGCGTCCAGGTGGCTGCGTTGTCGGCGACGCTTTCCAACGCGGAGGAGTTCGGCGACTGGTTGCGCTCGGTGCGCGGGCCCACCGACGTGGTGGTCGAACGGAATCGCCCGGTTCCGATCGAGCACTTCTACATGGTTGGGCCGAAGCTCCATCCGATGTTCGTTCGCGACGGCGACCGGTCGCTGCCGAATCCGGCGCTTCGCCGGCTGAACGTGCGCGAGCCCCGAGACCGTCGGGGTCCGCAGCGACGCAGGTACGGGCCGGCACAAGGCCATCGAAGCGTGTACCGGCCCGACCGAGTCGAAGTCGTTGAACGACTCGCGGATGAGAAGCTCACACCGGCGATCGTCTTCATCTTTTCGCGCGCGGGATGCGAGCAGGCGGTGCGCACGTGTCGCGAGGCTGGGATCCGGCTTACGACGGCGGACGAGCAGGAGCGCATCCGCGAGTATGTCGAGCTGCGCGCGTCCGTCCTTGCCCCGGAAGATCTCGAGGTTCTCGGCTACGAGGACTGGCTCGACGGGCTCGTGCGTGGACTGTCGGCTCACCATGCGGGGATCATCCCGCTCTTCAAAGAGACCGTGGAAGAGCTGTTCGAGCGCTCGCTCGTGAAGGTTGTCTTCGCGACCGAGACGTTGTCTCTCGGCATCAACATGCCGGCGAAGACCGTTGTGATCGAGCGGCTGGTGAAGTTCACCGGTGAGCGCCACGAGCTCATGACTCCGGCCGACTTCACACAACTGACCGGCCGAGCCGGCCGCCGCGGCATGGACGAGATCGGGTACGGCATCACGCTGTATCAGGCGGACACCCCCTTCGACCGAGTCGCTGCGCTGGCCGAGGGCCGCTCGTACCCGCTCATTTCTTCCTTCCGTCCCTCATACAACATGGCCGTCAACCTCTTGCGCACGCATACCGTTGAGCAAGCCGCGCGCCTGCTCAACCTTTCGTTCGCGCAGTTCCTTGCCGACCGAAGCGTCGTGCGTCAGGAGCGCGAGATCGAACGGAACGAGCGGTTCATCGCCGGCTACCGAGAGAACGCAGCGTGTGAGCTCGGCGACGTCGACGAGTACTGGGAGCTCGCGAGGGCCGCCCGGAAGACGCAGCACGCCGACCAAGAACGGATCCGTCGCGACCGTACGGAGTCGGTACGTTCGTCGTTCGAGCGGCTTCGCCCCGGCCAGGTCGTGCTGGTGAGACGTGGACCACGCCGGGGTCTGGCGGCCGTCGTCGAGGTTCGTCACGGCAAGAAGGGCGAGCCGCAGCCCGTCGTGGTGACGGAGGAGCGTGCGGTTACCCGGCTCGCCGTTCGGGACTTCCGCGAGCCTCCTGCGATCGTCGGCGAGATCTCGTTGCCGAAGGGTGACCCGCGCGCGCCGAAATTCCGGCACGAGGTCGCCCGCCGGCTGCAGCACCTGACACCGAAAGAGCCGCGCGCGGCTGCGGATACCCCGACGGAAGCAATCGCGGACGGAGCGGAAGAAAAGATGCGCGCGCACCCGGTCTGGAGCTGTCCCGACCGGATCGAGCACGAGCGCTGGATGCAGCGGATCGACGAGCTCGAGAAGGACACGTCGGGCCTCAAGCGCCGCGTGCGCGCGCGGACCGAGACGCTCGCGCGCACATTCGAGCGAGTGCTCGATGTGCTCGAGACGTTCGGCTACGTGCACGAAGGCACGGTGACCGAGAAGGGGATCCGGCTCAGTCGCATCTACAACGAGAGTGATCTCCTGGTGGCGGAGGCGTTGGAGACCGGCGTGTTCGCCGACCTCGAGGCGCCGGGGATCGCTGCAACAGCGTCGCCGGTCGTGTACGAGACTCGCATCGGCGTTCCGAAGGACGACTTCCCAACGGCAGATGTCCGGCGCGCGTTCACGGGTTTGATCCGGCTCTTCAAGAAGATCCACGACGCCGAGGAATACCACCGGCTCGAGCTCGTCCGAGAGCCCGACCCTGGTTTCAGCGAGCAAATCTATCAATGGGCGGCGGGCAAGCCGCTCGAAGAGATTCTGGCGGACGGCGATATGTCTGCCGGCGACTTCGTCCGCTCGACGAAGCAAGTATGGGACTTGTTGCGTCAGCTCGCCGAGGTCGCTCCCGAGCCGCTGTCGGGACGATGCCGTGACGCCGCGCGCGCGATCTATCGCGGTGTCGTCGCGTACAGCGGCGCGCTGTAACCGGCTGGTCTATCGATGCAACGCTAGTATCCGAACGTGGCCTCTCCGTACGGACCGATTCGCATGATCGTCAACCCCAAGGCCGGACGTGGGGAGATCGGGCGCGCGTTGCCGCGCATCATCGCGGCCGTTGAGGCGGAAGAGCTCGAGTATCAGATCGTGCAGACGGATGAGCCCGGACATGCCGAGCAGCTTGCGCGCGACGCTGTGACGTCCGGTTGCACGTTCGTCGTTGCGGTCGGCGGAGACGGAACGGTCCACGAAGTTGTCAACGGGTTGATGGGCGCCGACGGCCCGCTTTTCCCCGATGTTGTGCTCGGTGTGGTTCCCTCTGGAAGCGGCAGTGACTTCGTCAAAACGTTCGGCTTGCCTCTGGTTCCCGAGGAGGCTGCGCGCAACCTCGCAGGAAAGAACGTGTGGGGTGCGCTCGACATCGCGCGCGTTCGGTATCGCACGTCCGACGGTAAGGAAGCGACACGCTGGTTCGCGAACATCGCGGAAGCGGGGATCGGCGCACACGTTGTGGTGGCTGCGGCGAAGATGCCACGCTGGCTCGGGGGGCGGGCCTACAGGCTTGCGGCCTTGCGCGCGCTCGTCGGCTACAAACCGCAACCCGCTCATCTGGAGTTCAACGGCCGCAAAGGACGCGGTGTGCGGCCGGACACGCCGCTCGAGTCGATGAAGCACGCAGGCACGGTGACCATGGTCGTGATCGCGAACTGTCAGTTCTACGGTGGTGGGTTGCGCGTCGCGCCGCGCGCGATCCCGTCCGACGGGCTGCTCGACGTGCTGGTGGGGGAGGGGACCAAGCGGGAAGCGCTGCGCGCTCTCCAGAAGATGCCGATGGGCGCGCACGTTCCCTCCAAGCAGTTCGCGGAGTACCTCGTCGATAGCATCTCACTTGATGGACCGGAGCCGCTTCTGATCGAAGCGGACGGCGAGCCGCTGGGGACGACGCCCGCGTACTTCGACCTCGTGAAGGGTGCGATCCGGCTCAAGGTTTGATCGAGGGCCATGCTAGGCTCGGATGCGGAGACCTGATGGAAGACGAGCCACGCGCACAAGAGCTTCCCGGCATCGACGCCGCATTCGCCGACGGCGTCATCGAGATGATCCCTTCGAGCTTCCCGACCGTCTACAGCTGGGACTACGAGGTGAACAAGGCGAACCTGCGCGCGCTGTACGAGCGCGCGAAGCTCGAGCAGTGGAACGCGCAAACGAACGACAAGATGCCGCATCCGGACTGGTCGCTCGACGTCCCCGTCAACGACCAGACGTTCCCCGACCAGCGCTTCGCGATCTCAACGACGGAGTTCTGGGGGAAGATGTCGCCGGCGCAGCGCGACGAGTTCAGGTTGCAGTCAACATCGTGGTCGCTCTCGCAGTTCATGCACGGCGAGCAAGGGGCGCTCCTCGCGACGGCCAAGATCGTGAAGTCGGTTCCGTCGATCGACGCGAAGTTCTACGCAGCGACGCAGGTGATGGACGAGGCACGCCACGTCGAGGTGTACCACAAGTACCTCTCCGAAAAGCTCGGTGAGTCGTTCCCCATCACGCAACCGCTGCGGACGCTGCTCGACGCGATCCTCACCGACTCTCGGTGGGATATGACCTACCTCGGGATGCAGATCCTGGTCGAGGGTCTGGCGTTGGCGGCGTTCGGCTTGATGTACAACACGACACAGGAGCCCCTGATCAAGCAGATAACGCAGTACATCATGGCGGACGAAGCGCGTCATGTTGCCTTCGGCGTCCTTTCGCTACGCGACATCTACCCGCAGATGACCGACGCGGAGCGGAAGGAACGTGAGGAGTTCACGATCGACGCGTGCTACCTGATGCGCGATCGCTTCGATGCGATGGAAGTGTATGAACGCGTTGGTCTCCCGGGCGAGCAGCTTGCGGAGCACTTCCGCCATTCGCAACAGAACGAGATGTTCCGCAAGTTCCTGTTCATGAAGATCGTGCCGAACCTGCGCAAGCTCGGCTTGCTGACCGACCGTGTGCGCGCGGAGTTCGCGCGTATGGGCGTGCTCGAGTTCGAGAACCTCAGCTCGACCGACGAAGAGATCGTCGGCGTCGCGTCCGCGTGACCGACCACCGCGGCCTGTCCTCCGAGCAAGAGGCATTGCTTGGCCTCGTACGAGAAGTCGCTGCGCGCGAGATCGTGCCGAATGCCGCGCGCTGGGAGCACGACGGCGTCTTTCCCCGTGAAGCGTTCACGGCGTTGGGGAAGGCGGGGCTTCTCGGGTTGCCGTACCCGGAGAAGTACGGCGGCGGCGAGCAGCCCTACTGGGTCTACCTCTTGGCACTCGAAGAGCTTTCGCGCGCGCTGCTGTCGGTTGGGCTCGGCGCGAGCGTGCAGACGCTGACGATCTTCGCCACGTATGCGTTCGGTACGGAAGAGCAACGCGCGCGCTGGATGCCGCCGGCGATTGCGGGGGAGTGGGTCGGGTCGTACTGTCTGTCCGAGCCTGGCAGCGGGTCAGACGCAGCTGCGCTAGTGACGCGCGCGGCGCGTGACGGGGACTCATACGTCCTGAACGGGACGAAGGCGTGGGTCACGCACGGAGGCGAAAGCGACTACTACATCGTGTTCGCTCGCACCGGCGAGGCGGGCGCGAAAGGGATCTCGGCGTTCTTTGTGCCGGCGGCAACCCCGGGAGTTGCGCGCGCGAAGCTCGAAGACAAGATGGGGATGAAGTCTTCCCCGACGGCGCAGATCACGTTCGACGACGTGCGTGTGCCAGCCGATCACCTGATCGGAGAAGAAGGGGTCGGCTTCCGGATCGCGATGGAGGCGCTCGACGGCGGACGACTGGGGATCGCGGCGTGCTCGGTCGGTCTGGCCTCGGCGGCCTTGGATGCTGCGTTGATGTTCGCCCGCGATCGCAAGCAGTTCGGAACGCCGGTGGCCCAGTTCGAGGGGATCAGCTTCATGCTCGCAGACATGGCCACGCAGATCGAAGCGGCGCGCGCGCTGACGATCGACGCGGCTCGCCGCCGCGACGCCGGCGCGCCGTTTGGGACACAGGCCGCGATGGCGAAGCTCTTCGCGTCGGACACAGCCATGCGGGTGACCACCGACGCCGTTCAGATCCACGGCGGCTACGGCTACGTGGACGAATTCCCGGTCGAGCGCTACATGCGCGAGGCGAAGGTTCTGCAGATCGTGGAAGGAACGAACCAGATCCAGCGTCTGGTGATCGGGCGCGCGCTTACCCGCTCTCCCGAGACCTCCTAACTCCACCAAGCTCCAACACGCAGGACCTTCTGCCTGGTGCGTCGAAGTTCTCTCCATGCTCCCAAGGCGACTAGCCGCCGTGGTGATGGCGGTCTCCATGATCGTTCCGCTCGCCGCGCGCGCGAGCGGAGCCACCTACGCCGCCACCGTGCTGCCCGGCGCCGGCGGGGAGCCCAACGTGTCCGTCTCGCCCAGCGGTAAGTACGTGCTCGCCGACGGTCTCGGCAACGATGCGCCCGCGACCTTGTATCGCTCGACCGACTACGGACGAACGTTCCACCGCATCACACCTGCATTCCCGAAAACGGGGGGCGGTGACTGGGACATGCGGTGGCTCGACGATAAACACGTGATCGCCGCCGACCTCACGATCGGCAATGGGATCTACATCGACCGCTCCTCGGACGGCGGCCTGCATTGGCAGCAAACCCAACTTAACGAGGACGTGTACGACCGGCCGTGGCTCGACCATTTTGGTACGAAACAAGTGTACGTCGTGACGAAAGGCTTCGACGGCATCCCGTATCTCTATCGATCGACTGATGGTGGGGTTACGTTCAACACGGCGCCGCTTCCCATCCCGTTGCCGACGTTGATATACGGGACCGGGACGACACCGGCGGCTCTCGGCGGAACGAGCCCCAACGCTGCGGAGCTGGTATACGGCGGTCAAAATGCATACGTAGACCACCTTGTCATTGATCAGCACACTGGTGATGTCTACGTGCTCTACGGGCTATCCGGCGAAGATACGTTCTCTCCGAGCGAGCCACTCGGCGCTTCCTCACGTCTTTACGTCGCGCATCTCGAGAATGGCGCGATGGTGAGCCATCTCGTCTATTCCGGACCTGCGGACGCCGAATGTCTGGGTGGGTTCAATTGGCTCGCGGTCGATCAAGTGAGCAATGTCTACGCGCTGGCGAACTGCAGGGCGGGCGGGCGTTGGTCGACGCGCCTTTCCTTCTCGAAGAATCATGGGAAGACGTGGTCGAAGCTCGTCGACGTCGGCCCGGCGGGTGCCGCGAACGTGTACGGCTCAATCGCGGGCGGCTCCGCCGGCATGTTATCGCTCGTATATCTGCGCGGATCCAAGACCGATCCGTCGCAGGCCCAGAACTGGTACGTAGAGATGGAGGGCATCGCGGGAGCCAACACATCGCAGCCGTCGATCTCGCGCGTGCGCCCGATCGCGAAGCCGATGCAAACCCAAGACATCTGCTTCGACGGGATCTTGTGCGGGGTTCCGGGCTTTGGGCAAAACCGCGCCCTGCTCGACTACATCTGGAATGCTGTGGACCCGAAGGGCAACGCTTACGCGGTTATCGCGTCGGACGGCCCAGCATCGGGGAAAAGCCGGGGCGTTTCGGTGATTGTCCTCCGCCAGACGAGCGGCCCGTCGCTCGGCAAGGGTGTCCAAAGCTGAACGACGGCAACGTCGCTAAGCGGCGAACGAATCAAGAGCGGCGTAAGCGCGGTCTAAACAGCTGCGGTTAGCAGCGACCTGTAGATCAGGCGCGCGTCGCCACTGCGGCGGTGCAACTCTCGTTCCAGCCCACCGATCGGGTACAGGTTCTGCGGCGCGCGCGGGTCACGATGGCGAGCGGACGCGTACCGTGGAAGCGCGGCGGTTGCGCGGTCGGCAAGCACTGCTGCCTCGGACGACGCCATCGTGGGAGACGCCTCGCAGCGGACCACTCCGCTCCACGGATGGCCGCTCGAGCCGGGGAGCCGCACATACCACGAGTATCGCGTCCACGTCGTGTTCACGAGGAACAGGGGCGTCCGTTCGCCCGGCGACAACGCAGAAACCACTGCGTTCAGGTCGGCCGGTAAGTACGGCGTCCGGTGCGACTTGATGTAGCCGATCGCTTTGGGGATCCCTCCCCGTCCCCACAGCAGGCCGTCGAGCACCACCAGTTCTACGCCGGTGACCGCGCGCGCAACCTCAGCCTCGAGCTGACGCATCTGCTCGATCACGGCGATCGCAAGTTGCTCCGTGGTTCCTGCCGCCGCGACCACGTCGTAGGTCACGTGGCCCGTCGTGATCGGCTGCGCGAACGCCGACGCCGTGAACAAGCCACGCTTGATGCGGACATCCGAGACGCGCGCCATGCCGTCGCATAGCACGGCCCCTGCTGCGTAGGTCGCGCAGATGCCGGGCCGAACGTCACCATCCGGCTCATCGATCCAGACCTGGGCGTCGATGCGGTTTGTCCCGTCGACGAAGGCGATCTGTTCCGGTGGCTCATGTGTCGGACGGATAGGCGCCCATTTGTCTTCGGGGACCTCGACCGCGCGCTCCACGACAGCCGTGAGCCCTTCGGCACCGACGTCTTCTGCCGCGGCTCCGTACTGCGGCGCCCAGTTCTCGACGGAGAAGTTCACGCGAGCACCTTCTCGACCACAGAGGTCGTTGGACCCTTGCGGACCTCGTAGCGCACCGGGATACGTTCGGCCAGGTCGCGCACGTGCGTCACGATGCCGACCACGCGGCTCGTCCGGCCAAGCTGCTCGATCGCCGTAGCAACGGTTTCCAGCGTTTCCTGGTCGAGGCTCCCGAAGCCTTCGTCGAGGAAGATCGACTCAAGGCGCACGGCGGTGTTCGCGGAGAGCTGGGCGATCCGGTCCGACATCGCCAGCGCAAGCGCAAGCGAAGCGAGGAACGTTTCGCCGCCCGACAGCGTGCGCGCGGAACGCGTTGCGTTTGCGTTTCGGTGGTCGATCACCGCGAAGTTGAACTGCTTGTCCAGGGTCAGTGAGTACTGGCCGGCCGACAGCTCGAGCAGGATCTCGGTCGCACCGTCGACCAGCGTCGTCAGCGCATGTCGCAAGACCCACCGCTCGAACGCGTTGGCTTTCAGGTGCTTGCCCAGCTCGCGCGCCACCACGCCTTGCTCTTCGAGGCCGCGCACCATCTCGGCGATCTCTTTGGCACTCTCGAGCGCGATCTCGATCTGCGCGGCGCGCTCCTTCGTCCGCTCCAGCGCCTTCAGGCAGTCGTCGCGAGGGTTCGTCACGTCCTCGATCCCAGCGGCAACGCACGCCGCGCGCTGCGCCTCGATCATCGCGTCTGCCTTCTCCTTCGCTGCTGCGACTGCGTCCAGCGCCTCTGCCGCAGCGGTCTGACGCCTCGCAGCTTCCGCGCGCGCCCAGTCGGTCAGCGCCGTCCAGTCGGCCGCCAGGTCGTCGCGCGAGAGTGGGGGAGGGGTGAACTCGGCCACGGCGTCACGAGCAGCATCGAGCGTCTTGCGCGCGCCGATGATCGCCTTCGCCGCCGCGTCGGCTGCCGTCCGTGCTTTCCGTGCCGTCGCGCGCGCCGCGTCCGCGTCGCGCCGAGCCGTCTCGAGCTTCTTATCGGCCGCTGTTATGGCGGTCAGTTGCTTTTCAATCGCCTCGAGATCGGGATGCCCCGAGAGGGCCTCCGCCAGCAAAGTCGCTTGCTCCTTCACGTTCTCGACATCGCGAACTGCAAGAGCCGCCTCGCGGTCTAACCGCACGACCTCTTCTCCGGCTTTCTTGTGGCTCGCTAGCGTGGTCGCCGCTTGTTTCTCCGCGGCCTTGAGGTCCGTCGGGATATCTATCTTCGGAAGCTTGTGCACGTCCTGTCCGCAGACCGGACAAGGCTCTCCGGCCACTAGTTCGCGCGCGAGGTCGTGCGCGCGGTGTTGAACGCGCGCGGCCTCGAGCGCGTGCTGGCTATCGTCTGCGGCTTTCTCGGCGGCCACGGCGTCCTTCGAAAGCTTGGCCTTCTCCTTCTCAAGCTTGGCAGCCGACTTCTCCGCGACCGAGACGGCTTTATCGAGTTTCGCGCGCTGCTTGTGCGCTTCGGCCGCCGCTTCAAGTGGTGCGCGCGCGGGCAGCCCGGCAACCGCAGCATCGGCCTCCTTCAGCGTTTCTTCGGCGCGCGCAACCAACTCTTCGGCCTGCTCCGCAACAGCCCCGGCTTCGGCGACTCCTCCGGCCAGCTCGACCACATCGTCCGGGATCGCGATCCGTTCGAGGGCCCCCGCGGCACGCTCGGCAGCCTTCGCGCGCTCCTGTCCCTCCTTGAATGTCTCGCGCAGCTCCACGAGCCGAGGCTCGTCGCCGTCGATCCGCTCTTGCAGCTTCGCCAGCACCCGGACTTGGGCGCGCGCGGCCTTCAACGACTCATCGCTGGCGAAGGAAAGGTCGTCGAGCCGCTGCCGCTCGCCCTTCACGCGCGCATCGGCCTCAACGGCGCGCAGGTTCGCGCGTTGCGCCATCCGCCCGTACATATCCAGATCGAGCAGCTTCACCAGCAGGTCTTGGCGGGCGGCAGGCTTGTCGTGCATGAAGCGCGCGAAGTCGCCCTGTGGCAGCACCACGCAGCGCGTGAACTCCTCGAAGCCGAGACCGAGCAGCCGCTCGACTTCCGCTGTAACGCCATCGGCGTCGCCGGCGAGCACATCGGGTTCGTGCTCGAGGCGCGCTTCTTTGGTCGAGGCTCCGTCGCCCTGGCGCCGAACGACGCGGACCGCCGTGTACTCGCGGTCTCCGATCGCGAAGTCGAACCGCACACGCATCTCCGCGCAGCCCTGCGTGATGACCGGCGCGACGCTCCGCATGTCCAAACGTGGAATGGATCCGTAGAGGGCGAACGTCATCGCGTCGATCAAGCTCGACTTTCCCGACCCTGTTGGGCCGACGAAGGCGAAGTAGTCCGCGTCCGAAAAGTCGACCTCAACGAGCTCCCGAAACGCAGTGAACCCCGAGACCTCAAGCCTGAGCGGACGCATGCTCCTCCTCGAGCAGCTCGTCGAACAGCGCGATCACGCGCTCGTCGCCCGCCTTGAGCTCACCGAGGTACTCGCGGAAGAGCTCCTTCGGCGACTTCATCTCGTGCGCGCGCGGGTCGAGTCCAAGCTGCAGCTCGGCGTCGGTCTGGATCATCACGTCGACGGTGTTCTCGCCGAAGAGCTCACGTACGTCTTCGGCAAGCCCGGCGCGCGCATCACCACGGACGACGATGCGCAGGTAGTCGTCGCCGGTCGATCCTGCGATGGCTTCGAGGTCGGCCATCGTCGCGACTATCTTGCGTAGGCGCCGTCCCGACCGCAGGGGAACTTGCTCGACGCGCGCAGGAGTGGTCGCAGTCGCTTCGACGACCAGCGCACACTTCTGGTCGTCCGTCTCGCCGAAGTCCAGCTGCAACGGTGACCCGCAATACCAGACAGGGGGTTGCGATCCGAGCTGCTGCGCGCGATGCAGGTGTCCGAGCGCGACGTAGTGCGCGTTCGACGGGAACCCGGTCGCCGACATGCAGTACTCGAAGATCGTGTGGGCCAGGCGCTCACCGCCGCCCATCACCCCACCGGCGATCATCGCGTGACCGGCGATCACGTTCACGGTGTCGGCTGTGAACCCTTCGCATAGCCAGCCGACGATGTCGGAAAGCCGTTGGGCATAGTCGCCGGCGTGCTCAAACGCATCTTTCGACATGAGCTCCGGCGCGCGCACGATGTAGCGCTGCGAGATCCAGGGCAACAGAGCAACCTGAGCTCGCTCGCCGCCCGGAGTGTCGATCGAGATGACACCACCCTCGTCCGGCTTTGCGAGCATCGCGCGCGTGGTGATGCGGCTGAGCCCCAGAAGCGGCTCGACCGCCGCGAGACGCCGGTCGTTGTCGTGGTTCCCGCTGACGACGACAACGGGCGCGACGTCAGCAAGGTCGAGCAGCGCGCGGTAGACGATCTTCTCGGCGTCGGGCGTCGGCGCTGCGGACTCGAACAGGTCGCCGGCGACGATCACGAGATCGACGGCGCGTTCGCGCGCGATCCCTGTTATCTCGTCGAGGACGGCACGGTGCTCGTCCGACCGGTCGCGCCCGCGGAGCGTCTTGCCGACGTGCCAGTCCGATGTGTGAAGAAGCTTCACGACGACGGGATCCCTTGGAACGGGTCTTCGACGGAGTCGCCGGACGGCGCAGCTTCGCTTGCGCGCGTCGCCCACGCAGGGAACGGGAACTCGATCACGAGGGGCACGGGCAGCTCGGGCTGGTTCACGATCATCGTCCCCGGCTTGATGATCGTCGCGCGCTGGCGCTGCGGTGCGGGAAGGAAGCGGTACTCGTCGCGACCGGCTTCGGCGCCGTCGAGGCGCCCCACAACGCGGATGGCCGAGTTCGCGATGATCCGGCGCTCGACCTCGCTGGCCGTCTGCTGCGCGCCGATCAAGATCACGCCGAGCGATCGTCCGCGCTCCGCGACGTCCAGAAGGATCTCCTTGATAGGGCTCGAGCCGTCGCGCGGCGCGTACTTGTTGAGCTCGTCGAGGACCAGGAAGAGCAGCGGGCGCGCGCGGCCGGCACGTTCCTTCTCCTCGAACGCGCGCCGAACCGTCACGCCGACGACGAACCGCTTGGCTCGGTCGTTCAGGTTGTGCAGGTCGACGACGTTCACCTGGCTCTGTAGCTCGATCCGGTGCTTCTCGGGGTTGGCGACATCTCCGCGGATCAACCGGTCGACGTGCCGGACGGCGCTCGACAGGCGGCGTACGAATGCTCCGGTCGAGCCGGGACCGATCGCCCGCCCAGCCCAGTACTCGCGGTCCATGTCGTCGTCAACCTTCGCCGAGACGAAGTCGACGAGGTCGCGGAACGTCCGGACTTCGTTCCCGTCGATCATCACGGCGCCGTCGGGTAGGGGAGTGGCCTCCTTCTGAAGCCGAGCCGTCACGTTGTGCACGACCATCGTGTACTGCTGCCGGTCGTCCTCTGCGTCGGCGAACAGGAACGGCAACAGGCCTTGCTGGCAGAACTCCGCGAGCGTCCAGAAGAAGGAACTCACGCCGGTCGCGCGCGAAGCAACGTCCGGTACGGCACTGGGGGAGTCGATCTTCGGCGGTGCGAAGAACGAAACGCTTCGGAACGCCTGGGGTTCCAGTCCGAGGAGCTTGTAGCGCGCTGCTTCTTCGGGATCGAGCTCGACGTTGTCGCGGTCGAGGAACAAGAGGTCCTCGCCCTTCACGTTGAACACGAGCGCCTTGGTGTTGACCGCCTCAGTGCCGAGCGCGCCCGAAGTGAACAGGCTTTGGAGCAAGAAGGTCGCGTACGTCGTCTTCGTCGCGACACCGGAGATGCCGCTGATGTTGACGTGCGCCCCCCGGGTACCGTCGATGAACTCGAGGTTCGCGTACAAAGGCTGCTCGTCGTGGCCGAGCCCGACCGGGATCTTCTGGCGCATCCGGTCGAAGAACAAGGCCTGGTCGCGCTCGAGGCCTTGTGCGATCCGGACATGGGCGCCGGGCAAGGGCGGCACGAATATCTCAGGCTCGAACCGGGTCGCGCTGACCGCGGCGACCTCGCTGATCTCGGCCGGGAGCACGCCGCTCTCGATCAAGAAGACGTCCGAGTCGAAGTGGGCACCCTCGTGGCGCGCGGAGATTTGGGTCACGACCCCATACATGCGGACCGCCGACCCGTCGGGAAGGGTTCGCTCGAGGGCCACGACGTCGTCGAGCTGGAGGAGCTGCCCGGGAGCGACGACGACCGAGAAATCGAGTGGAGTCGCCTCCTGAGTGCCCACGACACGGCCGACGATGGGCGTTTCTGGCTCCATGGCGGGAGCATACCGCCGACCCCCGACAAGTCCCGCAGGCTGCGGTTTCGCTTCTTTCGGAGTCGGGAAAAGTCGCAGTTCGTCCGCGGGAACAAAGTTGGGGCAAAGGCCGTTGCAGGGGGTTCCTGCAGGGTGTATACAGCAGGCCGCATCTGCCTCCCGGAGGTGGCGAAACGCAGTGGCTGAAGAAGAAGAGGAAGTAGGCGTCGAAACGAGCTTCGAAGAGCTCGCGAAGCGCGCTGAAGGCGTTGAAGAAGAAGACGACGACGACATCGTTCTCGATCTCGCCCGGGGTGACGACAAGACCGAAGCGCTCATCGAGAAGGTAATCCCGCCGCAGCCGAACGAGTTCACGTGCCGCAATTGCTTCTTGGTGAAGCACCGGAGCCAGCTGGCGGACAAGAAGAAGATGTTCTGCCGGGACTGCGCGTAACTCCGGCGTCTGAGTGACCCCCACCGACTGGCCGCTGCGAACGCGGCTCGTCGCCGCAGCCGTCTCGGGTCTCGCCCTGACGGCCGCCTTCCCACCGCTCGACCAACGCTGGGTCGCGCTGATCGCCCTCGTCCCGCTGGTCTTGGCGCTGCGAGGTGCCTCGGCGCGGGCCGGCGCGCTGCTCGGCCTTGTCGCCGGTGCTGTGTTCTTCGGGATCCTGATCTACTGGATCAGCTATTTCGGCTACGCAGCCTGGGTCGCGCTCGTCGCGCTGGAAACGGCTTTCTTGGTCGTGTTCGGGATCCTCGGTGCGCGCGCCTCGCGCAGTCTCGCCGGCCGCCTGCTCGGAGTGCCGTTGCTTTGGACGGCCCTC
>Ga0207684_10001348_pt1 | contig 26914 bp, 29 predicted proteins | sample KBSK5501metaG_FD_184342 | JGI IMG/M metagenome (GOLD analysis project Ga0207684, IMG submission 184342) | Corn, switchgrass and miscanthus rhizosphere microbial communities from Kellogg Biological Station, Michigan, USA - KBS K5-50-1 metaG... | ecosystem: Host-associated > Plants > Roots >...
GAACAGCGCCTTCCCGTTGTGGAGCATGACCAGCCAGTCCGCGACGTGCTCAAGCTCGCCAAGCAAATGGCTGCTCAGCACGATCGTCTTCCCCTTGTCGCGCAGACCGCGGAGTAGCTCGCGCATCTCGACGATGCCCAGCGGATCGAGGCCGTTGGCCGGCTCGTCGAGAACGAGCAGGTCCGGGTCGGGCAGCAGGGCCATCGCGACACCGAGGCGTTGCTTCATGCCGAGGGAATACGTGCCGACCCGATCACCTGCCCGACCCGAAAGATCCACCGTTTCGAGCATCTCGTTCACCCGAGAGCCGCGATGACCACCGAGAAGCGCGAGCACCTCCAGGTTGGTCCGTCCGGAGAGACTCGGGTAGAAGGCCGGCGCTTCGATGAGCGCGCCGACGCGCGGAAGGTAACGATCGGGCTCAGTGAGTGCGCAGCCGAGAACCGTGGCGATGCCGGCGTTGGGTCGCACGAGTCCAAGGAGGAGGCGGAGCGTGGTCGTCTTCCCTGCGCCGTTCGGGCCGATGAAGCCCGCGATCGATCCGGCGGGAATGGACATGGACAGGTCATCGACAGCGGTCTGTTTACCGAAGTGCTTGGTAAGACCGTGCGTTTCGATGGCGTTCATCGGATTGCGATGCCATCCAAGAGCACGCGGACCACCGAGGCTGCTCGGTCCGTCCGCGAACCCTTGGCTTCGCGCAGCATGCCCACGTAAAGGCTGACGAGAACGTTCGCCGGCAGATCACGGCGTATCTCCCCCGCGTCCTGCGCGTGCTGCAACAGGTCGCTGATCTGCCGTCTGATGTTGTGGAGCAAAGAGAGGATCACCTTCTGATGTTCTGGGTCCTCGAGATGCTCCCGGGCATCGCGCAGGAGCAGACTCAAACGCTCATCAAGCGGAAGGGCGAGGAGTGCCGACGTAAGCTGGGTGAGCCGTTCGCGAACACCTCCCGGTTCAGCGAGCGCCTCATCGATCCGCGCTAGGCCCTCATCCAGGAACACGCTCTGGACCATGGCGGCGAAGAGGTCCTCTTTGCCACCTGGAAAGTGGTAGTAGAGGGCCGCGGATGTGACGTCGACGGCGTCCGCGATCATCTTCATCGAGACGCCCCGGTAGCCCTTCGCAAGGAAGAGCTCTGCCGAGTTGGTCAAGATGAGGCTCCGCATCTCCTGGTCCTGAGCGGGAGCAGCCCGCTCCGTCTCTTGCTTCGCTACGCGAACCATGAGGGCGTCGACCCCTCCCCCTGACTTACTAAATCATCAGTAAGTGCGTCACAAGACAATAGCGCATCGGTTGTCGGGGGTCGACCGGGCAGGAATGGTCCACGGAACCATTCCGCTACGTAGGAGTGCGCCACGCGATGACGAGCGGATCGTGCGACCAGCGGGCGTCGTACTTGCCTTCAGTTGTGCACAGCAACTTGCTTCGCTCGCTTAGTTCGGACCAGACGTGCACCGGAAGGTTGGGCCGGTCCTTCAGTGAGGTCCAGGCGTCGCCATCGCGGCGGTCGAGGTAAGGCCAGAAAACAACCAGTGGCGCGTCGGGTGCGCCGTGAACGAAGTCGATCCATCCGCGAGCGCGTTGCTCCCCGTCGAGGCCGACCACTGCGACGTCGGACATTTCTTCGAGCATTCCGTCGAGATACTGGGTTACGTGCCCTTCCTGGACGACGTCGGACCAGTCAAGCCGAACGTCGTCCGTAGAAACGCCGTAGTGACGCAGATCGTCGAGAAGTTGCTTCTCGACGTACTCGAGGAGTCTTGCGCCCATCTCACTGGCCGGATACCCAAATCGGCGGGGCGCACGAGATTTCGACATGACCCAAAGGTTAGGACTCGAGTAGGCGCGCTCACCGCCATACGGGAGCCGCGACCCTAGGGCAAAACATGATCGACACGACCATGTTGCGCTCCCGAAAGCCTCGTCCGACTTGGTCCGTCAGACCCATGTCGGATAGCCAAGACACGGCGCTTGGAAATTACTCACTCGGTCCATCTCCATTCGCTTGGACCATTCGCGTAGCCATACGCATTTAGGCCGTACCCGGGAAATCGGATCAGAGCCTCCGCGGTGCTCCCCTGCGGATCGGCGAGGGCGATCTCCAGGTCGACCCTAGGGATCGAGGCGACGTCAGTAGCGACGACCGTCTGGCGCCGCAGGATTAGGAGGTGTGCGCCGTCGCGCGATGGGCGCACGCCCTCGACCACATAGCCCGGTGGGTTTGCCAGAGAACGCGTCACTCCGGTCGCGGTCTCGTAGACAGCGATACCGCGATCTCCGACGCCGTTGCCAGCCGCCGCTTTGAGCGGGTCCCAGGTGCCTGCCGGTCCGCCCACGAAGTAGAGGAAGCGGCCATCGGAGGACCACGCGGGCCCAAGTGCGGCAACGCGCGAAGGCGTCACATCCCGCGTGCCCTGCTCCGGCGACCATAGCCGCAGCGTCTTCGTGTCCCATGGCATCCGACCGAGACCGGCGACGTAGGCAAGCGTGTGCGGAGATGTCCACGCGGTCGTCCCAGAAAGCAGGGTGGTCCCGAGGTCCGTCCGCGCACCCGTCTGCACATCGACGATCACCAGCGGCCGCCCGTCCATGTCGACAGAGCCGCTGTAATGCTCGATCTCCCACAGCGCGATGTACCTGCCATCTGGCGACCAGCCCGACCAGTAGAAGGTGCTGTCGGTGTTCTGCGGCGCGCGATAGATCGGGCGCTCGATTCCGTCCTCGCGGATTGCGAGCTCCCTTGCGACGAGAAAACGGCTTCCCGGAGCGGTCGCGACGAGACGCTCCACCGCAAAGCGCGAACTGCTTGGTGCGCGGTGCTCGGTTGGTGTTCGGGCTAGGGGATAGAACGAGAGCGTGCCGGTCTGCCCGTCGTATGTATAGCTACCGCCCGGGCCGAGGATCCCGAGGATCGCGCCGGCTTCACGGACCGCATTCACGACGGTGGGCGCGACCGGCGCCTGCGGCCGCGGACGAGTGACTACGGTCTGTGACTCCGGTGGCGCCGTCGGTGCCGTCGACGACGCAGAGGGCAGCGGACGCATCGAGCTCGCGACGCGGACGAGCTCGTCTTCGCTCAGCACGGGGCTGCTGAGCGCGATATAGGCAGGACCGCGGTCGGTGTTCTCGACCCACCACAGGATCGGCCCGCCGAACTGCGCGGCGACCGCGTCGTAATGGCCGCCGATCCCGGGTCGGATCTCGATGTCCCGCACGGCGTTGGGCCGCGCGGCGTCGAGGCAGCATCCCGCGGCGCCCTGCGGCACGCTGAGGACGGCAGCCGCATCGCCTGTCCGATAGAAGCGGTATTCGAGACACGCCGACGTGCTCGCGCCACAGGCGGCGCGCACACTCACCTGAACACTGAGGTCATCCGGGGCATACGTCGGTATCAGCGGTCGGAACGCGGAAGGCTCGTACTTCTGTGTGTCGGCGATGAGCTTCGCCTCCCACACGGACGATGGGGCTGACGCCGACGGCGTGGCGACCACGCCTTGCTCCGCCATCGGGCTCCGCATCGTTAGCGCGCCCCCGACGAGAACTGCGAGTACTGCGACGCCGATCGTGGCCAGCATCAGAAGTCGTACGGAAGGGAGCCGCACGTCTCAAGGATGCCAGGGCGACCCGCCAACTCGCCTCAGCGATATGACGCGCGAACGACTACATCCGTACTACGACTTGCGCGTGGATCGAGGAGAGTCACGAACGCGGCCTGCCCGCCGCATAAGACTATTGACCGCTGAGACCATGGTGTTTCGCGCTCGAAAATCGGTATCAGCCTCGAGTTGCCTAGCAATTTCGCGAATCGCGTCGCTCGCGATTCTTCAGACCATTGCTCTACCAACTGAGCTACCTCGGCGAGACCTCAATTCTATTAGGAATTCCGTAGGCGAATCGAATGGTCTAAGACGCCATGGTGTAAGCAACCATGTGTGAGCTTGCGCAAAGGTCTCGGCGAGCCAAGCACGACGGCACCGAAACCATTGCGGTAATCGCGCATGTCCGACAACCGAAACCATTGCGCTCGCTAGACCATTGCGGCCGCTGATCTGCAGAAGTTTCGGCATCCAGCGACATCCGTGCGAACTATCAGGCACTGAGACCATCGCGGTTCGCCGCCGAATTGTCCGTATCAACGGCGAGAGGCAGGGCGCTCCGGACGTCTCTGTCACCAAGTACGTGGTCCATCACACCATTGCTCGTTCCTAGCTGCAGGTGTTCCGGAAACCATCGCACCTCCTGGCGCGCGCCAAGAGTCGCGCCTGGCCACGGCGCGAGCGCATCGCTCGGGGGTCTTGCAGGCTCGGCCATGGCGTGTCGGTGCGTTCGATTGCGTATTTCGGGCCGAATCGTGCCGCTCCGGGTCCGTGAAAGAGTATGTTCGTGCCGATCAGTGTCGTTGGTTCTCGGTGCGGATCCCTGTGTTCGTGGCTGTTGTTGTCAGATTGTTGTGTGACTCTTCGGCTGCGTGCTGCGCCGGTTCGGCGGCGGGCGCATCGTCCATGCGCTCGTGGGGACTGCGGAGTCAGCGTCGGAGGGGCGACAGACGGATCTGCTTGGAAAGCGCGTACGCGGCTGAGAGGTCCACGTCGCTCTCGACGAGCGTACGGCCGGCGACGAGCACCGAGTTGTTCGGCGAAGAGATCTGGGTCATCCCGGAAGGAGGGGCCCCGGTCCACCCGGGACCGCAGATGACATAGTCGGCAGCTGCGGTCCCCGTCGCGCGCTTGCCGACGTACGCGAAGTTCGTGTTGTTCGACGGATCGGTGAGCTGGACGGCGTAGTAGCGACCGGCCATGTCCGGCACGTGCAGGACCTGTGGACCGTCTTTCAGGTCGAGCCAGCCCACCGTATACAGCGTGTCGCGGTTCACGCCCGTGGTGATGAGGGTCGAGCCCGACGTGGGTCCGGCGCGGATCGGATCCGCGAAGACCGCTTGGGGCTCGGTATAGAAGGTGTTGACGGGAATGGGCCCCTCGCCGAACCCCTTCCCGAGGATCGCCCGCTTGTAGATGGAAAGCATGAGCCGCGGCCACATGTAGATGTACGCGAAGCACGCCGCCAGCGCCACCGCACCGAACAGCAGCAGGTGCTGGTACCCGGTCATCGTCCGCTCGCCTCGACGACCGGCGGCACCCGGTACTCGTTACGAAGGATGGCCGCGGCGGGGAGATACACGCGGAGCCACAGGACGAATCTGCCCGCTGGCGCGGGAAGCCAGTTTGAACGATCGCCTTGCGGAGCCGCGTTCTGCAGGTAGATGTCCACCGAGCCGTCGGGATTGGGCGCGAGGCCGGAGCGATCGCTGACGCTGTAGCGATCGATGGGATTCGCCACGAAGCGTTCTTTCTCATCGGCCATGGTCAGCGACCAGAACGCGTCGTTGGGCGGAAGACCTCCGGGCGGAAAGTGCAGGACGTAGTTGTGCGCTCCCGAAAGCGCGTGACCTCGCGCGTCGACACGCGTCTTCCAGTACATCGCCTCTTCCGGCACGTTCACCGGCCCGGGAAAGATCCTGGCGGCCGCGGCCCGGGTGAAGATGCCACTCGTGGGCAGGCCGGCGCCGAAGATGGTGGTCCAGCCGTTGACCCTCGTCGCCTTGACCCGCGCCAGGATCTCGACCGCGACGACCCCCAGCCCGGCGCCGGTGAGGACCCCCTGTATGAGGTCGTTTCGCAAGGTCAGTGAGTCCGCGTTGAGGAGCGTGCGGACGATCGCGTATGCGCATACGACGCCGATGATCGTCACCGCGTACGAAAACATCCTGCTGCTCATCTGCAAGCGACTCTAGTCGCCCACTGCCGCTCGGCGTAACGCCGAGGACATGAAGTGGAAGCGGCCGGGTAATCCACTGGGCGCTCATGCCTTCGCGCACGACTGAGTTGTCCGCACCACTGTGATCCTGAAAATAGCGAGCAGGCTGAGGTTCGTGGCGGGCCCGAGCCTTCCGGATCCGAAGCGGATGCGGAAAGAGTCAGCCGGGAGACCTCCGCTGAATCCGCGGACCCGCGTCGTTCGGTAGATGTCGGCGCTCATGGGGAACGGGAACCACAAGGGTCTTGCGATTTCGCCGTGCTTGTCCTGGAGCTCAATCACGTCGAGTCATCGATCGTCCCGCCGGGCCTCCTCCGCATGTGTTCGAGACCCCGAGGCAATGCCGCAAAGCCGCCCCGTGACGAACTGGCCCGTCTCACGCGTTTCCGACCGCTTGCGCGTCCCACACACCAAGTTTCCAGCGTCGCCGAGCGGGTCGCCGGGCACCCCTCTCTGGCGCCGCCAGTGACCGAGACCTGCGCTAGTTAGTCGTCCTCACGTCGCTTGATGCCCCAAACGTCCAAAACCTCAAACCGCCGGTCGGCAGTTCGAGCCTGCCCGTCGGCTCCGTTCTTGTTCCCGAATTCAGACATTCCTGTGCTGGCTGCGACCGTGCTGCCGGGTTCGTGCCGCACTTGTGCAGCAACTGGGCTCGGTTTCTTGAGCGACCGCGACCGGGGTTCCGTATACGACTTGCTTGCGCGACGCTTGACTGCCATAGGCCGCGGTGCTATGCCGCACCCGTCGCCGGGTTGGGCGACGGCGGGGGTGGAGCAGACGCTCTAGCGGCGGCTCCAGTTGATCCTGTTCGGGGACCCGATCACTTTCGGAAGATATCCGGCAGTGGAGGTGCAAATGAAATCGCCACGTCGTCAGCGGCACGCGCACTTCTCGCACCACGCATTCTCGCGACGTCAGTTCCTGCGCGCCGCGGGCCTGGCCAGCGGCGCGGCAGTCACGAGTGGTCTCTGGATGCCGATCCTCGCAAATGCCGCCGCGTTCAATGAAGCGGACCCACGTCCGATCCCGGGCGGCACGAAGCTTCCGTTCCAGCCCACCCCGTTCCACTTCTTTTTCCCGACGGACGGGGTGCCCGGTGCGGTAACCGTCGCGAGCGGCCACGGAGATCCGTCCCTGATCACGGACTTCGACGGTTTCGTCGGCGTCGCGGAGGTCGGCAAGACCGCCGGCACCGCTACGTTGACCGGCAAGCAGCTGCTCTGGAAGGCCGACGTGCGCTTCATGATGGGTAGCTACGTCGGCACCGAAGGCGATACCCGAACGGGGGCCTTCGCGTTCGTCTGACTCGATATCTATACCGGGGAGCCGTTGACTCCCCCCACGCAGATCCACGACTTCAATCCGGGCGTCCATCCCTTCCCGACCGGTCTCTTCTGGACCATGCCGGTCCCCCCGGGCAGCGTGCAGGTCGACCTCGACGCCAAGACCGCCTCGCTTGACCTAAGTCACCGCAAGATCGACGACTACGGAACCGTGGTGCGGGCACTCACCCTCGACAAGGAGATCGCGAGCGCGGTCATCGGTGTCGAGCTGCGCTGGTCGGGCGGCACCGGGCCAACGGCTATTCGGGACACCACGAACCGTTTCGCGGGCGAGTACGTCACCGGCGCGGCCACGCTGCAGTGGTCCGCACAGGAGCCCGGATTCGAGTTCGTTTCGGACATCGGCCACGCGGAGTTCGCGCGGATCGGCCACGAGCGCAACGGAGTGTTCTTCAGCTAAAGCCGACATGGGGGAGCGCAGCAAGCGCTCCCCCACGTCCGCTTACGCTCGTCGGAGCTAAGGCGGCCCCAATCGTCAACGAGGGTCGTGAGCGGTGGCTGCTGCTGCGTGAACGGTGGTGCGGGCCTCACGGATAGAATCTTCGCGCGCCGACAAGGGCGGGGTAGTCACCCTCGAAGGCTGCTGGGGCGCGCGGTCCTTCTCTTTTGTCAGCGACGGTGCGGCTTACGCTTCGGTCGGCGCGCAGCCACAGCGACGCGTGCGCGGGCTGGACCGTCTCGCGCACCGCGTGGACGAGCTCCGCGCGCACCTCGTCCAGATCAACCTCGTCGCGCAGTCGGACGCCGAAGGCGTCCAGGGTCCGCGCCGCGTCGTAGCGCGAGCGGTGAAAGCGTCGGTCGACGCCGTCCTGGATGCGCCGGCGCACGGGCTGGAAGAGGGCCAGGCTCACGAGGGTCGAGATCGCCACGGCGACCTCGGAGCCGCCGGTGATCGGGCTCAGCAGCGCCTGCAGCACGATGATCCCCGCAAAGAACGCGGCCGCGATCGCGCCCGTCGTCGCGCCGTAGACAAGGGCGCGGTTGATGAGGTGAGATGTCGTACAGGCGGTAGCGGAGGATCGCCACACCCATGCTCGCCGCCAGCGCGACGAGGGTGACTCAAGGACCCAGTGCCACCACGTCGAAGTTCGGATCCCTGGAGTGGCCCGTGACGGTTGCGAGCGCGACGGACGTGACCGTGGCAGCGAAGAGACCGGCCGGTAGGAGCAGGCATTTGATCTGCTGGCGTTCGACCGAGCCGGCGAGGCGATAGCGCAGGCCGAGCGACCAGAACGCGAGCGTGGCCCCGACGATCAGCGGCAGACCGCCGAAACCCCGTCGCCCAGGCGTGTCGGGAACCAGTCGATGCCCGCAGGGTTCTCGACGCCCAGAAACTCCATCGGCCCCGGAACGAGGGCGCGGGCGCTGAAGCCGAGCGCGACGAGGACCGGTAGCGAGAGCACCGGCCGCCAGCGCGGCGACGGTAGCGCGCCGGTCGGAAGCAGTTGTGATAACAGCCGCCGATTGTTACACGGCGATGGTCGCGGAAACGCGGGGGTCAAGCACGCGGAAGTGGTAACAGCTCGACTCGTTCAGGACGAGCGCGGGTGGCTGTGGCTGGCGGGTTAGAAAGGAGCACAGATCGCCGGCCTGGACCGGACTCAAGGGCGCAGATGCAGTAAACAGCTCGACTGGTTCAGGACAAGCATAGGTGGCTCCGACTAGCGAGCAAGACGGCTGGACAACGTCGTGGAGGCGGCACTTGTGACGCCCCCACGACCGTCGGCGCTACCGAAGCACGTGGAAATTGGTGCGGTCGGCGTTGACCCCAGGCGTGGGCGCTTCACGGTTCCAGTAGTCGACAAAGCCCTTCGTTGCCGTGATGCCCTCGAACATGGAGTCGGGCGAACCATTGAGATGGCAACTGACGAGAAGAGCGCCGGCGCTCCCGTCGTCATAGCGGATTCCGAGGATGGCCAAGCCCGCCCGCTCGTCTGCGCGCACCCCGATGGCGTCGTTGGGAAGTGGCGGCGTGCCTGGAGCGAGCGTGAAACGATCGAACCGGCTCACGCGGTAGTTGCCGTTCCCCGTCGGGTTTCCGTTCTTGTTGAAGGTTTTCCAGGTCCCGCCGCCGGTCACCTCCTGCGAGTCGCCCGAGTTCGCTCTGAACGTGCCCATTCCGGTGAGGGTGATCTTCGAGTTGTCATTCGCGCGAGCCGAGGCCACCCCACCGGCGCTGAGCGTTCCCGTCGCGAAATCCACGTTGATGATGTCCCAGCGGTACTTGTGGTTCTCCTCGTCCGAGTCGTCCGCGAGTGCCACGACGGGCGTCGCGAGCGCGCCGAGCGCACTTAGTGCGCCGGCCGTGACGAGCATCTGCCTTCGTGTGACCATACGATTCAGCAGTTCCGTCATGTCATGTTCTCCCCTCTCGAATTCCGTGTGCCATGCCACGCTCCCTCAAGGGCTCGGTCTCCCTTCGTCGGCGAGATCGTGATGCGGCGGCCCGGACGTTTGATCGAGTCGCGCCGAGCTCATTGCATGACAAAGACTGTCTCGCCACTCTCCGTGACCGTCTTGTTGACAATCGCATCTCGTGCTACGGATTGATCGTGATGTGCCCCGAGCGCAGCGGCTCCATGCCCAAGCCTGGGAAGGAAACGTGCGACCCGTCCTGGAACGTCACCTCGAGACGGTGCGTCGCGACGCCCGCGCCGCCCGCGGTCTGACGCGACGTGTAGGACACCGTCACCGTCGCGGTCATCACATCGCCGGTCACCGTCCTACCCACAACGTGGACCGTCGCGGTGCCGCTGAAGCTCGCGACGCCACCCGAGACGCTGAGCGAAGCTGGTTCAACCGGTCCTTCGACGCGCATCTGCTGGATGCTGTCCCACGGCCCGAACTGGAACCCGCCGGAGCGCCCGGCCATCACACAGAGGAACTGCCCGCCCGCGGACGACGCGTTGAACCCGAGCTGCGACGTGGTTCCGAGCGCGCCGTCGACTACGCCGCCGCCGGAGACGCTCGGGCTCGAAGCGATTGCTGTCGATTGTGCCGCGAAGAGCACGATGATCGTGACGCCGATCGAGAGAACGGCACGCCGCCCAGATTGCCTCATCTGCACCTCCCCGATGCGAGCCGTCGGACTTCGCCGTCCTCGGCCCGGTGGAGGCGGTATAGCACCGCGCGCATCAGGGCGTCGGCTCAACCTGCGTACCGCAGTAATTGGGAGAGCGCGCCTTTACGCCCTGTTTAGCTCGACTCTCCAACCGATGAGCAGCGGGATCGTCTCGGCGAGGTTGTAAATGAAGTGGAGATCGGGACGCGCCAGCGGAAGGCCGCCGTTGATGAGACCGCCGGCCGAAAGCAGACCCGGCGATCCGACGGCTCCGGTGCTCAGATATGTCCCCATGATCACGAGGTGCTCGGCCAGATGCCACCCGGCCAGAAGCGCCGTCGCGACGAGCCACCAACTGGATCGTAAGCGTCGCACCAGCATGAGAAGGGCGAAGAGCACCCAGCTGTTCCAGATGAAGTGGATCCACTCGACGTTGAGCTGGCCGACGATTCCCTGTGCGCTCGCGCCCGAGAGGCCCAGGATGTGGATCTGGACCATCTGCGCGACGTGCTCAAGCAGGTGGAGCGTCTGCGAAACGGCGAGGATTGAGAGAAGCGTCAGCCAACCGGTCGCGACAACGCGCGGCCGATATCGGGCGACCTGGACGGCCACGGTTGGGCATGCTGCTTCCGGCTTGGCCGCCGGTCAAGCGAGTCACTCCGCGTTACTGAAAAAGTTGATCGCCGGACTCCGACGTGAGCGGAAGACGGGACTCTATGTCCGCAATGTTGAAACAGGTCGGCTTGTTCAGGACGAGCGCGGATGGCTCCGGCGCCCGCACCAAGACGACCAACATGTGAGTTCCCACCGATTTCAAGGTTCTCAATCGAGGGATGAGTCGAATTCCCGAAGAGTGTGTTGCCCATTTTGTTCAGCACGGAGCCGGGGAGGCCGACCCGCTCCAGCATCTGATCGGTGAGAGGTTTTCCAGAACTTTGGCGGACTTCTGCGGTTCGTAACCAGCGGCATCATCCCGTCCTCTTCCTGCACCATCCGAACGGAGGGGCCCGAGACCGGGCCCCTCACTCATCATCTAGTCCGAGTCGTCCGTCACCGTTGTTGGCGGCGGGTTGCTCGTTGGCGCGGTACTGATGTCGAGCTCCGCACCGCCCGGCGCGACGCCGACCACGAACAGATGCCCGTCGTTCTCGGTGTAGATCAAGCCGTCGGGCCCGATCGCGAGCGGCGTGTACGCGGCGCCGAGCGCGAGGTTGGTGAAGATCCTCGGCACGGTCGGGTCGTTGCTGGTGAAGACTCCGGTATGGCCTTGCGGGATCGTGTACAGGTTCCCGTCTTCGCTGTTGACGTAGACGGTGCCCCTGCCGTCGATCGCTGGAGCGTTGATGCACCACTCGAATCCGTTGGGGTGCGGTGGATTCGACGAGCAGCTCAACGATCCACTGGCGGTCCGGACGCAGCTCTGCGTGTTGACGTTTTGGAACTTCCATTGCGCCACGAGGTTCGGATCCAGCTGCGTGATGTAGAAGGGACCCGCAGGGATACCGGTGAACGCGCAGACGATCTGGCTCACCGGGAAGTTGGGATTCTGATTGCAGTAGAAGCCCTCTTCCTCGTCGTAGTGGTTGTCCTTGATCGCGATGGAGTAGCTGCCGTTCTGTTGGAAGATCGCCGGGGTTGAGTCCCAGCCGAAGTCATAGGTCGCGGTGATGCGGCCCGTGACGGGTTCGAGCTTCCAGAGGTGGCCGCGCGAGACGTTGTAGCGGCTGTAGGAGCCGTACAGGATGCTGCCGTCCGGCGCGACGGTTGGCGACGACGACGACTGGTCGATGACGCGCCCCGCCGGCGCAAGGTTGGTGGCCGGCTCCACGCCCGTGGCCGGTGTGCCGAAGCGGCACGCGCCTTTCGTGGGCGTGTTCGTTGGGGCGATTGGGATAAGGACGCCACAGCCGTCATGCAGGAAGTCGCGCAGGGACGTCGCCCACTTCGGGGTGAGATCCCCGTTCGCGGCGACGACCCACGAGTAGCGGGTCGAGTGCGGCTCATGGGCACGGGCGACGGTGTAAATCGTGCCGTCAGGCGCGATTGCCGGCGCGACATTGATGCCCGGTCGCGGGGAGAGGCACGGGAACGCGGGCGGCACTGCCGTCGGGCTCGGCGGCCAAGGCAGCTGGCTCGTGGCGAAGGCGCCAAAGCAGCTGGTGGGCGCGTTGGGCACGAGCGTTGTGTAGGGAACTGTTTGCGTCGTGCCGTCCGCATTCACCTTCACCAGCCAGGAGCCGGGGATATCGCTGCCCTTGATGCCCCAGGGGTCGCTCGGATCCAGCTTGACGGCGTTGTAGTAGACGTTCCCGGCGCCGTCAGCGCTCAGCACGCCAGCGACGAACGTGTTGTTGTCCAAGTTGTTGAAGGGGTTGATGCGTGCGATAACGTTGCCGGTCGCGGCGTCGAGCTTGAAGACGGTGCCCGCCTTGCCCGGGACGTACACGCTCGTGCCGACCATGGCCGCGTGGAACACCGGCTCCCAGCCTCCCAGCACGCCGTTGTCCGGCTCGGGCGACCAGTCGCTCGAGAAATCCCACACAGTCACGAGCGCGTTGTTCGACCAGGTCAGACGCTTCTCGTGCCAGACCTGCGTCGCGAAGTTCCTCGGGTTGAAGCTCCCGCTCTTGAACTCCATGAAGGCATCGGTGCCATTGCTGCTGATGAGCGGCGCCTGGTAGTGCGCGAGCAGGTCGCCGCCCTGAGAGGCTTGCTCGGCGGGGACGTTGGGGTCGTAGACGATATTCGCGAGGACGTTCGTGATCTGCTGCCCGGTCACGCTGACGAAGCCTTGATGCTGCGGGTTCTGGCCCCACTGCGGCCAGCCCGTCTGCCCTTCGCGCGCGACGGCCGGAGCGACAGCAAACTGCGCGACAAGGAAGCTCGCCATGATGGCGCTGATGAGAAAAGGCTGCTGCACGCGTTGCATGTAGACCTCCAGCACAAACTCCCCCATTCCAGCGAGAGACCCGTCTCCCACCCTGTGCGGCCCCATCACCTCCTTGCTTCCCGCGGGACGAATCTGAACCGGAGCATGATGCGCCGCGGGTCAAGGGCCCCCCAGGGTATGTGATTGCTCTGCGACTCTGTGGGTGGAAACTGCTCAGCGACCAGCGTCACTCAAGCAGCCCCGCTCCTTGGGATCTCGGAACGTCAGCTATGGGGGCTGAGAGCGAGATCCGTGGTGTTCACACCGTCAACGGGCTCAAGATCGAGTTCAAGCCGAGACCGATCTGGGAGCCGTACGTGGAGGCGGTTCCGGCGCGACAGCGACAAGAGCAGTCGCCCTCGCCGACTTACCACTTCGGAGCGGAAGACGGGACTCAAACCCGCGACCATCATCTTGGCCCTAGATGGCCGCAACGTGAGCTACGAACTCATCGCGAGAACACGCGGCCTGCCCGCCGCACTCCCTCAAGACTATTGAGCGCTGAGACCATTGTTCTTCGAGCCTGAATTTCGGTATCAGGCGCGAGTTCCTTATCGATTCCGCAAATCGCGTCGTGCGCGATTCTTCAGACCATTGCTACCAACTGAGCTACCTCGGCGAGACCCCAATTCTATTAGGAATCCCGCAGGCGAATCGAATGGTCTAACGCGCCATGGTGTAAGCAACTAAGTGAACGAGACCGCAGTCGGCTCGCGATCTGAGCACGACTCGACTGAAACCATTGCTCTCGGTGGCGCAGCGTCAGTCCGAAACCATGGCGCTTCTTACACCATGTGCCTGTCGCGCTGTCGTGGCTGCGATCACTGAGTGCGGCTCGAGAGCACTGCGTGCACAACCACCTCGATGGACCCAGAGCAAGGAGGGCGCTGCCTCCTAGGTTGTGAGGCGGGGGACCGGACGGGTCGTGCTGTATCTTCATCGACGCTCAGCCCGACGGGGAGAGGACAGGGAGGGCGCAGCGATGCGATACGCGCTCACAGTCAACGGCGAGCGCCGTGAGATCGACGTCGCACCGTCGCTTCCGCTGCTCTGGGCCCTCCGCGACGACCTGGAGCTCACCGGCACGCGCTACGGCTGTGGTCGGGGCCAATGCGGCGCCTGTTATGTCCTGGCCGACGGCCACGCGGTCGCGTCCTGTCTGATGACAGTGGAGCAGGCAGCGCAGGCTGAGATCACCACCATCGAGGGGATCGCGGACGGCGAACAGCTGCATCCGGTGCAGCAATCCTTCATCGACGAGGACGCGATGCAATGCGGGTATTGCACGAGCGGAATGATTATCTCGGCGGTTGCGCTTCTCAGCCGTGACGCTTCTCCCGATGACGGAACGGTCCGTGATGCGATGTCCGCTCATCTCTGCCGCTGCGGCGTGCAGGGGCGCGCGATCCGCGCCATCCAGAAGGCAGCCGCGACGTGACGCCGACGGACGCACCGCGGATCGAGCGGCGCATCCGTCTCGATGCGGATGGTGGGGTCACGGCATTCTCAGGTAAGGTCGACTTCGGCCAGGGCATTCGCACGGCGCTCGCGCAGCTCGTGGCCGACGAGTTGGACGTGCCGCTCGAGCAGGTCCGCATGGTCATGGGCGATACCGACCTCGTGCCGTTCGACGCGGGCACCTGGCACAGCGACTCCATACACATGGATGGCACGGCGCTGCGCAAGGCTGCCGCGGCGGCGCGCCAACAGTTGCTCGCGCGTGCGAGCGGACGGCTCGGGATCGAGATGCGCGGGCTCGATACGGTTGCCGGACGCGTGCGCGCCAGAGCAAGCGGGGCGACCGTGTCGTATGCGCATCTCGCCGCCGATGGTCCGCTGGCGGGACCAATCGCCGATGACGTGACGCTGAAGGCCCCTAAGGACATGCGTGTGATCGGCACCTCCCCGCGACGCGCCGAAGGACGCGATCTGGTGACTGGGCGCGCGACCTTCGTCGCCGACGTGCGCATGCCGGGGATGCTGCGTGGCGCGATCCTGCGACCACCGGCGCGCGGCGCGACGCTGCGCAGTCTCAACGAAACGGCCGCCCGTGCGATTCCGGGTGTCGTCGCCATCGTCCGCGACGGCAACTTCGTCGGCGCTGTGGCGGAGCGACGCGAGCAGGCACTTGCCGCGGTGGGGCTGCTCGAAGCCGACTGGGAGATCCCGGCCACGGACACGTCATCGCATGACGTCAACATCCGGCGGGACGGTGACGTCGATGCGGCGCTGACGAGAGGAGCGAAGCGCCTCGAGACGACCTATGCCTTGCCATACATCTCCAACGCACCGATCGGGCCGAGCGCCGCGGTCGCCGACGTGCGCGAGGACGGAGCGACCGTCTACACCGCTTCGCAGACGCCCTTCGGTGCGCGGCGCGAGATCGCGCAACTCATCGGTCTCCCCGAGGAGCGTGTCAGTGTCATCGCCCGGCGCTCGAGCGGCACCTACGGGCGCAATTGCCGCGATGACGCACCAGTCGAGGCCGCGCAGCTCTCTCGCGCGGTGCGGCGGCCGGTGCTCCTTCAATGGACGCGCGAAGAGGAGTTCGCATACGGCAGCAATCGGCCGGCGGCGTGGATCGAGGCTACGGCCGGATTGGACGCGGCGGGCAATGTCACCGCTTGGCGCTATCGCATCCGCACCAACGTGCACGTCCCTGAGCAGTGGTTCACAAGCGTCGAGCACCAGACGGCGTCCATCGGCGCCAGCTTTGGGGCCGTCCCGCCGTATCGTATTCCGGCGGTCGAGGTGGATCTGCATCTTGAGATCGCGCCCATCAGAACCGCGGCGTTCCGCTCGCTCGCCGGCGCAGAGAACCTCTTCGCCATCGAGTCGCTAATGGACGAGCTCGCGGCAAGCGCTGGCGAAGATCCGCTCGCGTTCCGCCTTCGTCACCTCGACGATCCACTGATGCGCCGCGTTCTCGAGCTCGTCGCCGAACGGAGCGACTGGGCGCATCGGCCACGCGGCAACGGCCGAGGCTTCGGCCTGGCATGCGGTTCATTCGGGCGGCCGAGCGGGACCCTGATTGCCCAGGTCGCAAGCGTCGCGGTCGACCCCCGCGGCCGCGTCCGCCTCGAGCACATGTGGTGCGCGGTGGATCCGGGACTCGTCGTGAATCCCGACGGGGTCCGCAACCAGATCGAAGGAGCGATGCAGCAGGCCGCGAGCGTCGCGCTCATCGAGGAGGTGCGTCACCGGAACGGGCGCATCATCACCACGGGCTGGGACACATATCCCATCGCCACGTTCCGCGACGTTTCGACGAGCATCGACGTGCTAACAGCAGGCGACCCGGCCCGCGCGTCGACTGGCGTCGGCGAGGTCGGCACCGTTCCTGTCGCTGCTGCGATCGCGAACGCCGTCTTCGCGGCATGCGGCGCACGCGTTCGCGAGCTGCCGATCACCCCGACGAGGGTGCGCGCCGCCATGACGACGGCGCCACTGGTGGCTGCGTCGGTCTAGCCGCTTGAACAAGGGGCGAAGTCGGCGTAGGACGGTCCGCCGGTCTCGTTTCCGGTGTCCGCAGACACGGGGCAATTCTGGGTGAGGCGCAAGAAACCTCCCTACTGGGCTGCCCGCGTCGAGGCTCGGGATCTACCTCGTTGCGGTAGCGCAGAGTCGTGACTCGCCAGGTCCAGAACGAAGAGTTGAATTCACCGGCACCTTCATGATCAGCACCCTCTATACACGTAGCCATGCCCTTGGAGATCGGCTGGGCAGTGATCCCTTATTTCGCCAGCGACCTGTCGGCGATCACCCGGCTGGGGCGTGGCGGTCGCTGCGGGCGCAGGACTTGCGGCCGTTGAGCAGGCGGTGATGAGCAGAGTGGCCAGGAGCAGGCCCCGCCGACCCATTGATGCCGCGCTCCACGCCAGCCTCATGGCGAGAGTGTGTAGGTCAGTCAACGCCGCACGCGTCCATCCGGGTTACGACTTGGGCGTGTGATTGGATACGCCGATCGGCGAAACGTCAGAGTGCAGGCCCAACGGCCTTCGGACGGCGCCCCTCCGGCGCTGCCAGTCAGGCCGTCGCGGCTTGAGGCATGTCGACGCGGACGTGGTGCAGAGGTGCGCGTCGTTTGCCTGCGCCGTCCCGCCGCCGGTGCGGCTGCCGACGCCGTGCTAGCCATCGGCCGTGAGATACGTGTCGCCAGCAAAACCGCTGGTGGGCGTCGCGATCGCGTCGGATGAGCGTGCCCGGATGCCGTCGGCGAGGCTACTGGCTCGCCGACGTCCGAGGTCGCCTACCTGGGCCGCGCCGCAGTCTCTCTGCAGCCTGACTTGGGGAGACAGGCGCTCAATCGCGAATGCTTTGCGCACGATCGGGGTTCGGGTTCGGCGGTCACGGTGTGCGGCGCGGGTCATCGCCCTTCGTCGCGGTGCGGACGACCGGCGGGACCCAATCGTCGACGTGCACGAAGCGGTCGAACGATCCTCCCTCGCGCTCGACCACCGCGCGGAGCGAGTACCGGTAGAACTTCACGAGGGTGAAGACCTCGAACAGGATGCAGTACGGCTCGTTGCCTTCACCCTGGAACTGCTGGCCGGTGAGGGCCGCCCGATGGGTCCGGGCGAACTCCTCGACCGCATCGCCGACCACGACCCCGACGTGCTCGAGCCCATCTTGTAGACGCGTTGGTGGACCGGCGGGATCAGCTCGATCAGCTCGACGGTCGTGCGGCTCCACGTGCGGGGGCTCGCGCAGCAGGATCTTCGAGATCGGCCGCCCGTTCCAGACGTTCTCCAGGTTCGCTGCGGCGTGGCGCTCGAGCAGGCCGCGGACGTGGAGGTACTGGTCGCACTCGGGGACGCGGTATGCCAGGTGGCTCAGCGAATACGGCGAGATGTCGATTCCGCGTGCGCGCAGCCGGTCCTTCTGGCCGGCGAAGAACGCCCGGTAGTCACCGAGGACGCCCGCGATCGGGTCGGTCACCTGCTCTCCAGCGTTCGGCGGGCAAGTCTAGCCCGGACGAAATCTCCCTCGGCGGGGCGATTCGCAGCCACCGTAGAAAACGCGGTCGGTCGAAGAAAACGGGCGATCTTCGGAGTGCGACCTGCCCGCCGCACCCAAGACCATTGATCGCGTCGACCATTGCTCTTCGTCGCGGAATTTCGGAATCAGCCGCGACTTGCTTAGCAATTTCGCAAATCGCGCTGATCGCGATTCTTCAGACCATTGCTCTACCAACTGAGCTACCTACGGCGAGATTTCCCGAGCAATTCGCAACTAACTGCTACGGGAAGCGAGCCAAACGCAATGGTTCGCTACACCATTATCCCGTTTCGCGGTCGCCGCGTGCCTAACTCGCGCGCAGTCGCTCAAGTCGCTCCGCAATCCACATCTTCACGAGCGACTGCCGAGGTACACCAAGCCGAGCTGCTTCACGGTCGAGTGATTCGATCATCCACTCGGGAATGTCGACGTTGACCCGACGCTGCTCCAGCCCGGGCCGCCGGGCCTTCGCCGTGTCGAGGTAGTGAGAGACGTCGCGACCCTCGTCGAATTCCTTGTCGAACTTACTGGTCTTTGCCTTCATACAGCTTCACCTCCTCGGCGCGTGACCGGCGGACCGAGATAATCCGGATCCTGTCCTTGCGGTGAGTGACGACCGCCGACCAGAACTGCCCGCCGATGACGCCAATGACCATCACTCTGGCTTCACCGACGGTCCGCGCCGGGACTTCGAGCCGGCGCTCGTCGTTCCACAACCTTGCCGCCTCTGTGAAGTCGATCCCATGCTTCGCTTTGTTTGCTTTGCTCTTCTCGGCATCGAACTCGAACTCCACGTAGGTATAGAAACTATACCATTTCTACCCCCTCCCCCCCCCGCCGTTTCTTGCGTCCAGCACACATGGTCCGTCAGACCAAGGCCGTTTCACGAAAGAGTTGGGTGTGCTTTCGACACGGTCCTTCGAAATCGATGGGTGCTAGGCGTTGTGAGCGCGCTCGTACGTTAGGAACACGGTGTCTCCATCGAGAGTCCGGACGGCGACGAGGCGCATGGCATTCTTGCCGCTTGTTTCGCCGAAGAGGCGCTCGCCGGCGCCGAGCACGACAGGGAAGATCTTCAGCCGCAGCTCGTCGACGAGGTCGTGCTCCATCAGCGTGCGCACGATCCGGATGCTGGCCGGGACGACGATCTCCCCGCTGACGTTCTGTTTCAGATTCGAGACTTCGTGAAGCACGTCGCCCTTGAGGACCGTCGCGTTGTTCGAGTCGGGATGTTCGAGCGTCGCGGACACGACGTACTTGGGCAAACTGTTCAAGCGGTGCGCCAACGCCCCACTCCGGGATGGCCACCGCGCGGCGAACCAATCGTAGGTCCGCCGACCCATCAGCATGGCCTCGGTGCCCAGCGCCTCGTCGAGCGCGAGCTTGGCGAGCTCTGGACGGTCCTTGATCAGGCCGACCCAACCGCCGCGCGGGAAGCCTTCGTCACCCGCCGGGTCCTCGATGACTCCGTCGAGCGAGACGTTGTCGCTTACGACGATCTTCCCCATTTCGCGGTCCTCCGTCTTCGGTGCTCGCTGACCAGTCGGCGCTGCTCGAGCTACGTCTCACAGGTCTCGGCTACGTGGGTGGGGGTGCGCTCCTCACGTACAAGCCAGCATCTGTGCCGGCAGCGGCGCGGTGACGCTCACGGGCGACGCCGCGCGGTCGCTGCACTCGGGCTTTGCGTTGCGCCTGAAGTTTGGCCATCACCGCGGTCTTGCGAGCCGTGACGGCTCCGGGCTGCACGGTCTCTCCGCACTTCGTGCACTGCAACACGTGAGTCATGCGACCGCCGCACCCGTGCTCGTAGACGATGGGCACACCATCAGGCGCGGCCCACCGATCACCCCACTTCGTAAGGGCGATGATCACCGGCACGAAGTCCAGTCCCTTCTTCGTCAGGTGGTAGGTTTCGCGGCCATCCCCCTCGTCCGAGGTCTCCATGAGTCCTGACTCCACGAAGTGCGCGAGCCTGGCGGCGAGAATGTTCGGCGCGATCTCCAGGCTCTTCTGGAATTCGCTGAATCGGGTCATTCCAGCGAATGCCGCGTTCCGAAGGATGAGCAGGCTCCAACGCTCGCCCGCGATCTCAAGGGCCCTGGCCGCGGAGCAGACCTGGTTCTCATATGTGCGTCCAAGCATGACGCCGAGTGTAGCAGAGATCACTTGCATAATGCTAGCGAGCAGTGCTAGCGTGATGCAAGTCAGTCGTCAGCGGATGGTCACAGCGCGTGAAGGACAGAGGAGAGAGCCATGAGCAGTCAGGACTACGGGACGTCTATCACGGTGGATCGGACACCGGCGTCTGTCTTCGATGCGATCACCGACCCTCGCCGATGGTGGTCGGGGGAGTTCGAAGGTCCGACGGACGAAGTGGGTGGTGTCTTTACCTACCGCTACGAGGACTTGCACATCTCCAAGCAGAAGGTAACCGAGCTCGTTCCCGGCAAACGGGTCGTGTGGCTTGTTGTCGAGGGCGGCCCCACGTTCGTCGCGGCCAAGAACGAGTGGAAGGGCACCCGCATCATCTTCGATATCGCCAAGAAGGGCAACGGGACCGAACTCCGCTTCACCCACGAGGGCCTCATCCCCCGACTCGAGTGCTACGACAACTGCACGGATGTGTGGGGCTCGATCATCAGAGACGACCTTCGGACTTTGATCGAGACGCGCATGCCGCAGTCACGCCAGCTCGAGCGGCACGTCAAAGGCCTGCGAGCACGCACCTAGCAACGGTGAGAGAACAAGGATTCGAATGAACCCGCAGCACTACACGGCCTCGTTCAGCGTCGCTCAGTCACCGGCGGCGGTCTTCGCCGCCGTCACCAATCCCCGTGCGTGGTGGTCCGAGGAGATCAAGGGCCCGACCGACAGGCTCGGCGCCGAGTTCAACTACCACTATCAGGACATTCATCGCGCCAGGTTCAGGATCACCGAATTCGTGCCGAACACGAAAATCGTTTGGCACGTCCTCGCCAACGAGTTCAACTTCGTTAAGGACAAGACCGAATGGACGGGCACGGACGTCGTCTTTGAGATCGCGCACAGGGGCGACGGCACGAAGCTGCGGTTCACGCACCTCGGACTGACGCCGACGTACGAGTGCTACGACGTCTGCTCCGACGCATGGGGCACGTACGTGCGCGGCAGCCTCCGGGATCTGATTTCAAAAGGAAAGGGGACGCCGAACCCGATCGGCGAGAGCGAGCTGGTGAACCATCAGCACCAAGCACGGCTTGGTCAGCGTGTCGGCTAACGCGCTGTACGCATCGCCCACACGGGTATAGGCCGCGATGACGAGGGCGGATCCGCAGTGCGTCCCGGCTCGCGATCGCATCTCACCAATCAGAGCAGCGTTCATTGACATCCTGCGTGTCGTCGGTGACGCGCCGGCTCGCGTCTGACTCCCTAGGCAGACTGAGGCGACGCGAGTCGTGGGTTCGGTAACTGGTGCGTCATTTCAACATGCGAACGGTGTCGAGGCAAACTTAGTCTCCGCAGCACCTGCGACCACTTCACTGCCCTAGACGTGTAGGTCTCGCTATACCTCGAGCGGCTTCTCGACATCAGAGCCAGTCGCTGACCCCTAGATCGAATCTGATCGGGCATGTGCGAGAAGGGCGGCCTGCCCGCCGCACGTCAAGACTATTGACCGCTGAGACCATTGCTCCGCGAGGCTAAAAACAGGTATCAGTCGCGAGTTTTTGAGCAATTCCGGGAATCATGCCTCGCGCGATTCATCAGACCATTGCTCTACCAACTGAGCTACCTCGGCGAGACCCTCATTTTAGTCGGAAATTCGCGTGCGAATCGAACGTCTGGATGACCAATAGTCTAAGCAACTAAGTGACGGAAGCCGCAATGGTCTCCGCAATCTAAGCACGAATCGAGTGAGACCATCGCTCTCCAGGGACTCGGCGTCAGTCCGAAGGCATGGCGTGTCTTAGACCATGTGCACGACGCGGTCCATCACACCAAGTTGTGCCTGACGACAGAGCGATACTTCCACACACTGCATGTGACACTTTCGACACGCCAGGCAGCGACGGCAGATCGCGACTTCCTCTACGAGCTTCACGTCGCCACCATGCGCGACTACGTCGATCGAACATGGGGATGGGACGAGCAGGCGCAGCGCCGCATGTTCGATCAGCATTTCGAGCCGAGCCGGATCGAAGTAATAGAGCTCGATGGCAGGGCTATTGGAATGCAAGTTATTGGGCTCGATGACGCTTCGATCGAATTAGGAAACATCGAAATCGCGCCCGAACATCAGGGCCACGGCTACGGAACAACCCTCATACGGAGGGTACTCGAGCGCGGTAGTGCCACGGGGCGACGCGTTCGTTTGCAGGTGCTCAAGGTGAATCCGGCGCGACAGCTATACGAACGCATCGGTTTCGAGCTCGCCGGAGAGACTGCGACGCACTACTTGATGGAATGGAGTCCGACGGTTTCCTAGCACCCCAGCTGAAGCTGGGTCGGCAAATCGATCCACGCGACATGGTCCGTCAAACCATGGCGCAGTGGCCCTCACGGAGTGGCTTGATTTACGAAATTCGGCTCCCATCGTCAACGTCTGATCCTGCGCCAGCCTGCGGCGTTGGGACCCCCGACCCCGGTGCCCAGCCGAGCGTGCGCCGCGCCCGCGCATTACTGACCGATCCACCGTCGTCCACGATGTTGTAGATCCCAAGCGGCGCCTCGACGGCCAGCGTCGCCGCGCGGGCGGCGTCGGCCACGTGGACCCACGCGGCGTCCCCGGGGCTGGGCGCGTCACGGCCAGTCCCTGGGCCGTAGAGCAGGCCATAGCGGAGCACGATCCCGTCGATACCGTGGGTCCGAAGCACGAGACGCTCCAGCTCGAGGATCCCCGGGAGCACGGGGTCGTCCGGCGCGGCCGTCAGATCGCGAAGCGGATCATCCTCCGTATGCGGCTCAGCGCCGGGGCCGTACAGCCACGCGCCGCTCTGCGCGACGAGGCGGCGCACGCCTGCCGCACTCATCGCCTCGACGAGGTGTCGGGTTCCGACCTGCCGCAGCCGCGCGTTCGCACGGAGCTGCTCGGGCGCGAAACCCGACGCGAGGTCGGTCAGTTGATGGATAACCACATCGGGCCGCGCGGCACTCACGGCGCCGAGCACGGCCTCGCGGTCGTAGACATCGAGGAGAACGGCTTCTGCGCCGTTCGCCCGCAGCCATTCGGCCCGCCGTGGATCACGGGTGGTGCCAACGACGTCGTGCCCCGCGTCCAGGAGTTGCGGAACTAAGTGACGACCGATCGCACCTGCGCCACCGGCGACGAAGATCCGCATCGATTCGCAAAGGCTACTTCAGGTATGACAGAGGTGGTGAGAGGAGTAGCACGAGGAGTTGTGAATGCTTCCGGTCACATGGCGACGACCAGTGGCCTCAGTCTCCGAGGGACATGCGGTCACCACCGAACTCGAGACCGGAAGTTTGTTCCACCGGTCTAGAGATTTGCAGTTTGGAGTTCTGTAGGTCGATCCGCCATGGTCAGCCGCACCATGTGCGTTGCGAGGCCACCGCAACCTTGATCGCGAAAATCAGTCTGCCTGGTCTTTGAGGTGATCCACGATAGGAGTGTCTTCTGCACCATCGCCCTCGTAGTAGAGGTCCAACGCGAGTTCAGCGTTGAGCGACGCCATGTCAGCCATGGTCCGAGGCGTCAACAGGAGGCCCTCGTTCCACTTTCGAAGATAAGGGCCGCAAAAGAAGTCGACCTTCAGTCGTGAATCGCTCTTGACGATGTCCAGAAGCCGCGTACGGACGGGCAGCAATCGGTCTAATAGCCAGCGAAGATGGCCTTCGAGCTCCACGCCCTCCGATAACGGGCTGTGAAGTGTCATCTGCCCGTGCCGATAGGTGCATCGGTGTTCTCTCGACTCGAAGACGGTGATGAGGCCGTTACGGTCCTTCTCACCGGGCGCACCCAGCTGCCGGATTCGGCTTGGGTCGGCGGCTATGAACCGCCTGACCACATAGTCATCAGACAGCGCTCCTGCGATAGATCGAGCTCGATGCTCGCACGCTCGCGCCTGCCGTTCACCGAACGAAGCGAGCATGCGGTACCGATCAGGAAGGCGCGACTTTGGTCCGCTGACGCTGATGGCAGGATCAGACTTGTGCGGCGATTTCCGTCCAGCGAGTCGCGAAGCTCAAGCCGGAACGTAGGACAACCTGATCACGTCCTCGCCGATCCGATCACTTGTCGTTAGGCGGAGGGGCGGCCGGGGTCCGGCGAAATAGGGCCTGCCGTGACCAAGCACGATGGGGTGCAGGTAGATTCGATACTCATCGATCAAGCCAAGTTCCGTGAGGCTGTGCGCCAAGCTCGGGCCAGCAACTTCGATCTCCCCGTCGCGTTCGGCCTTGAGCTCGCGGATCGCGCCCTCAAGATCAGCCTCAACAAGCCTGGCGTTGGGGCCAACCGACGTCAGCGAGCGCGAGACGACCCACTTCGGCTGGCTCTGCCACGCCGCCGCGAAGGCACGTTCCTCAGCGTCGCATTCAGGATGATCGTCGTCCCAGTACCGCATGACCTCATACATTCGGCGACCGTACACGCTGCCCGCCTGCCCCCGAGCCTCCTCGATGAAGTGGCGGAAGAGCGCGGGGCTTGGCGCAAACGCCTGATGATCGACGTAGCCGTCCAGGGACTGGTTCATTCCGAACACGAGCTTGGCCATACCACTCCCTTCTATGCGGGCGTCCCGCCGCGCTCTCTTATTTGCGAGAGCCGCCGCTGTAGTTGCCATTCAGGCATGCCGGACAGCCAATCGAACGCGGCCGATGGGCCGACCCTCGGATCGTCGGGAACACGGCCGTCACGCAGGGCCTGCACATACGCGCGATCCTGTTCGATCCGTGCGCGGACCTGATCAGCTCCGCCGATGGACCCGTGACCCGGGATGAGGACATCAACGTCGTCTGCCACGCCGCGGGTGCCTGGCTTGCCCTGCATGCCATCTTTCATCGCCGACTTGATCGACGGCTTCATGACCGTCCCATGCTCCCGCCCACAGTGATGAGAAGCTCGTCCAGTTGCTCGAGCATCTCGGGCCACCCGGCCGTCGCCTCGGACGCGATCGCACGGTCGAGAGCCTCCTTCGAGGGATAGAGATCGTGCACGACCAGCAGCGTCTTGCCACTCTCTTCCTCGAAAGTCACCGTGGTGACGACCACACCATCATCGCCTTCCTCATTGGTCCAGACGAGCCGCGAGTGCGGTGCCACTTCGAGGTACCTACCGAAGAACGCCATGGTCGTTGAGGCATCGTGGCTGAACACGAAACGGTACCTGCCCCCGACACGAACATCCGCCTCGCAGGAAAGCAGGGACACGCCAATCGACTTCGGTACCCACCACCGCTTGAGCAGCTCGGGCTTGGTCCACGCCTCGAACACGATGCGCGCCGGGCCGTTGACGGTTCGGGTGACAACTAGCTCACGCTCGGACTTCCGTTCCACCGTCGCGCGGTTCTTCGTGGGGGTGGGCTCAGTCTCTCTTCTTGCGTCCATCGACCTTCTCCTTCCACTTCAGTTCCTCGACAACCCTTTCCAACTCGTCGAAGCGTGAGTCCCAGAGCTGGCGGTACCGTCCGATCCATGCCGTCTCTTCGTCCAGTCGGCGCGGGCCGAGCTTGCAGGTCCGCACGCGCCCCACCTTCTCCGTGGTGACGAGTTTGGCCCGCTCCAAGACGCCGACGTGCTTCCTCATGCCCGTGAGGGTCATGCGGAACGTTTCGGCCAGATCCGTGATCGAAGCGTCGGCACGTCCGAGTTGCTCCAGAACACCGCGTCGCGTGGCGTCCGAGAGCGCAGCGAAGGAGGCATCGAGTCGAGCCGGCGTATACTGAACCATACGGTTCAGTGTAGCATTCCACGATTGGCTGATGCAAGTGCAACACCTGACCTCGGCCGGAATCACGCTCGGTGGCGTGATAACGAGGACGCGCAGCCGCTCGAAGTCTGACGTCTCGAGCGCGTCGCCAAGCCGATCCGCCAGTTGCTCCGGCGAGGTCGCCGGTTCGGTGGCGGCCGGCGACGGTGTGGGCGTGACGGTCGCGGTTGGCGTGGCGGTGAGCGTCACCGTCGGCGTCGGCGTGGGCGACGGGACGGCGGTCCCGGTCAGCCGCTGGCCGAACATCGCGTACAAGAGGAACCCTAGGAGGATCAGCGCAACCGCGACGAACGCGACGAGCCGGGCTGAGCGCATTGGTCCCGTCGCAAGTTCGCTGCCAGCCGACTAGAAGCCTGACATGGCTGCGGGTGTCGTTCGGGATCTCTTTTAACCGAGCTCGCTTACGGGGCACACTCGACTACGACTAGTCCGGACATCGCACTCGTCGAACGAAATGGTCCGTCAGAGCACGGTCACGCCGGCCTGATTAGGAGTCAGCCATTGAAGTTGACCCGCTCTCGTGGACACCATGACAGTGTGCGGCGCGGTGAGGCAATCCAAGCACGATATCGCGCGTGATACTATCCAGTCTGAGTGGCCAGAAAGACGCTCGCCGCCCTAGATGACCTGCCCGGACACGTTGTTGACGAGATCCTGAGCGAGTCGCTGCATCGGAACGAGCCCTCCGAGCGCGCCGTGGCGACGGCGGTGATGGTAGTGCTCGTCGAAGCGGCGCAGCGCACGCTCGCGTGCGGCGTCGCTGGTGTAGGCGCGGGCGTAGACGACCTCCTGCAGCAGCGTGCCGATGAGTCGCTCGACCTTGCCGTTCACCCGCGGCGTGT
>Ga0207684_10001349_pt1 | contig 26905 bp, 24 predicted proteins | sample KBSK5501metaG_FD_184342 | JGI IMG/M metagenome (GOLD analysis project Ga0207684, IMG submission 184342) | Corn, switchgrass and miscanthus rhizosphere microbial communities from Kellogg Biological Station, Michigan, USA - KBS K5-50-1 metaG... | ecosystem: Host-associated > Plants > Roots >...
ACCGCCGAGTACTTGCTCGACCGCGGCCGCCGCGTCGAGGTCATCTCGCGGCTCTTCTACGCCGGGCAGGACGTGGGGGTCACCTCGATCGCGCCCCTGTACTCGCGGCTGTTCGCGAAGGGTGTGACGCTGACCCCGCACACCGAACTGGTCGCGGTGGAAGGCTCGGCGGTCGTGGTGGCCAACGTGTATACGCACGCGGAGCGGCGGATCGAAGGTGTCGATACCCTGGTGCTGTCGATGGGCAGTCGCTCCACCGACGCCCTGTACCGGGCTCTGAAGGGCAAGGTGTCCACGCTCCACGCGATCGGCGATTGCGTAGCCCCGCGCGGTGTCCACCAGGCGATCCTCGAGGGGACCCGGGTAGCGCGGGCGGTGTGACATGACCATGAGCCCACCGTCAGGTCGGATTCGGGCCCTGGAGCATCGCGCGTATCGTCTGTTCGAGGCGTCGCACGCGACGCGACAAAATCGTGAGGATCCGTCTCATCAGCTCCGGGGTCTCGTCCAGGAGTCGCCAAAAGTGGGCATGATCCACGACGAGCATCCGCACATCGGTCGTCGCCACGATCGTCGCAGATCGGGGTTCCCCATCGACCAGGCTCATCTCGCCAAAACAGTCTCCCGGCTGTAGCTGGCTACCCGGGCCCACCGGCGTCCGCACCGCCGCCATGCCGTCTATGATGATGAAGAACGTGTCACCCGCATCTCCAATCTGCGTGATAACCGTCCCCGCTGGCGCCTCGACGATCCTCGAGAGATCGGCGACCCGGCGAAGCTCGCCCTCACTGAATCCGCTGAAGAGCGGAACGCGCTGCAGATGGCGTAGCTGCGCATCGCCGGAAGGCTCGGCCGCGCCAGCGTATGCCTGTTCGGCCTCGTCGGGATCATGGAAAGGCAACCGGTCAGTTGTTCGTGGATCGATCTCCATATGCCCCTCCGTCCTCAAGCAGGTAGGAATGGACCTATATCCTAGAAGGTATTGGCTTGGAAAGGCCAGCCCCTGGTGATGACCGCCTGGTTTGCCGGCTGACAGACGCCTCCCGAACCCAGCCCCGCAAATAGCCGCCCGCTCCTCCTGAACTGTACACGGCTGCCCTTCGTAGGACGTGGAGGCGCATTCGACCCGGGTGGGGAGGTTCCGCCGCGCCCCCGCGCCCCCCTCTCGCTGGACTTCTGCATCCAGCGCGGTTCGGGACATGCCACGTACCGAGTAGTCTTTGCCGGATTGCTGCCCGCCATCGGGAGCTATTACTGGAGTGCCGCCCTGCAGCTCGGCGTGAGGCCGCTTCGGCCGAACTGCTCGTGACAGGAGAGACACTCAAGCGGCCTGACTACCTATACCTGTCTTGGCGCGACATTCGATCGCGATAGCGGACCCGCAGCCGTGATCCGTTGGCGATCGACAGGCCCCGCGTTCGGGCACGCTACTCGCTGCTTCGGACACAACTCCCAGACACTAGACCTCCTTGGTGAGCCCTCCGCTTTCCAAGTCGTCGGATTCTCGGCGCACCTCCCGGTGGTACAGGGCTTGCCTTCGAAGAGTGCGCCGATGCCAGACCACAGCGGAATGAAGCTCGAAGGGTGGATCGCTGTCATTTCCTTGCTCCTGGTGCTGCTTCTCGCACAGTTGGGTTGGCGCTAGCCGCGGCCGTGGGGGTCGTCGGAACCCCGCGACAGCCGCGCGCATCACAACTCACCAAAGGGACAGCGGGGCCACCACCAAATACCGTTTCCCCGACGGAGGACAAGCCATGCCGCCGACCAAGTTGTCACATGTTGTGTTCCAGAACGCCACCCGATGATGCTCGAGAGCAATCCGATCGGCGTCGAGTTCGACCCGGACGAGCTCGCCCGGCGGTTTCGGTCCGGAGTGCCGGTGGCCGACCTGGTCATCCGTGACGCCTGACGCGCGAGCCCGCGTCAGCCCTAGCGCCGAGATCCAACGCCGGACGTTCCTGGGCGGCGTGGCGAGCGTCCTCGTCACCGCCTCTGTCGCAGCCGAACCGCACAGAGGTGAGAGGCCCTTGCGCATCGGCTACCTCAGTCCGACCGTGTCGACGCCCCTTGAGGCAGGGTGGCTTCAGGAATGGCGGATCGCTCTGAGTCGGCGAGGCTACCCGGAGCATGTCGTGACGTTGGAGGAGCGGTATGCCGGGGATCGGCTTGAGCGGCTCCCGACCCTCGCGACGGAACTCGTAAGGGTGAGGGCCGATCTCCTTCTGACGTTCGCAACACAGGCGACGCTTGCGGCCAAGGCGGCGACGGCTGCCATCCCTATTGTCATGATCGCGGTCGGCGATCCGGTTGGCGTGGGCATTGTGAGGAGCCTCAACCGGCCCGAGTCCAATATCACGGGACTGGCGCTTTCCAATGTCGATACCGCCGGGAAGCGCCTCGAGTTCCTCAAGCAGGCCGTTCCCGGTCTGTCCCGGGTTGCGGTCCTGACGAATCCGCGGAATGAGGCGTTGACCAACCTGCTCATGGCGCAGACGCAGCAGGTCGCGGAGCGGTTGGGCATTGCGCTCGACCGTCAGGCGGTCACGGGACCTGAGCACCTGGCCGCGACGTTCGCCGCCGTCGTGAGGCAAGGAGTCAACGGCGTGCTCGTGCTTCCGGATCCCGTATTTATCGCGCACCGGGAGCGAATCGCCCAGCTGGCCCTCAACTACCGGCTGCCGGCCGCCGCGCCCGAGGGCCCGTTCGTCGAAGCGGGATGCCTTCTCGCCTACGGACCTGACGTGGCCGAGATCTATCGACAGGCCGCACGATTTGTCGACCGGATTCTCCGGGGCGCCAAGCCCGCGGATCTTCCGGTCGAGCAACCGACCGAATTTGAACTGGTCATCAATCTCAAAACCGCCAAGGCTCTTCGGTTGCGGATCCCGCAGGGGCTCCTCATGCGGGCGGACCACGTGATAGGGTAGTTCGATTTCGAAGGACTCGTACGATACTTCTTTGGCAAGGAGCAACCCATGACCCTCGACAAGACTCTTGCTGCGGCCGCGGCTGGCACGGTGCTCGCCTACGCACTACATCGGCCTCGGCGCCAGGTTCGACGCACATGGCCTGAAGGCGTATCCTCCGGGCAGCGTGCTTGTACTGCCGGGTGATACCTTCCACTTCCATTGGGCCAAATCGGGGGAGTACATCACCCAAGTGACGGGAATCGGCCCCCTGGGCCTCGAATACCTGAACCCGAAGGACGATCCGCGCAACCAAGGCTAGAACGAGAGGGAGAAGAATGCGAGCCAGCCTGCCCTTCGTGCTTCTCGGTGCCGCCCTCGGTGCGGGTGCCGCCAGCGCGGCCGACGACATGCCGGCCTTCAAGGTGGAGCGCTGGGTGAACTCAGGCCCGCTGACGGCCGACACGCTGCGTGGCAAGGTCGTCCTGGTCGACTTCTGGGAGTACACCTGCGTCAACTGGATCCGCACCGCGCCCCACGTCAAGGCGTGGCATCGCGATTACGCCGACCGCGGCCTGGTCGTGGTCGGCGTGCACGCGCCCGAGTTCGAGTTCGGAAAGCGCGCCGAGAACATCGACCGTGGGATACGCGATCACGGGCTCACCTATCCGATCGCACTCGACAACAATTTTGCGACGTGGCAGGCCTTCGGCAACGACGCCTGGCCGGCGAAGTACCTCTTCGACGCACACGGAAAACTGGTGAAGCGGTGGGTGGGAGAGGGCAGCTACCACGACATCGAGACCGAGATCCGGCGCCTCTTGGTCGCGGCCAACCCGGGAACCGCACTGCCACCAATCGGCCCCGAGGCGACGGCGTTTGCGAAGACGGGTGAGTCCTCGTACGCCGGCATCACGGGCGAGACGTACGTCGGTACCGATCGCCGAGAGCCGGGCACGGTTACCCTGCAGGGGAACTGGAAGGGCTCGCGCCAGTACGTCGAGCTTCAGAACGGCACTGGCAAGATCGTCCTTCCCTTCACGGCCGGTGAGGTCAACCTGGTGATGCAACCGGGAGCGACGGGGAAAGCGGCGGTCGCGGTGACGCTCGACGGAAAACCGGTCGGCGAGGCACGCGGCGCCGACGTCGGCCCCGACGGAGTGGCGCGTTTCGATCGATCGGGCATGGTTCGCCTGGTCGCCCGCGCGCCCCGTGGAAAGCACGTTCTGACCCTGGTCGTGAGCGATCCCGGGCTGCGAGTGTATGTGTTTACCTTCGGCCCCTGAGGAGAGAATGCGATGACCGTGCTCATCAAGACGATCGGCGTCCATGTAAAGGGCGGCGCGATCGCAGGCGGCGGACACTTTCTGCCCTCGGAGTGCCCGACGAGAGGGGGGATCGTCATATGCGCCAGGGTATCTGGATGGCGGTCGCAGCCATGATGCGACCGGTGAGGTCTGTGCCTCTTGCGATCGTCGCCCTGCTCGGTCTTGTCGGTTGCTCCGCCGGCGCGCTCGCGGTTTGCACATCCGCCGGTGGCACGTATGCAGCGGGGACCTGCACTCGATCGAGTGCGGAGCTGGAGGCGGCCGAGCGGCGGTGCCGAGCCCGCGGAGCCGTGTACCTGAGCGGCCAGGACATCTGTGTGCTCGGCGCAGGCGGGCCTTAACGATCGCGCGTAGTTGAAGGCTCCCGCAACCACGACTCTGAGGTCATAGCGGGAGGAGGCTACCGCCCATCACCAAGCTTGCCGGAGTCTGCCCTCGATCCCCCGACCGCCGCCATCCGCACGCCGTCGGAGGTCTGGCCCGTCGGTCCCGTAGGTTGAGGCAAGAGGATAGCAGCCTTACGCGCTCTCGCCGACCAACAGCCGAGAACGGTCGGCGAGATCCTCGACAAGGGTCGTCACCCATCCGGGCACGCCTTAGATGAGGCCACGCTTCACGGCCTCTGCCACGATCCCCGTTCGCGACCGAACCGTGAGCTTGTCACGAATCTTCGTGAGGCGATCCTTGACCGTGTGAGGACTGAGGTGAACTCGCTCCGCGATTTCCTTGATCGTGTGACCCTCGGACAGGTGACGCACGATCCTGATCTCCAGGTCGGACAGCGTCGCTGCGCGCGCGGCAAGCGTCCGGCCTGGTTCGGCACCCGAGTCCGGCGCAGTCACCCGCGCAACGAGTGAGCCGGTGATCTTGGGATCCAGCACCGTGTGGCCGCGGTGAACGGAGCGGATGGCACTCTTGAGCTCGGCAAGCTCGATGTCCTTGACCATGTACCCTCTCGCGCCAGCCGCCAAGCTCTGGAGCACTAGCCCCTCCTGCGTGTAACTCGTGAGCATCACGATCGCGATGTCCGGCGAAGCGCTGAGGACACGGCGACAGACTTCCGGACCGTCCATGTTCGTGAGCTTCACATCCAGGAGGATGACATCCGGATGGTGCTCGTGCGCGATCCGCACGGCCTCCTCACCCGTCCCGGCTTCCCCGACGACCACCATATCTGGTTCGGCCTCAAGCAAGCCGCGCAGCCCGTACCGGACCATCTCGTGGTCATCTACAAGGACCAGGCGGATCTTGTCCATAGTCACCTTCCGGGTAGCCTCATCGCGACAATGGTCAGAGGCCAAGCGGCCCTGAGCGAGCGACGGCACATTCTAGCTTGCCCGTACGCCGTTGAGCCCCGAAAGGTCAAGAGACCTCGAAGCAAAGCCTCGCCGTTCGTCTACCCGCTGACCCCCGAAGAGGGGTCAGCGTAAGCGACGGAGTGGACGGCGGTTGGCGCCGAAGGCCTCACCGGTATGGAACTTACTGCCAGTGATGAGATATTGGATACAGTGGGCACCCGTCATGACGCTCTGGCGAGCCAGACTGGATCGATCGCTCACATCCTGGTCGTGGACGATCAGGACTGCGGACGTGTCTGGCTCGGTCCTGCTGAAGCGGTTCGCCGTGAATCACCTCCGCGAGATCGTGAGACGCGCGGCCGAACGGCAGTGTATTGTCGTTGCCGGGGAGCGCGGCGGCGGATGAGTCCTCTGCCGCTTCAGGTCCGCTGAGGGAGTTCACGCCCTAGCCTGCCGTCCAGCGAGGGGAACTGCCTTTGAAACTCAGGTCCCACCTCACCCTGATCGTGTTCGGGACTCTCCTACCGGTCCTCGTCCTGACGGTGGTGCTCATCGTCCTGTACCATGCCCAGATGCGCCGGGCCACCGAAGTAAGCCTCGAGGACAGCGCGCGGGCGCTCGCGTCCGGAGTCGATCGGGAATTGGATGCCTCGATCGGGGCCCTACAGGTGCTCGCCGCGTCCGACACCCTTCGGGTCGGCAATCTGCGGGAGTTTGACCGCGTGGCTCGTACGGTCCTGCTCGGTCAGCGCCGATGGACGAACCTCGTGCTGTACGATCTGACCGGACAGCAACTCGTCAGCCTCCTCGTCCCGTTTGGCGCGCCCTTGCAAACGCGAGACGTCGAGCTAGTCGAGCGGGTGGTCGGGGCTCGCACGCCGGCGATTTCAGATCTCTACCAGGAGAGCCAACCCGGGAAGCTCCTCGTTCGGGTGGCCGTGCCGGTTCAGAGCGGCGGCACCCTGCGCTACGTGCTCGCGGCGAGCATCGATCCGGCTTCCCTGACGGAGCTGTTGGCGCAGGCCTCCCTGCCCCCCGGGTCGCTGGTCGCGTTGATCGATCGGAACTACGTGATCGTCGCCCGCTCGCGCGCGGCGGAGCAGCTCGTGGGCCAACCGGCGACGCCTGATTTTGTTGCCCAGGCCAGGCGGATGAACCAGGGCTTCTTTCGCGCCCAGACGAAGGAAGGATCGACCGCGTATGCCGCGATCAGCCGCTCCCCCCTGTCGGGGTGGACGATTGCCCTCGACATCCCTGAGGCCGTCGTCGACGGCCCCCTCCGCGCGTCCCTCTGGCTCCTGACCGGGGCCGCGGCGCTCATGGTGCTGATTGGGACGACGCTGGCGATCGTCGTCGGCCGCCGGCTCGAACGGCCCCTGCTCGGACTAGTCCACGCCGCTCCACGACTGGTCAAGGGCGAGGTGATTACCCTGCCTCCGTCGTCGGTCACGGAGCTGCAGGCGGTGGGGGCTGCCGTGGAGACCGCGAGTCGAGAGCTGATGCACGGCCAGCAGGCTGCCGCCGCCCTCGCGCGGGTCAGCCAAGCGTTTACTGATATCCCAGACGTCGCAGCCGTGGGTCGGCAGATCGTCGAGAACGTCCCCCCCGTCTTCAACGCGGCGTCCGCCAACCTGCGCTTACTCAGCCCGGACGGCTCGCTTCGGACCGTCGTTCGACACCATGCGACGGCCACCCGGGAACTCAACGCAGACGTCATGCCCCCCGGCATGGGCATCACGGGCGCGGCCGTCAGTGTCGGGACCCCCCTGCAAACTCCCAACATGCTGGAGGATGATCTCATTCACTTGACGGACGGGGTGCGCCGCTTGCTGGTCGACTCGGGGGTCGTCGCGTGGCTGGCCGTCCCGCTCCGGGTCAACGGCAAGACCATCGGAGCGCTGGCGATCGGCGACCGAGCCGGACGCCACTTCTCCCCCGCGGAGGTGACGCTGCTCCAGACCTTCGCGGACCAGGCCGCGCTCGCCCTCCGGCAGGCCCAGCTCTTCGAGGAATCGGAACAGCGCCGGCGGACCGCCGAGGCCTTGGCGGAGGTTGGGCGGCTGATCTCGGAGACGCTCGATCCGCGGCTCGTCGGCACGCGCATCGTCGACAGTGTACAAACCCTGTTGGCGGCACGGTCCGCGATCCTGTACTTGCTCGACCCGTCGACCAGGGCCCTCACCGCCCACACCATCTCGACTGAGATAGGAACCGTCTTTGACTGGACCCCGCGCCTTGAGCCCGGCGTGGGCATCGCGGCGCTCGCGCTGGACCAGCGATGTCCGATGATGACGCCGGATGTGCTCGTGGACGCGCGACTCACCTACTCACCCGAGATGACCACCCGGATCGCGCCTTCAGCCCATCGCGCGCTCCTCGCCGTCCCGCTCCGGTTGCAAGATCGCATCCTCGGTGCGCTCGTCGTGGCAGACGCGACGGGACGGGTCTACGACGCGCACGACGCCCAGCTCGCGGAGGCGTTCGCGGCGCAGGCTACGATCGCCCTGGACAATGCCGGCCTCTATCGGGACCTGCAACGCGCCTACGACGATCTCGCGCACGCCCAAGCCCAACTCGCGCAGGCACAGAAGATGGAGGCGATCGGGCATCTCGCGGGTGGCATTGCCCACGAGTTCAACAATCTACTCACGGTGATTCTCGGACGCGTTGCGCTCCTTCTCGATCAGTTTGCATCCGACCATCCCGTCCGTTCAAGTCTCGCGTCGATCCAGAAGGCGTCCGAGCGGGCCGCGACGTTGACGCGCCAACTCCTCGCGTTCAGTCGTCGGCAGGTGCTGCAGCCGACGCTGGTCAATCTCAACCGCATCGTGACGGACATGCTCCCGATGTTGCGGTCCATGCTCGGCGAGAGCGTCGAGGTCGCGGCCACCCTCGAGGTCACCCCCGTGTGGGTGAGGGGCGATCAGGCCCAACTGGAGCAGGTCCTCGCGAACCTTGCCGTCAATGCGCGAGATGCGATGCCGCAGGGTGGGCGATGCACCATTCAAGTTGCCGCCGTGACTCTGGACGCGCAAGGGGTAGCTCAGTACCCAGATTTGCGTCCCGGGCCGTATGCACGGCTCGCGGTAACGGACACGGGGCACGGGATGAGCTCGGAAGTTCGGGCTCGAGTCTTCGATCCGTTTTTCACGACCAAAGGCGTCGGGAAGGGCACGGGTCTGGGGCTCTCCATGGCGCACGGGCTGGTCGCCCAACATGGCGGCACCATTGTGGTGGAGAGCGAGGAAGGCCGCGGGAGCATCTTCACGATCTATTTGCCACAGGCCCCACCGGCGTCAAGCGCCGGGCCGGTCTAACCGCAAGACTGAAGTGCATATCCTGCGAATCACCACGAATACCTGTGCGCGGCATCGGTAGATTGGCGATCTGGCTGGCCGGGGCGCTGGGAGCGCTCTTGCTCGTTCTCTTGGTTATGGTCCTGATCGTTCCGGGCGACCCGCCGCCTCCGGCGCCATCGAACCTGGCTCACTTTCAGAGCGTCGACTTCAGCGACCTGCCAAGCCTATCGACCCTGACTGCTCGCGATAGGCAAGCGTTGGCGTACCGCTTCTATCCCTCACAAGCAGGCAAAGTGGTCCTGCTGCTGCATGGCTCAGCTGGAAGCAGCGCTTCCGTGCACGCCTTGGCGAAGGGCCTCGCCCGGCGCGGGGCCGCGGCTGTGTACGCGCTGGATGTCAGGGGGCACGGAGCCTCCGGCCCGCGAGGCGACGTCAAGTACATTGCCCAGTTGGACGATGACTTGGCGGACCTGTCGTCTTGGATTCGCGCGCGGCATCCTGGCCAAGCTCTCCTATTGGCCGGTTTCTCCGCCACCGGCGGCCTTGCCTTGCGGATGGCCGCGAGTCCCCAGGGCCGCCTGTTCGACGGCTATGTGTTGCTGGCCCCATATCTGGGTCCCTTTGCGCCGACGAATCGGCCGGGGGGCGGAGGATGGGCCCAGGTATCCATGCCGAGGATTGTTGCGCTCACGGCATTGAGCGGCCTGGCTATCCGGAAAGGGGAGGAACTGACGGTAGTGCGCTACGCGGTCAATCCAGCAGTTCCGTTCCCGACTACTCCGAGTTATTCCTATCGGTTAGCGAGGAGTCTTCAGGCGCCGCTGGGCCTGACCTCTGCATTCGCACGAGTCAGCGAACCGGTCACCGTCATCGTGGGGAGCGCCGACGAACAAATGCTGCCGGACCAGTATGCGCCCCTGGTGCAGGGTCGGGGCAACAAGGTCACCGTGACCATCGTTCCCGGAATTACGCACATCGGCCTGATCACCGATCCACTCGCCGTCGCCACAGTGATAGATCGAGTCCACCACATGCCGTAACACCTTCGTCGGAATGCTTCATCAGGGCACGTACGTACCCGACGCCGACGAGACCACTCGTCGGACGACGCCGTCTGCTCGGGAAGCATGCTATCCGGCGGAGGCCACGCAGGACGCGCGCGAGGTCATCGCGAGGGATGAATCGCGAGGGACGCCATGCCGGTCACGAAGGCGCTCGCCAGGATCCCGCCGACCCAGAGCTGGAGGAGCCGCCGGGACGCGCCCGCCACCATCACGAAAGGCTCATGAGGGCCCCGCGCCCGAGGTGAGGGCCGCTGCCACCTGGTTGACCACCGTCCCGTCCCGAAGACCGTCTGGCGGCGCCGCCACGAGGCGATCCTGCTCGGTCAATCCCTGAATGACTTCCACGGTCGTGCCGTAGTCCCGCCCGAGTTGGACGTGTCGAAAGCGAACTTTGCTGTCCGGCCCCACCGTGGCCACGCTCGGCGGCCCCGAGCGGATGATCAGGGCGGTCGAGGGGATCACGAGCGGAGGGTCAGGGCGCGTCAGGTGGAACTTGACGTCGGTGTACATGCCGGGGCGGAGGAGTCCTCCCTCGTTGTGCATGCGCACCTCGGTGAGCAGCGTACGGGAGCTGGGATCCAGGGCCCCGGACGTGCTCACGACCTGCGCCGAGAAGACCTGCTGTGGGAACTCGCGCACCACGAGCTGGGCGCCGAGTCCAGGGGTGATGGTCGTCAGAAAGGTCTGGGGCACGTTCACGAAGATGCGCAGGGTATCGATCTGCGCCATCCTGAGCAGGGGCGTGTTGCCGGTGCCGCTGCCCGAGCTGATGAGCGCGCCATTGTCGACGTTGCGCACCGTGATGATCCCCGGGAAGGGCGCCCGCACTGTCTGAAACGACTGGGTATCCACGAGCCGCTGAACGTTCGCCCGGTTCGCGGTCACGTTCGCGTCCGCCGCCACGACGCTCGCCTGCAGGGCGTCCACGTTCGCCTGCGCGGCGTCCACGTCGGCCTGGCCGGAGTCGGCGAGGACCTGGCGATCGTCGACGTCCTGCTGGGCGACCAGATCCATCTCCTTGAGGGTGCGCCAGCGGGAGAGGTTCGTCCGGTTGTAGGCCAGCTGGGCCTGGGTGTGCTGGAGCGTGGCCCGCGCCTGCTGCAGGCCGGAGCGCGCCTGTGCCAGCGTGGCCTCGGCCTGGGCGAGCGTGGCCTTCGCCTGGGACAGCTGCTGGTCGAGCTCCGGCGTGTCGATCTCGGCCAGGACCTGGCCACTCTGGACCCGGTCGCCGATGTCCACCAGCCGCCGCTTCAGGTATCCATCCACCCGCGCGTAGATCGCGGTTTCCTGAATGGCCTGGATGGTGCCCGGAAGCATCAGATCCGTCGTCCGCGAGGCCCGGGACGGGAACATGACCGTCACGGACGGGGCGCTGGTGTTCCCGGTCCGCACCGCGGCCGCCAGCTCCTCGTGCCGCCAGAGACGAGGGGCGATCCCGACCGCCACGAGACTCACGAGGCCCACTACGGTGACACTGGCGATGCGGATGCTCTTCGCTGCCATGGGTGTCCTCCTATCGAGTGTCGAGCTGAGATGAGGCGGCGACGAACGGTGGCCGCTGCCGAAGCAGGCTATAGATGACCGGCACGACGAACAGCGTGGCAAAGGTGGCCACGATCAGCCCCCCGACGACGGCGCGGCCCAGGGGCGCGTTCTGCTCGCCGCCGTCGCCAAAGCCCAGCGCCATCGGCAGCATGCCGACGATCATCGCGAGCGCGGTCATGAGCACGGGGCGGAGTCGCGTGACCCCCGCCGACAGGGCCGCGCCGATCGCGTCGTATCCGTCGCGGCGCTGATCGTTCGCGAAGGTCACCAGCAGGATGCTGTTCGAGGTCGCGACCCCGACGCTCATGATGGCCCCCATCAGCGCCGGGACGCTCAGGGTCGTGTGGGTGAAGAACAGGGCGCCCAGGATGCCCGAGATGGCGCCGGGGAGCGCGGTGATGATAATGAACGGATCGAGCCAGGACTGGAAGTTGACCACCATCAAGGCGTACACGAGGACGATCGCAAAGATGAATCCGATCCCGAGCCCGACGAAGGCGGCGTTCATGCTCTCGACCTGGCCCCGCATGACCAGCGAGCTCCCCTGCGGAAGCCCGGGTCGCATCGCGGCCAGGATTCGCGTGATGTCACGCGCCGCGCCGCCGAGGTCCCGATCCTGGACGGTCGCGAAGACATCGTAGACCGGCTGGACGTTGTAGTGATTCGCCACCGTGACCGCGCTGGCCCGCTCGACACTCGCCAGGTTCGTGAGCAGCTCCGGTGCCGACGGCCCGGCGCCGACGAGAGGCTCGCTCTGGAGCGTATCCAGGGAGTCGATGCGGTACTGCGGCGTCTGAACCGCCACACGGTAGCTCACCCCGTTCTGCGGATTGAGCCAGAAGTTCGGCGCGGCATCGCTACTCGAGGCGAGCGAGGTCAGCAGGGTATTGGCCACGTCGCGCTGGGTGAGGCCCACCTGGGCGGCCCGGGTCCGGTCCACCGTGATGCGCAGCGCCGGGGCGGCGACCACCTGGTGGACGTGCACATCCACGACCCCCGGCACCTTGGTAACCCGGTCCGCGATCTGTCGGGCCACCTCGTAGTTGGCCGTCCGGTTCGGGCCCGTGATCTGAACATCGATGGGGGCCGGCAGCCCGAAGTTGAGGATCTGACTGACGATGTCGGCCGGCTGGAAGAAGAAGGTCACGCCCGGGAACTCGGCCGGGAGCCGCCGACGGATCTCCTTCATGTACGCGAAGGTCGACCGATGGTGCTGCGGCGTGAGCGCCACCAGGATTTCCCCATCGGCCGGCCCGATGGTGGCGCCGTCGCCGTAGGCGAGGTTCACGCCCCCCACCGGCAGGCCGATGTTGTGAAGCACCAGCGCGGTCTCCTCGGGCGGGACGATCCGTCGAAGGCTCGCTTCCACCGCGCTGAAGATCTGGTCCGTTTGCTCGATGCGGGTACCGGCGGGCGCGCGAACGTGGAGACGGAACTGCCCGGCATCCACCTGCGGGAAGAAGTCCTGGCCGATCGAGACCGTCAGCACCAAGGACAGCCCGAAGACGGCGCCAAAGGTCCCCAGCACCGTCCCGCGGTGCGCGAGGGCCCAGGCCAGCGCGCGCTGGTACCGCTGGCGGAGTGCTTCGAAGCGCCCGTTGAACGCCTCATGGAGGCGCCTGAAGACGTTGACCTTGCCGGAATGCGCCGCGCCGGCATCCTCCTGACCCACTTCACCCGGAAGCAGGTAGTAGACCATCGTCGGCACCAGGGTGCGGGACAGGAGGTAGGACGCCAGCATCGCCACCACGACGGCTAGGGCGAGCGGAGTGAACAGGAACTGGACGATGCCGTGGAGAAACGCCACCGGGACGAAGACGATGCAGATACACAGCGTCGAGACGAAGGCGGGGACGGCGATCTGCTGGGCGCCGTCCAGGATGGCCTGGGTGAGCGGCTTGCCCATCCCGAGATTGCGGTGGACGTTCTCGATCTCGACGGTGGCGTCGTCCACGAGGATGCCCACCGCGAGGGCGAGGCCGCCCAGGGTCATGATGTTGATCGTGTATCCCAGAGCGCCCAGCACGATGAGGGACGACAGGATCGACAGCGGGATCGACGTCGCGACGATCAGGGTGCTCCGCCAGCTGCCGAGGAAGACCAGGATCATCAGCGCGGTCAGGCCGGCCGCGATCATCGCCTCCCGCAACACCCCGTCGATGGACGACCGGACGAAGACCGACTGATCGAACAGCGGCGTGATCTCGAGCTCCGGCGGGAGCGTGGCGCGGATCTGCGGCAGCATGGTCTTGACGCGCTGGACCACGTCGAGGGTCGACGCCCCGCCGCTCTTGAGCACCGAGAGCAAGCTCGCACGGTGACCGGCCGCGCTCACGACGTTCGTCTGGACCGCGAACCCGTCGTGCACCTGGGCCACATCGCGCAGGTAGACGACCGCGCCGTTGACCGGCCGAATCGGCAGGGCGTTGAACGCGTCGATCGTGTCGGGGCTGCTGTTGAGCTGCACGCTGTATTCGCGATCGCCGATCTTGGCGGTTCCCGTCGGCAGGATGAGGTTCTGGGCGCTGATCGCGTTGACGACGTCCGTGGCCGACAAGCCATAGGCCCGCAGGGCCTTCGGGTGCAGGTCCACCATGACCTGCCGTGGCTTCCCGCCGTACGGCAGCGTCACCGAGGCGCCCTGGACGGTGGCGAGCTGGGTCCGGACGAAGTTCTGGGCATAGTCGAAGAGTTGCTGCTCCGGCAGCGTCTTGCTCGTCACCGAGAGTTGCAGGATGGGCACGCTGGAGGCGCTGTAGCGAATGATCAGCGGGGGCGTCATCCCCGGCGGAAGGGTGCGGAGGATGGTCTGGGACTCCGCCGTCACCTCGGCCAACGCCTCTTGAACGTTCGCGCCGGGCTGGAAGAACACCTTGACGAGGCCGACTCCGTTCATGGACTGCGATTCCATGTGCTCGATGTCATTGACCGAGCTGGTCAACGCGCGCTCGGTCACGGTGATGACGCGCTTCTCCATGTCGTCCGGGGACATACCGGTGGAGGACCAGACCACCGTGATGATGGGGATGTTCACGTCCGGGAAAATGTCCGTCGGCATGCGCTCGATCGTGACGATCCCGAGCACCGCAATGAGCAGCGCCATCACGATGAACGTGTAGGGACGGCGAAGTGCCAGCCTAACGATCCACATGATCAGGTCCTCCGTACCGCTCCGGGTGCTCCCAGCCCGTGTGCCCTGCCCGTCGCTCCATGTGCCCCACGGTACGGCGACTGCTAGAATGCGGGAAATGCATTCTCTGCACGAGGAGATGCGCTGAATGAATTGGCGGGCCTTCGACCTGAACCTGCTGGTGGTGTTCGACGCGGTCATGCAGGACCAGAACGTCACCCGAGCCGGGCAGCGCATCGGGTTGAGCCAGCCGGCCATGAGCCACGCGCTCAACCGATTGCGGGACCTGCTGAAAGACGAGCTGTTCGTCCGCACGCCCAGCGGCATGCGGCCGACCCCCCGCGCCGAGCAGCTGGCGGCGCTCCTACGTCAGGCCCTCAGTGAGCTACAGCGGGCCCTTCAACCGGAGACCTTCGTCCCGGCCACCGCCGACCGACGCTTTGCGCTCGCCCTGAACAACTATGCCGCGGTGGTGGTGGCCCCGCCGCTCGTGGCCGCGGTCTCCAAGGCCGCCCCCTCCGTGCAGCTGGATATCCGGCCGAGCGGCACGATGGATCTCCTGGAGAGCCTCGATCGAGGGGAGCTGGATCTGGTCATCGGGAGCCTGGACCGCGTCGGCGAGCGCTTCGCCGCCACGCCGCTCCTGGAGGACGAGTTCGTCCTGGTCATGCGGCACAGCCATCCGGCCGGCCGCGGCGCGCTCTCGGCCAAGGTCCTCGCCGCCCTGCCGCACCTCGATATCTCCTCCAGCGGGGAGCGCACCGACTTCCTCGACGCCTGGCTCGCCGAGCAGGGTCTGGCGCGGCGGATCGCCCTCCGGGCCCCCTACCTGTCGGCCCGGGCGATCCTGAGCCGATCGGATCTCGCGACCATTCTGAGTCGGCGCATCGCCCAGGAGTTTGCGCGAACCGACCGTCTCCAGATTCACGCGTTGCCGATCACATCACCGGTGGTCCGCACCACGATGCTGTGGCACCGCAGACTCGACAACCAACCGGCTCACCGCTGGTTGCGGGAGAGGATCATCGCGGTGACGAAGACTTTGTAGGGCAGTCTCGAGGCGTGGCCTGGGCACAACCCTCACCGCCGATCCTCTGACGATCGGGGCGGTAGGAGCAGGTAGCTAAGCAACCAGCCTGCGATCCCGGCGAGCACGATCGATCCGACCCAGAGGTGGACCGACCAGGCGATACCTTCGGTCAACATCAGAGCAAGGAAATAACAGAGGTAGAAGGTGGCTGGGAGGGCGAAGGCGAACAGGCGCCAGACGCTCGGCGTGGCAGCCGAAGGGTGAAGCCGAGCGTAGAGGGTATCGCCCAGGAGTCCCCCCACCCCCGCGCCCACCACCAGCGCGAGGGGGTAATCACCGGAAAAGTTGAGAAACCCCATGGCGGCGGCGTTCAGGGTGACGATCAGCGTGAGGCCCCCGCGCGGCAGCGGCCCGGTTCGCACCGTGAGTAGGACTATCGCCATCAGCAACGCGGTCTGGAGCAGGACGCTCGCAACGCCGAGCCCCTCGGCCCCGCCGTGTGGATGACCACGCCCGGCCGCCACGTAAATCAGAGGATGCGCGTATTCGGTAAAAAAGGTGAGGACCGAAAGCGTGGACGTCAACGCCAGGAGCATCGGCCCCTGGGCCGCCCACCCCAACACGGGCTCAGACCGCCGCCACGCCGCACGGACCGGCCCACTGGCAATGAGCCCGAGACCGAGCGCCAAGACCAGGTGCGTCGGACTGAGGAGGGCCTCGACACCGGCCTCGATGCCGAAAATCGTGTGCCAGATCAGGTCGGTCACACCGCCTGCCGCGAAGATGAGCGCGCCCAGGCCCGACAGCCCGTACCCTACCGGCAACGCCAGTTGCCAGGGGCACCCACGCGCGTGGTTTCTCAGAAGCGATGCAACAAGCGCCGATGCGGTCATGGCGTAGCCGGCATAGAAGACGGCGTGCCATGGCGTGAAGAAGGATTGGTCCACCCTCCCGTGCGTGTGGGCCCATCCGTCGAGGAAGAGGCCTCCCACGAACAGGGCCGACAGAATCGCCATCGCCCAGTCCAATCCGATACTGTGCGGCGCGCGGCTCAGTTGCCTCGTCACGTCTGGGCCACCTGTCACGGTCATGCTCGTGTCGATGGGCGCCGAGTTTGGCTTCCCCGCCTGTCTCGCTGCAGCATAGCGTGGCGCCCTCAAGGGCCGCCAGGAACGCCCGCCGGTCCACTACTCGATCACCTGATCTGCCCTTGCAGGAGTGCCGGTGATCGGCCAGCTGGGTCGAACTTACTACAGCCGAGTCACTTGTGGAGTCACTCCGGCAGCGACGTGAGGGTGGGACACCAGCCACCCCGGCGTTCACAGCTGGCCCGGAGTTCGGCCCGGGCGTAGGTCGACGCGCTTGACATCGTGGTGCACGCCGTCAGGCCTAGCAGCAGCGTGTCACCCAGACCGCGGCTACTCTCAAACAGTGTCCCTCGCGTCCAGGCCCGGGCCGGCGCCAACGCCACCGACTGGCTGCCGGTACTGCGCCCCCAAAGAAGTCGATGCAGCGATCGATCTGCCGAGGGTCCTCCGGCGTGGCGCGCGGCCGTCTGGTCCCGGAGCCGACCCACAGTCGACGAGCGCGGGCTCCACATACCTGCTCGAGCTTGCCGCCGTAGACATCCCGACCAGCCCGACACCGAACGGGTGAGCAAACGCGCGGCGCGATCGTCCGTTCCGTCGACCCGACGAGCGACGGTCTGGACGAGTCGGCTCATCCCGCGCTGGCTAGACCCGGCTCACGGCATGAAAACGTGTGCCACGCTTGGCGGTGCCGGCGACCCAGGAAGGAGAGCATGGCCACCGCCGCGAGCGCGTTGGCGACGGCGATGCTCCACCACGCGAGCGCCTCGAACAGCCACTCGGCGAGCACGGCAACCAGCGCCAGGGCGAACACCTCGAAGCAGCAGACCAGCATCACGAAGACAAACAGCAGGGCCGGCTGGCGGTCGGCCTCTGCCAACAGCGCGGCGGCGGCAACGCCGAACAGGGCGAACGCCGCCCTACCTCGGCACGCGGCGCCCCGGCGCCTTGAAGCGGCGCCTCGTGGCCGAGAGGCCGGGCCTGGTTGCTGCCGGGGAGCATTGGCGTCGCCCGCCTCGGCCCGGTACTGCTTCTGGCCGACGGTAGCGAGGCTTCGGACACACCTTCGCAGCGGCTGCGATCCGACGCGCCGTAGCCGATTGAACCTCCCACCCCTTGACGGTCGCCGTGAAGTCCATCAATGTACCTTCTCGCAGAGACGACTTCGGCCTGGCGGGTCGACCGCGCCTGATCGCGAGGGAGGGACATGGAGGATCGCAGGGCCCCTGAGGCGGCCGGGCCGTACAGCAGCCTGCTGGAGATCAATAACGCGATCATCTCGAACCTCACGCAGGACTCGCTGTTCCACGCGATCAGCGAGGCCCTTCGCAAGGTGGTCCCGTTCGATCGCGCGCTACTCTACGTTGCGGACAACGATGTGCTTCGCACGATCGCGTTGGAGGGGCAGGACCTGTCGGGGCACTCGCACGGCGTGCACAAGGAGGTCACCCCACGCGGCACCGCCGCCGGCTGGGCGTTCGAACATCGGCAGCCGCGCCTCAGTCGCAATCTCGCGATCGAACCGCGACTCCCGGGGGACGAGATCCTGTTCTCCGGGGGAGTGCGCTCCTACCTCATCGTTCCGCTCATCGCGCGGGACCAAGCCATCGGGGCAGTATTGCTCGCGAGCTTCGAACCCGATCGGTACGCGACCGAGGACGTCCCATTCCTCGAGGGCGTTGCGAGGCAGATTGCCCTTGCGGTCGAGAACATGCGGGCATACGAGGAGATCGCGCGGCTGCGAACCCGTCTGGAAGAGGAGAGCCGGTACCTGCAGGAGGAGATCAAGACCGAGCACAACTTCGAGGAGATTACGGGGCAGAGCCCCGGGATGAAGCAAGTGTTCAGGATGATCGAGACCGTCGCCCCGACCGATGCGACGGTGCTGATCGTCGGCGAAACCGGAACCGGCAAGGAGCTGGTGGCCCGGGCGCTGCACAACCTAAGCTCGCGACGGCATCAGGCGCTGGTTAAGGTCAACTGTGCGGCTCTACCCGCCGGATTGATCGAGAGTGAACTGTTCGGACACGAGAAGGGCGCCTTCACCGGCGCATTGACCCGCCGGGTTGGACGGTTCGAGCTCGCTCACGGGGGCACGCTCTTCCTGGACGAGATCGGGGATTTGCCGTTGGAGCTGCAACCAAAGCTGCTCCGCGTCCTCCAGGAAGGCGAGTTCGAGCGGGTCGGCGGCTCCCATACGATGCGGGTGGACGTCCGGGTGATCGCTGCAACAAACCGGGATCTGGAGCAGGCCATTCAAGCGGGTCGGTTCCGTGCCGATCTCTACTACCGGTTGAGCGTCTTCCCAATTCGCCTGCCACCGCTCCGGGAACGAGCGGAGGACATTCCACTCCTGGTCGGGTACTTCGCCCAGAAGTATGGCCGGCGGTTGGGGAAGCGTATCCCGAGCATCTTGCCGGCGACGCTGCAGGGTTTGGGCGCCTATCTGTGGCCCGGGAACGTCCGGGAACTCGAGAATGTCGTCGAGCGCGCATTGATTCTCAGCCAGGGGCCGCACATGGATCTCGGCGGATGGCTTCCACGCCCGAGCACCGCCCCTCCCGAGCGGGAGACCCAGACCCTCGAAGAGATTGAACGCGAACACATCCTGGCGGTGCTCGAGGGGACGGGCTGGCGAGTCAGCGGGGACGGCGGTGCGGCCAGGCTCTTGGGCATAAAGCCGACCACCCTAGAAGCTCGGATGAAAAAGCTCGGAATCACGCGCCGGAGGTGACCCGCCGCACTCGCTATAGGGTAATGGGATTGCTACTGAAGAAATAGAGCGATGACGTCAACCAGAGTCCAACCAAGATCGCGAACAAGAGACCGCCTGCAACGGGCAGCGCCCATCCGGGGAGGCCTCCTGAGCGCACCAGGATCACTTTGACCAGGAACGCTCCATAGAACGCCGATCCCAGGACCGAGTGGATCGCGACCCGCGGGCTCGTGGTGTCAAACCCCAGCAGGAAGATGCAGTGGTAGGCAACCGGCAGCGTGAGGAGGATGGCCAGATATCCGGATACGCGATGCATCCTGCCCCAGATACGCCCGGATGGCGCCCAGTGGAACACCTCGAATAGCCGCGCCGCGCTCAGGACCTGAAAGAGGGCGAGCGTGATGGCTCCCGTCGCCAGCCACGCCTTCATATGGAGCGTGTCGCTAAAGAACAAGTGAAAGAACGGCGGTGCCGGGTAGCCCCCGGCGCTGCTGCCGGCAAGCAGGCGGATCGTCAGGGAAGACAGCACGAAGACCGCCAGAAGAAGCGCGACAAGCCAGGTCCAGTTCCGTGGCTTGGACGTCGATTGGCCCCTGTCCTCGATCATGCAGAACTACTCGCCGGTCTTGAGCATTCCTGCCATGCCCAGCGGGCCGTGGAACTTGCACGAGAAGGTCAGCGCCCCCGAGGCGGGAAACGTGACGTCCACCCGCACCTTGCCCTTGGGCGGGATGTCCTTGTCGATGCCGAGCGAGGGAATCGTGATGTTGTGCAGAGTGCTCGCCTCGTTCTCCATCATCAGCGTCAGCTTCTGACCGGGGTTGCCCCGCAGGAACGTTGGCCCGAAGTAGTAGTCGTCGGCCTCCAGCTCGAGCTTCGACAGCTTCCGCACATCCTTGGTCCCGTGGTCGGCATAGGTGACGCCGCTCATCGTGACGGTCTTGCTCTTCTTGCCGGGGGCCGCCGCCGGCGCGGGGCTCGCGGCGGCCGCAGTCGCTCCCGGCTGCACCGCGATCTTTCGCGGCGCGTTGCCCACCGCGATCGTGGCCATCACCCGGCGACCGGCCAGGTCCACCACGGAGACGTCATTGGTCGCCTCGTTCGTCACGTACGCGGTGCGGCCATCGGAGCTGGAGGTGCTCCAGTGAGGAGCCTTGCCCACCGGGACCGTCCCCGCCACCGTATTGGTCGAGGTGTCCAGGATCGCGAGCTCGCCCGGTCCCTGCACGACCGCGAGAGCCCAGCGGCCGTCGGGCGTGAAGGGGGCGTAGTGCGGGGATGCCCCCACCGGGATCTGCGCCACCACTTGATTGCTGGCGGTGTCGAGCACCTGGATCGCATCGACGCCGGCCAGGGTGAAGAACATGCGCTTGCCGTCCGGGCTCAGCTCGAGGCCGCGGGGCGTCTTGTCCAGCGCCACCCGCGCGGTCTCCTTCCCCGCCGTCAGGTCCAGCCGGACCAGGGCGGTGGCGCCCTGCTGTTGCGAGCCCACCCACGCGATGCTCCCGTCCCGGCTCAGGGTCCCGTTGTGAGGCTGCCCCACCGGCAACTCGGTGATCACGCGGTCGGTCGCGGTGTCGATGACCAGCGCCCGGTTCGTGCCCCAGCCCAGCACCAGGACCCGCCGGCCGTCCCCCGAGACGGCGAGGCCGTGGGGATTCGCCCCCACCTCGATGCTGGCGACGACGCGGTCACTGCCGGTGTCGATCACGCTGACGGTGGAGGCGCCGTCACTGCTCACGTACACCTTCCGGCCGGCCGGCGTGATCACGAGCCCGTGCGGGCCCTTCGGGACCGGGATGGTGCCGACGACCTTGTTCTGAGCGATGTCGATCACGGCCACCGCGTCGTCCTTGAACAGGCCCACGTACGCCTTGGGGGCGGCGGCCGCCACACCCGGGCTCGTCCAGGACAACCACCCCGCGATCAGGGCCGAGATCCCCACCGTCATCACCACGCGCTTGCGCATGCTGGCCTCCCTGGAGGTTTCAGAAGTCTTTTGCTACTGCTATCCGAGATGTTGACGGAGCCTCGCTCCATCGGTGGGACTCGCGATCCGGTCGGGTGCCAAGCCCTCGATCATGGCCGCCTCGTCCTTGCTAACGTCCTGGCGGCCCGTTGGTTCCAGCGCCCGCAGAAGGCGCGCGTACCGTCGTGCCCGAAGGGCGGGATCCCGTGGAACTGAGCACTCCCAACATATCGTGACGGTCCCAAGATTTTGGGTGCCCGGTGGCCTTCGTGACTCGACATTCCTCACGCCGGCCCGCTGATTTTCGGTCGTTCTGGCAGCCCCTTGCACCCACTCCGGCCCTGGTCCCCGCGCCATGGTACGGCCCTTGCCCCTTCATCAGATCATGCTGCGAATCACGGAGGTCGTGGATCGCGGTGCCGAGATCACGCTGTACGTGGAAGGGCGGATCGTGTCGGAGTGGGTCGGTGTGCTGCAGGAGGAGTGTCGGCGGGTGCTTCAAGAGTCGAGCCGACGGCTCCGGCTGGACTTGGGGGCGGTGACGTTCATCGATCCTCGCGGCCTACTGGCACTGCGGCGGCTCGCGACGGCTGGCGTCGCCCTCGTCAACTCCCCGGCGTTCATCGACGCCCTACTCAAAGGTGAAAGCTAATCGTGGGCACCGTAGTGGTCGAGCCTCGCTGGGAAGCGGCGAAACTGGGACGCGAGGCCCTCGCCTACGCCGACGCCCTCTACAACCTGGCACGGTATCTGACGCGGAACGCGACGGATGCCGAGGATCTGGTCCAGGAGACCTATTCACGCGCGCTGCGGGCGGCCTCGCAGTTCACGCCCGGGACCAACCTCAAAGCGTGGCTGTTCCGGATTCTTCGGAACACGTTCATCGGCCTCTACCGTCGGCAGCGTCATGACCCGACCGTCGGAGGGCTCGATACCGTGAACCCGGACCAGCACGACCCGACCGACGGCGACTGGCTACGAGGCGATCGCGAGCTGGAGTGCCTCCGCGCGGTCGTGCGCGAGGAGATCGAACAGGCGCTGATGAGCCTATCTGAAGATGCGCGCACGGTCGTCCTGCTCGACCTCGAGGACCTGAGCGAGCACGAGATCGCCAGTGTGGTGGGCTGTGCGGTGGGCACCGTGAAGTCGAGGCTGTCGCGGGCGCGAACGGCGCTCCGCCGTCAGCTCTCGGACTACGGAAAGACCGGCACTCCGGAACGAACCGCCCCGCGTCCCCAAGGGACGTCAGCGTGAGAGCAGGGCGGAACCCTCTCACGTTCCCCGGCACCAGGATCGATAGATTGCCGAACCGTCCCCCCGGCCCCGCCCCAGGCCCCGCCCTTGGTCGCCGGGGAGCACGAAGAACATAGCCCCGCTCGGGCATGGCTCGCCACCGGCGCGCCGGCCGGCCTCGTCGCCGGCCGACCTCTGCGCACCAGGAGGTCATTGCTCGAGGCGACGTGCACCCGCCAGACCTCCTCGAGCTCGTCCGGCCGGACCTTGCGGATGTGCGGCTCGCTCACGGGCGCATCATACAATGCATCCGCGCCTGCCGCGGCGGACCGCTCGCGCGCCGGCGGCGCCGACCGCCGCAGGCTGGTCGGGGTCAAGGGCGCTCGCCGTGCAGACCTCCTTCGGCCAATGAGGACAGTGTGATGGTCAGCCGCCCACGCCCAGATAGGTCGTGGTGATCCGCTCATCGGCCCGGAGCGCGTCCGGGGTGCCCTCGAACACGATGGTGCCGTGGTCGATTACGTAGACGCGGTCCGCGAGCCCCAGCGCCATCTCGGCGTTCTGCTCGACCAGTAGCATGCTGACGTGCTCGCGCTTGAGCTCACGGACCGTTTCCATGACGGTCTCCACCACCAAGGGCGCCAGCCCCTGCGACGGCTCATCCAGGAGCAACAGATCCGGTCCGGTGAGAAGAGCGCGGGCGATGGCCAGCATCTGCTGCTCCCCTCCCGAGAGCAAGCGCCCCTGGCGGTCCAGCAGGTCGCGAAGCTTCGGGAAGCGCTCGATCATGTTCTCCATCGACCACCGCGAGGCGGGCCGCCGGGCGATGGCCAGATTCTCGCGCGCCGTGAGGTAAGAGAAGATGCCACGGGTTTCCGGCACGAGCGCGATGCCGAGCTGCGAGATCCGGTGAGCGGCAAGGCCTGCGATATTGTCTCCCTTGTAGATGATCTGGCCGCTCTTGGGCGGCGTGAGACTGGTGATGGAGCGGAGCGTCGTGGTTTTGCCGGCGCCGTTCCGTCCCAGGAGAGCTACCACCTCGCCTTCGCCGACGCCAAGCGAGAGCCCGTGCAGGATATGCCCGAGCCCGTAGTAGGTGTCGATGCCCCGGATCTCGAGGATCATGACGCGGGGACGCCACCCAGATAGGCTCGACGGACCTCCGGATTCCGTTGGATCTCCCGCGGCGTACCTTCCGCGATCACGCTGCCGAAGTGCATGACCGAGATTCGGTCTGACATGGTCATCACGACGTCGATCTTGTGCTCGATGAGGATGATGGTGTAGCGCCCCTTGAGCCTCCGTACCAGCGCCACCATCTTCTGCGTCTCGTCGGGTGACAGTCCCGCCGCGGGCTCGTCCAGGAGCAGGAGGCGCGGCGACGCGGCCAGCGCAATGGCGAGCTCGAGCTGCCGTTGCTCACCGTGGGAGATCTCTCGGGCCGGCTGGCCCGCCTTCTCGCCCAGTCCCACCTCCCCCAGCACGACCAGGGCCCGCCGGGTGAGCTCCGGGTAGCGATCAGCCCGTCGCCACGCCAGTCCTCGCCATGACTCCTGGCGGGCAAAGGCGGCGAGCCACACATTGTCCACGATGGAGAGGGTAGGGAAAATGCTCGTGCGCTGAAACGATCGCGCGATGCCCAGATGGGCGACGCCGTGCGGCGGCGTGCCCGCGATGTCATGCCCGTCGAAGATGATCCGTCCCGAAGTCGGCGTGTGCTGCCCGGTCAACAGGTTGAAAAACGTGGTCTTCCCCGCCCCATTGGGGCCGATCACCGAGTGCAGCGAGCCCTCCTCGACCTCGATCGACACCTCGTTGACCGCGGTCAGCGCTCCAAAGGACTTGGTGAGACGCTCCGTCCTAACGAGAGGCATCAGCTTGTACCGGGCCAGGCGCGCGGCGCGCCGCGCGCCATACCCAGAATCGCGCCCAGGCCTCGGCCACTCCGCCTCGGAAGAACAACACCACGATGACAAAGGCGACCCCGAGCAGGAGCGGCCAGCGCGCCCACATGGAGCTGACCGATTCCGACAGCCAGATGAAGACGAAAGAACCGATAACCGGGCCGTAGAGCGAGCCCGAACCGCCGATGAGGGTGGCGAAAACGACATTGCCGGAGAAGACGAAGCCGATGGACTCGAGCGGCACGATGCCGAAGAGCATGGCGTACAGTACCCCGGCGAGGCCGGAGAAGGCGCCACCCACCACGAAGGCGACGAGCTTCATGCGCGGGACGTTGTAGCCTAGCGCTTCCGCGCGCAGCTCGTTCTCTCGAATGGCCTGGAGAATCTTGCCGAGCGGCGACTCGACGATGCGCTTCATGACCCAGAGCGAGAGGAGGAAGAGCACGGCGACGGCCGAGTAATAGGCGAGCGGGCGGTGGATGTCAAAGCCGAGGAGACTCGGACGCGGGATACCGGGCATGCCGTCCTCGCCGCCCGTCACCGTCGTCCACTGATAGGCCGTAAAGTAGAACATCTGGTTCAGGGCGAAGGTCAGCATGATGAAGTAGAGGCCGGAACGCTGGACGCAAAGATAACCCACGGCCGCCGCCGAGACGGCGCCCACCACGATGCCGACGCCCAGGGCCAGGAACACATTGACCCCGTAGTACTTCAACAGATAGCCCGCCACGTAGGCGGCGGAGCCGAAGAATGTCGCCTGGCCGAAAGACAGCAATCCGGCGTAGCCCATCAGCAGGTTCAAGCCGAGCCCGAAGATGGCGAAGATCCAGATCTCGGTGGCAATGGCATGCCGGACAAAGACCGGGAGCAGTACCACCGCGGCAAGGATGGCTACCCAGGACTTGATTCCCGAGCGCTCATCGGGGCGTCCGCGCAACGGTTCGCCGATCATCGGATACCGAAGAGACCTTGCGGACGGACGAGGAGCACCGCGGCCATGACGGCGAAGATCACGGCCACCGAGGCCTCGGGCCATACGAGGGCTACGAGGCTCTGGGCCAAGCCGACAAGCAGGCCCGCCACGATAGAGCCCAGCAGGTTGCCGAGCCCCGCCAGTGCAACCACGACGAAGGCGATGCCGAGCATGTCCACGCCCATCCACGGATTCAAGCCCCGGATGGGCGCGGTCAGGGCGCCGGCGATTCCCGCCAGGACACACCCCAGCGCGAAGGCGGCCGTGAAGAGGCGGTGGATGTCGATGCCGAGGAGGGCGACCATCTCCTTGTCCTCGATGCCGGCACGCATGATGGCTCCGTAGCGCGTCTTCTCGAGGAACAGCCAGGCCCCGAGTACGAGGAGCGCAGCTGACCCCATCACGAAGAGGCGGTACTTCGGATAGAACGTGATGCCGAGGTCGACACCACCGCGCAGAATGGGCGGTGGGAGCTGGCTCATGCCGACCGGGCTCCAGACGATGATGATGCTCTCGGTCACGATGAGCGAGAGACCGAAGGTGAGCAGCAGCTGGTAGTCGTGTCCCGCCTTGTAGAGCGGCCGGATGCCGCCGTACTCGATGAGCACGCCCAGCAGGCCCACTCCTAGCGGAGCCAGCAGCAGCGCCAACCAGAAGTTGCCGATGAGCTGGATCAGCGTGTAGAGGAAGTAGGCGCCGAGGGCGAAGAGCGCGCCGTGGGCGAAGTTCGGGATGTTGAGAACGCCCGTGATGATCGAAAGTCCGATGCCCATGAGCGCGTAGAGCATGCCCGTGGCAAGGCCATTCAAGATCTGGCTGAAAAGAAGAGGAACGTTCACGATGTCATCACCCTCACCCAAGCCCTCTCCCCGCTTGGGGAAGAGGGCAGGGCAAGGAGGGGCGCTACAGCGATCCGATATCCTTGCAGGCGGCGTACTCCGCCGGCAGCGGCGTGGAGCCCGTGGCGATGATGTCGGCGAAATCCATCGCGTCCTTCATCGCTTCCTTCTTCTTGCAACGCATGAAAAAGTAGGGACGCAGCGTCTGGTGGGTCTTCGGATCCACCTTCATGCGCCCGACGAGGTCGTCCACCTCGAGACCCTCGCAGGCCTTGATGACGTCCGGCACCTCGGTGGACTTGGCCTTGTCCATGGCGTGCAGCATCATCCGCGTCATCCCGTAGGCCGCGGCGGGCGCATAGCCGGGCGGGTTGCCGAACTTGGCTTGGTAGCTCTTCACGAACTCGCGCGCCACCGGCGTGTCGGCCGTGTAGTAGAAGTTCGAGCCGACCCACATGTTCTCGCGGATCTCGGGGTTGAGCTGCACCAGCTCCTCCACGCCCGACGACCACGTCAGGATGAGCGGGACCTTCGGAGTGAGCCCGAAGTTGAAGATCTCGCGCGCCCCGGTGACGGCGTCGAG
>Ga0207684_10001350_pt1 | contig 26892 bp, 22 predicted proteins | sample KBSK5501metaG_FD_184342 | JGI IMG/M metagenome (GOLD analysis project Ga0207684, IMG submission 184342) | Corn, switchgrass and miscanthus rhizosphere microbial communities from Kellogg Biological Station, Michigan, USA - KBS K5-50-1 metaG... | ecosystem: Host-associated > Plants > Roots >...
GACGACCGCGATCGAGGAATGGGTGCGGGCCGGCGGATACGTATATGGAGCCTGCGGCGCCGGCAGCCGTGACGAGTTCAACGAGCCGACCCGAGGTCTCGGAACCGTGTTTGGCATCGAGTCGGCCATCCGGACCGAAGTCCGTCCCGACGAGTACCGGGTCCGCGGCAGCCTCAACTGGATCGACTACTTCGATCGGATCAGGCTAGATCGGACGGCTCTGCTGGGTGAGCCGGTGGCGTTTGGTGTGCTTGGCGTGCGAATTGCCCTCACGCCAACGAATAGCCAGGTCATCGGCCGCTTCAGGGGGGACGCTCCCGCCGCGGTCATGCATGACTTCGGCCGCGGCAAGGCGGTCTACGTTGGGGCCTGCCCCGGGCTGTCCTACCTGAAGGACGCGGGCTTTGTGCCGACAGAGCTCAAGGAACGCTACCCGCCGATCCAGCGGCGGGTGCTGACGGGGCTGGCGGTGGCACGCGGCGTCGCGCGGCTCGTCGTGCTCTCTGATCCGGTGGTCGAGGCGGGCCTGTACGATGCCCCTGTCGGCACTGCCTTGGTCCTGGCCAACTTTACCTACCGGTCCATCGAGAGGCTCACCGTGCGAGTACCGCTGGCCAAATCCCTACGCGGTGTTCGCTCGGTGGAGCACGGCCCCCTGCGATTCAGCGAGGAAGCGGCTCCCGAGGAGTTTCGGCGACAGGGTTACGACTCGGTGGTCGTGTTCACGACCCGTCTGGGGCTCAACGACATCATCCTGCTCGAGTAACCGGCCACATTCGGGCGCGGGATTACCCGTCCGTCCACCCGGATCGGACCCAGCATCCGGTGGGCAACTCGCCTGCGTGGCCGACGTCTTGGGCGCCATGCTACCCGGTCATTAGACCTCAGCGCGGCAGGCGAGGTTAACCTGTTCCGGGCAAGGTTCCTCGAAGAGGCCGACCTGGCCCCAAGGGGCCCAAGCGCTTGGGGTCGTCAGCTTCCTGGACCAATGCTCTAGTGGGAAATTAATTTCCCTGCCTCCTGCGAGCTGACGAGGCAGGCCCTCGGCGCCAGTCCGTATCGCGTCTTTACCCTGTAACGACAATAACTTCTCTTGAATGTCCACCCACCTTGTGCTGTACTTCCTGCTCACTTCAGCGAGCGCTTGAGCCCAGCCTCTGTGAGTGAGAGGGCGGAGCTGTGCGGGAAGTTATTGGCAAGGTCAACTTTTTCCCCACCGGTAGATCGGCGAGTCAATTCTTCCTGCTCGCCTTCGGCCTCTGGGTGTCACCCCGTCCAGTGCGGGGCAGTCGAGTTTCTCTTCCCGTCTCACCATCGATGACCGAAGAGCATCAGGGGGGCCAACATGTCTAGAGCGCTGATCACCGGCGGAGCGGGCTTCATCGGATCGCACCTGTCCGAAGCCCTCCTGGAGCGGGGGTGGACGGTGGAGGTGGTCGACGACCTCTCGACGGGCAGCATCGAGAACATCAGCCATCTAAAGGGTCACCCGCACTTTGCCTACACCCTCGACAGCGTGATGAACCGCTCGCTGATGCTGGAGCTGGTGGACCGCGCCGATGTGATCTTCCATCTGGCGGCGGCGGTGGGCGTGCGGCTGATCGTCGAGAGGCCCGTCTACACCATCGAGACCAACATCAAGGCGACGGAGCTCATCCTGGAGCTGGCCGCCCGCAAGCACCGGCCGCTGCTGCTGGCCTCCACCTCGGAGGTCTACGGCAAGCTCGACAAGCCGAAGTTCAGCGAGGACGATGACGTGATCCTGGGGCCGACCTCCAAGGCCCGCTGGTGCTATGCCGCCTCGAAGATGATCGACGAGTTCCTCGCGCGCGCCTACTTCAAGGAGAAGGGGCTCCCCACGGTCGTCGCGCGGCTCTTCAACACCATCGGCCCCCGCCAGACCGGCCAGTACGGCATGGTGGTGCCGCGCTTCGTGCGGCTGGCCCTGGCCGGTGAGCCCATTCCGGTCTACGGCGACGGCACCCAGCGCCGCTCGTTCACCTGGGTGGGCGACGTGGTGGGCGCCATGCTGGCCCTGATCGCGCACCCGAAGGCCCACGGCGAGGTCTTCAACATCGGGCATACGAAGGAGATCTCGATCTACGACCTGGCGAGGCTGGTGAAGCAGATGACCGGCAGCGCCTCGGAGATCGTCTTTGTGCCGTACGAACAGGCCTACGAGGCCGGCTTTGAGGACATGCCCCGCCGGGCCCCCGACATCTCGAAGATCCAGGGCCTCATTGGCTATCGCCCGATGCTGGACCTACCCGAGATGCTGGATCGGGTGGTTACGTATGAGCTGGACAGGGGGTAGTAAGCCCAGGGTCTCGATGCCGGGTCAATTCCGCGAGCCCGTCAACGAGAAATCCGGGAGGGTGTTGCCATGACGAAGTCGAAGCAAGTCCGGATAGGTGTCGTGGGATTCGGTGAGTGGGGGCCTAACCACGTAAGGAACCTTGCAAGACTTCCCAACACCAAGGTGATGGGGGTTGCCGACCCGCGCATGGAGCGTCTTCAGGCAGCCCGTCAACAATTCAAGGGGATTCATACGTTCCGGACTCATAAGGAACTCTTGGACGCTGTCCCGATCGACGCCTTGATCGTCGCCACTCCCACCTCAACTCACGCGGAGATCGTCAGGACAGCCCTAGAAGCCAATATTCACGTGCTCTGTGAGAAGCCTCTCTGTTTGGATCTGCAGGAAGGTCGGGACTTGGTTCAGCTCGCGAGATCGAAGCTTCTTGTCCTGATGGTGGGACACGTCTTTCTCTTCAACGCGGGAATTCTGAAGCTGCATCAGCTCATTCAGGACAAGGAAGTGGGCACAGTCCTCTATCTAACCTGCCGACGGACGAACCTGGGCCCTATCCGCGAGGATGTGAATGCGGTATGGGATCTGGCCTCTCACGATGTGGCGATAGCCAACTACCTTCTGGGTGGACTACCCCGAGAGGTTTCGGCGGTAGGGCAGGCCTACCTCCGGCAGAACCTTCAGGACGTGGCCTTTGTCACTTTAACTTACCCTAAAGATGTTCTAGTGCACTTCCACGTCAGCTGGCTAGATCCAGTGAAGGTCCGTGAGATCACGGTCGTAGGTGATAGGAAAATGGTCACCTGGAACGACCTCAGCCCCTTGGAACCTGTCCGCATCCATGACAAAGGCGTTATCCGGGAACGCCACTATACAGACTTCAGCCAGTTTCAACTCTTAACCCGCGAGGGTGATGCGACGATCCCTCGGATCCGGATTGAGGAACCCCTTCTCGTTCAAGACCGCTATTTCGTAGCTGCTCTCAAGGGTCAAGGCAAGTGTCTGAGTGATGGGGTGTTCGCTCTTGATGTGATGAAGGTTCTGGTTGCCATCGACCGGTCGATTGCGGCGGGTGGCACACCCGTCTCACTGGAGAGTGGATGTGAGTGAGTACGTCAAGCACCCGCTGGCGTTGGTAGAAAGTGAGAATATCGGCAATGGAACAAGGATTTGGGCTTACGCCCACATCATGGACGGGGCGACGATCGGTAGGGACTGCAATATTGGTGATCATTGCTTCATCGAAGGTGGAGCTCGGATTGGTGACGGTGTTACCGTCAAGAATCACGTGGCGATCTGGAAGGGCGTGACGGTCGAGGACGGGGCGTTTATCGGACCCGGTGTGGCGTTGACCAATGACCTGAGGCCGAGAAGCCGTGATGCGAACTGGATACTTTCAGAAACCCGGATCGGACTGGGGGCTACCATCGGAGCAAACGTGACCCTGCTCTCCGGAATCACCATAGGTTCTTTCGCTTTCATCGGAGCAGGTGCCGTCGTTACGAAGGATATTTCGCCGTATGCCTTGGCCTATGGCAACCCCGCCCGCGTGAAAGGCTATGTCTGCCGGTGTGCGGCGAGGCTCGACTTTCGAGGCTCCAGGACTTCATGCCCGAAGTGTGGCCGGGTATACCTGAGGAGCGAAGAGGGTGTCTCGCTACAAACAGAAGGCGCTAGATAGGTTCTGGTCTTGCCATCTCAGGTGCCATCTCATACCCCGATGAACGAGGATCATGGCGCCGCCGCGGGTCGTCAGACGGGCGTCGCGGGGACAGATCCGGTCGGACCATTCCCTGAGCCGGGGCCGCGCCGCAAGGCCCGGATCCTTCTCGCCGTCTTCGCCTATAACGAGGGTAGTAAGATCCAGCAGACGTTAAGTCGCATCCCGACCGAGCGGAGTTACGATCTGCTGGTCTTCGATGATGGGTCGACCGATGGGTCGCTCGAAGAGGTGCCCCTTTGGGACTTGCATGCTGCAGTGCTGCGCAACTCGGTCAATGCCGGCGTCGGCGCCTCGATGAAACACGTCTTCGAGTATGCGCTCACCGAGGACTACGACATCCTGGCCATAATGGCCGGCAATAACAAGGACGACCCACGTGAGATTCCCAAGCTCCTTGAACCCGTGCTGAGCGGGGAATGGGACTTCGTCCAGGGTTCTCGGTTCCTGCGCGGCGGCGGGTACTCGATGCCCTTCTACCGAAAGCTCGCTACCCAACTTCACCCGCTGCTGTGCTCGCTTCTCGTTCGTCGGCGTGTGACCGAGAGTACCAACGGCTTCCGTGCCTTCTCTATTGCGCTGCTTCGGGATCCGCGCATTGACTGGCGTCAGAATTGGCTGGACAGGTACGAACTGGAGCCGTACTTGCTCTACAAAGCTTATACATTGGGCTACCGTGTCAAGGAAGTCCCCGTCACGAAAGTCTATCCTCCCAAGCATCTTGGTTATACAAAGATGAAGCCTATTACCGGATGGTGGAGCATTCTTCGCCCGTTGGTCCTCCTGGGCCTCGGGCTCAAGAAATGAAGGTGTCATGAAGGTTCCATTCCTCGACCTCCGAGCCCAGCACGCTGACATCGGGAGCGAAGTGTTGGCGGCTATCGGCCGTGTTGTGGAGCGAGCAGACTTCATTCTGGGCGAGGAGGTTAGACAGTTCGAAGAGGAGTTCGCGCGTTACTGCGGAGTTCGCTACGCGGTAGGCACGGATAGCGGCGTGTCGGCCCTCGAGCTGACACTGCGCGGGTATGGTGTTGGTCCCGGTGATGAGGTCATAGTCCCAGCGCACACTTTCATTGCCACCGCTTCGGCAGTCTCCTTTACCGGTGCTCGGCCGGTACTCGTGGACATCGATCCGTGGACCTTCGGGCTCGACCCCAAGCGAGTGGAAGCGGCTCTCACGTCGCGGACCCGGGTGATTCTGCCGGTTCATCTTTACGGTCACCCTGTCGATCTGGATCCGCTGTTGGAGATCGCCCAACGTCATGACCTGTTGGTCGTGGAAGACGCCTGTCAAGCCCACGGTGCCCGGTATAAGGGCCGCCGCGTGGGTGCGTGGGGAGTCGCTGGATGCTTCAGCTTCTATCCGGCTAAGAACCTTGGGGCCTATGGGGACGGCGGTGTGGTGGTGACGGATGACGCGGAGCTGGCGGAGCGGCTCAGGATGCTGAGGAACTACGGGCAGCAAGAGAAATATCGCCACATCTTCCTCGGCTATAACCGGCGGTTGGATACATTGCATGCCGCGATCCTTCGGGTAAAGCTCCGGCACCTAGACCAGTGGAATGAGGCCCGCCGGAGGATAGCCGTCATCTATGACGAGGGGTTGCGGGGAACGGTGGTACGTTCGCCGAAAGTGGCCTCCAACGTCGAGCATGTCTACCATCTCTACGTGGTGCGGACGCCTGCGCGCGACGCTCTCCGCGAGCACCTTGCCGCACGAGGCGTAGCGACGGGGTTACACTACCCGATACCCATCCACCTCCAAGAGGCGTATCGAGATCTCGGCCATCGGCTGGGCAACTTTCCAGAGGCTGAGCGGGCGGCTGCCGAGGGCTTGTCGCTGCCCATCTATCCGGAGATGACTCGAGCGCAAGCCGAATACGCAATCGAGGCGATCCGCGTTTTCAGCTGAGCCACGGCAGGATCGGCCAGTTGTTCTATCTGTATTTCGGTGACGAAGGGATACGACTCAGCCATATGTTGGGCTGCAGAAATGATGAGGGGGTGAAGCGTCTGGGGACAGGCCGCGCCTCCCCGTTTCAGCAGCGGCGTGAGAGATTGACCAGCAGAGAGCTGGCCGTTCCCTGAGAGACTGTAATGCTCGTGACAGGCAGATGTGTCGTGCTGTTGTGTTCCGCTTTCGCCGCATGGGCGGTTGCACTAGTGGTCCTGTGGACCTATCACGGGTCATTGCTCGATTGGGACGAGGTCGACTATGTGAACGCTGCGAACCTTGGCGTCGTAGGGAATGCGTTTGAAGCTGGATCGCTATCCGTGATCCAATTCGCCGAGTTTGGCTTCTCCAAGATCCGTGGCGGCAACCCTGTGCTCCCCGGCAACTATGACGAAGGACGTGATCCCTTACTCTTACGCCACTTTCATCCGCCGTTTGTGGTGTTCTTGCTCTCGGTCGTGTCAGGATCTCGAAGCGAGCGGGTGCTTCGTCTAGTCCAAGTGCTCGGAGCTCTCATGCTCGCCGTGACAGCAGTCTTCAGCTATCGAAGCATTTCGGAGTCAGCAGGATGGTACGGGCTGCTACTTGTCTCCCTCTTGGTAGTATGGATGAGCGTCGTCGCTTTCAGGTCCATCTCGTTTCACGGGTGGGAGGCGGTGTGGACTACTGCGGCAGCGGCGCTGTTGGGGAAGTTGGGTCAAGTAGTGCTCGGTAAGAAGACGACGGTGGGAATTCTGCTGTGTGGAGTCTTGGCGCTAACAGTCGTGACACTAGAGACGGGCCTTGTCGTGTGGGCCGGGGCATTCGTGTGGCTGGGAATCGTACGTTTACGCCGGTCGCGGCCGGGTGAGGCGGTCTGCGGCGGGCACGAGCTTCTGGTGGGTCTAGCGCTTTCGGTCGTTCTAGTAGGACTAGTGTGGCCGGGATCAGTCACTAAGATGTCGCTTCTCAAGAATGTTGCCAATCACGCGTATGCCGTGAGGTTGGGAAGGGAGTACGAGAGCGTGTCCTATGGGACGCTCGGGGAGTCGCTATTACCGATTGTGGCACTGGCGCCTGCAGCGCTCTTGTCGCTGGCCCTCGTGGGTCGGTCAGAATTCCAGCGCTGGGGGTCCTTTGTCGTGATCGGAGTTCTGTACGGCGGCGCGATGGTTCGCTTCGCCCTCCAACCGCAGTATCTCATTCCCGCCGTGGCCCCTCTGGTTTGCGTCGTCGGGATCGCAGGTGACCGGGTGTCTGGTGTAGGCCGGCGGGGATTGCTAATCGCTGTAGTTTGCCTGCTGATTGCGGCAGCATGGCCAAAGGGGGTTGGCTCTCTCGACGAGCGCGCGCGAGATGATCTTCGATGGCTGGGAGGCGTAGCGCTGGGACAGGAGGTTCTTGTTGATGGAGGACATGTCTATCGGTTCTATTTGGGGGCCGACTTTGGGATTCGGCCCGTCCTGGTGGACTACAATGGGGGTGCGCTGATCGTTCGGGAGACGGGCAGGTATCGGGAGCTGAGCGCTGAAGAAATCAGCGGGCGGGTGGTAGTCATCCAAGGACATCGACGTTCCCTCTCATTCAACGCGGCGCAGCGCTTGGTGTTTGAGAAATGTCGGGCGATCGAACGAGCTACGATTCGCGTATTCGACTGCAGACAGGTTTGAGGAATCGACCGGTATCAGCACCGTCCGGATGTCGGCGCGGAGGTATTGGAAATCGCAAAGGAGGTCGGGCCCGAAGGCAGTAGGAATACTCGCCGTCCCACGGTTTGTCCGGCCGGCTTCGCTCGCAAGCCGATTCCTGGCTTCGGTGTGTTGTCCTCGACAACTTCGACTACTGGCAGGGCTGCCGAGAGGCCTTCTATGACTTCTGCCAACGTCACAGCGAGAAATCGCTTTTTGAGCGTATCGGGTCCACGCAAGCCTACCGGTTCAAGGGCAAGACCCACAACCGGCCCAGAACAAATGATGATCAACCGCTCGCTGATGCTGGAGTTGGTGGACCGTACCGACGTGATCTTCCGCGGTGGGCGTACGGCTGATCGTGGAGAAGCCCGTCTACACCATCGAGACCAACATCAAGGCGACGGAACTGGTGCTCGAGCTGGCCGCCCGCAAGCACAAGCCGCTGCTCCTGGCTTCCACCTCGAGGTCTACGGCAAGCTGGACAAGCCCCGGTTCTGCGAGGATGACGACGTTATCCTGGGCCCCACCTCCCGGGCCCGGTAGTGTTATGCGGCCTCGAAGATGATCGACGAGTTCCTCGCGCGCGCCTACTACAAGGAGAAAGGGCTCCCCACCGTCGTCGCGCGGCTCTTCAATACCATCGGGCCCCGGCAGACCGGGCAGTACGGCATGGTGGTGCCGCGCTTCGTGCGGCTGGCCCTGGCCGGCGAGCCCATACCGGTCTACGGCGACGGCACCCAGCGCCGGTCCTTCACCTGGGTGGGAGACGTGGTGGGCGCCATGCTGGCCCTGATCGCGCACCCGAAGGCTCACGGGGAGGTCTTCAACATCGGGCATACCGAGGAGATCTCGATCTACGAGCTGGCGGTGCTGGTGAAGCAGATGACCGGCAGCGCGTCGGAGATCGTGCTCGTGCCCTACGAGCAGGCCTACGAGGCGGGGTTCGAGGACATGGCGCGCCGGGCGCCTGACATTTCGAAAATTCAGAAGCTGATCGGGTACCGCCCGATGCTAGACCTACCGGAGATGCTGGACCGCGTGATTGCGTATGAGCGAGAGCGGGAAGCGTGACTGGGATCGAGGCGCCTATCGATGGGTAATTACCTGGGCAGTGGGAGTTGTCGGCAAAGGTGCTACTAGTAGCTGATGAATTCACACTTGAAACGCGGTACTAGTGCCGTGTGGTTTCGCCGACTCGCCCGCGGAAAGCGAATTTTGGATCGGATCCGATTGTCCGGGTTGCCTGGCGGAGCTCTCGTTATGCGATTCACGAAGAAACATCTGTTCGCGGGGATCCTGGAGAGCGAATATCCGGTGATTCGGCTGAAAGGCCTGGACCTGACGATTCCGAGGCGGTTCATTCCTCACTTTGTTCATCGGGACTATGAGCCCGTCACGGTGGGAGCTTTCTTGGCGGCAGTTGAGAGGGGTTCAACTGTCGTCGACGTTGGTGCACACATCGGTTACTTCTCATGCCTCGCGGCATTGGCAAGTGGGCCACGAGGCACGGTGCACGCCGTGGAACCTTGCCCCACTAACGCGCAGCTTCTTCGTCAAAATCTTCGTCTGAATGGAATTGAGAATGTCGTGGTCCACGAAGTCGCTGCGGCCGGAGTGAGGACTCGGCGGGCATTTCGTGTGACTCATTCGAGTGATTCGCACGGTTTCTACGAGCATCCGCTGGCCACGACGGTCATGGCGATTGAGATAGAAGGGGTTCCCCTGGACGCACTGGTAAAAGACCGGGCGACGGTAATCAAGATTGATGTCGAGGGGGCGGAGATCGAGGTGCTGTCCGGTATGGTTCGGCTGCTGAGAATTAGTCGGGGAGCGACTGTGATCATCGAATGGAATCCGGGGTGCTTGATGATGGCCGGGCGAGGGCCGATGGAGTTGCCGCGGATGCTGGAGCGGCTCGGGGTCCGAGACCTCGTGGTGTTGGATGACCATAGCGGCAAGACTCGATCCCTGAGAGAAGTAGAAGAGGAAATCGCAGCGGGCCGGACGCCGCCTGGATGGTACGTGAATCTGCGGGGGCGGGTCGCCTAGTGCGAGTGCTGTGGTTGTCTCACAGCTCTTCGATCGGTGGCGCGGAACTGGCGCTGGCGGAAGGAGCCAGCGCCCTGGCTCGCCGTGGGCACGAGGTCCACGTGATGCTGCCGCATAAGGGGCCACTCACAGAACGACTAGGACCTGCGAGAGGCGTTCACATAGTGCATTCGAATCGGTGGACGTACTCCCGCGAAGGCTTGGCGCCGGGTGTGGTCGGTAAGTTGCGCTGGATGCTGTACAACCTGGCGGCGGGTCGGGTAGCCGTATCGCAGATGGCACGGACCGTGGCGCCTGACGTCATCGTGTCGAACACGATTACGATACCAACTGGCGCGCTGGCGGCGTTGTCATGTGGCCTGCCTCACGCGTGGTTTCTGCACGAGTTTGGCGCGAAAGAACATGACGTGCACTTCATCCTTGGGCGTCGGTTGACTCTCGCGGCGATGGATTACCTTGCGCATGGCTTCATGGTGAATTCGGAGACCATGGCGCGTACCTTTGGTAGGGTCTTCGATCCCGAGCGGATCAGTGTTGTGCCATATGCTGTCGATGTTCCTGAGGTTCGGAACATACCCACCGGATCAAGGACGTCTCTCGAGGTAGTGTTGGTGGGAATGAAGTGCCCAGGCAAAGGACAGCGAGAGGCGATCGCAGCGACGGGGACGCTCGCGCGGCGAGGGGTGGATGTCCGTATGAAGCTTATCGGCGACAGCGCGCCGAATTATGAGGGTCAGCTGCGGGAGCTCAGCGAGGCACTTGGGGTCGCGGGTCGTGTGACGTTCGTGCCGTTTGAAGAAGATCCCTTCAGGGCCATGGCGGCGGCGGATGTGGTGCTGACGTGCTCGCGCATGGAAGGGTTTGGGCGGGTGGTGGTTGAGGGAATGAAGCTCGGGCGCGCGGTTGTTGGCGCTTGTTCCGGGGCCACATCGGAGTTGATCAGGAATGGCTGGAACGGCTTGCTGTATCCCCCGGGTGATGCGACGGCACTTGCGCGCTGCCTGGAGGATCTATATCGAGACCGCGGCATGGCGCGGCGCTTTGGTGAGCGCGGGCGGGAGTGGGCGTTGAAGAGGTTCAACTTCGAGACCTACGGGAGGCGGCTGGAGGAAGCATTGGTGGAGGTCATGGCCAGGGGGACACTCGAGTGCAGTCACGGAGAAGGCAGGAGGACAGCCCGGCGCGCGCCGAGAGTCATACGGCGCTTGGTCGGGCGCCGGACGGCGGACGTAGTCGATGAGGGACGCTAAGTGAGCGTCTTGCGCCGCAGGCTAGCGCGCGCGACAGCAACCGTGGCTACGTTAGGTATCGTCGGCCGGATCGTTACGACGGTGGTCTCAATCGCGATTGCTCGGGCGCTTGACCCTGAGGAGGTAGGACTACTTGGGTTGGCGGTGATTGTCGTAGGGCTTCTATCGGTAATCGCATCATGCGCAGAGACCGCGTGCGTGCTCAATCGGGCTGGGAATTCGGACTCTCGATACGGATGGGCGGCGTTTGTAATTCGTGGCGGTATGACAGCCGTGCTCGTTGGCGCTCTCGGTGTCTGTGTGCCTGAAGTTGCGCCTCTGCTTGCAGGCGATGCTGCGGCTGCAGCTCAGTTGATCGCGCTAGTACACATACTGCAGTGGCAGTTGATACTTGAGCTGGGCGGAACCTACCCGCGAGTGATCTTGCAGCGGCGGCTGAAGTTAAGTGTGCCCACGGTGGCTACGCTGCTGCAGATACTTACTCACGCCGTCTTGACACTGGTGTGCCTGCAAATGGATTACGGCGCCGCAGGAGTAGCGTGGGCCTGTGTGATCGCCCCTGCCGTCGGGGGTAGTCTTCTGTGGGTCTGGTTGCTGCGGCACGAAGTTCTTCGCTCGGACGGCGGTATGGAAAGTGGTCTTTGGAAGGCGGTTGCAGGCTCGACTGCACGGGTGTGCTTGGGGAGCGTCATGGGCTACCTGAACGGTCGATTGGACAACATTCTCGTGGCCGGGGCGCTAGGCTCGGCGGCCATGAGCTTCTATGGGCTGGCGTGGAGTGCGTCGCGACTGCCACTATGGATCATTGATCAGATTGCCGGGTTGGTTCTTACACCTGCACTGTCACACTTCCACGCCGATGTGGAACGCATAGGTAGGATCGCGCGGGAGGCGCTCCAGCACTCATACTTGGTTTTGGCTCCACTGTCTGCGCTGGTCTGTGTGGCGGCACCAGCCCTGGTTAGTACGGTATTTGGCTCTGTTTGGCTGCCATCAGCGTCGTGTTTACGTGTGATGGCTATCACGATTCTCATGGGGCCCCTGATCGCAGTCTGTAACGGAGTGCTCGTCGCGACGGATCGTGCGCAGGTCACAAGCATTGCTACAGGCGCACACGTGGTGGCATTGTTAGCGACCGTTGTGCCATTAGCGAACCACTGGGGCATTCTTGGGGCTGCCTGGGCAGATCTTATGGCGACGTCCGTATTGACGATCGCATTGTGTGTCGTGTGCTGGCGTTCCGTGTGGGAAGAAAAGTTGGAGATTGTATCCACTGTGTGGCTGCCGATAGTCGCCGCTGGCCTGGCGGGGATCTTGGCCGAGAGAGTTGTTGGCGCCGTGGCCGAGGAGGAGTTGGTTCGTCTCGTCCTGCAGGCTCTAGTCATCACGGTGGCCTATCCAGTGGCAGTCGTGTGTCTTGGCGGGAAGCGGAGGCTGCTCGAGTTGATGGTGTTAATAAGGCATGTTATGTGGCGTGATGTGGGATCCAGCGTTACTGCGTGATCCGTGTGAGATGAGAAGCGGGCGGGAGCGTTGAGGCGAGGCAAGGGCAGGCGTGAGGACTTCTAGGAGTCTGCCGAGTTCCCGACCAGCTGTGTCTGTGACTGTTGTTGCCTACAATTCCGATCGGGGGTTGCCAGAATGTCTGCGGTCGCTTCAGGCTGCGGTTCGGGACGGCCTTGCAGAAGTGATTGTGGTAAACAACGGGTCGCCGGATCAGTGCGGTCGAATCGTGGAGGAGGAGTTTCCGGAAGTGGTGGGGGTGAAGTCAGAGGTTAATCGGGGTTTCGCAGGCGGGTGCAACTTGGCATGGCCCGTTGTAAGAGGGAGATACTGGTTACTCTTGAACCCTGATGTTGTCGTGCCCTCTAGAGGCCTTGAACAGCTGGTGCAGTGGATGGACGATGAGCCCGAGCTCGGCGCGGGGAGCCCACGGCTATTAGATCAAATGGGCCGCCAGCAGTCTGTAGGCCGCCGATTTCCATCAATCCCGCGCACCACCGCGGAGATGCTGCGATTGCACTTGCTATTATCCCGCGCCCGCCGGGCTGAGGTGTTTCTGGGGTCGTACTGGGGAGGTGTCGGAGACCATCGCGACGTCGATTGGGTGCCGGGCAGCGCCATGATTATTCGGCGGGAAGTAGTGGAGGCAGTGGGGCTGCTGTCAGAGAAGCATCATGTATATGGAGAAGATATTGAGTGGTGTTGGAGGATCCGAAAGGCTGGCTGGCGGATAGGGGTATGCGGAAGCGTGTACTTCCGCCATGACGAGGGGCAGAGCACACTTCGCACCTGGGGCGAAACCGAACGAAAGATGCGCATGTGGCGCGGCATGTACATGGCGTGCACCCAGATGCGAGGGAGCGCCTACTGCCGAGTGTTGGTTATGGCGAACACGCTGGCATTCGCTGTTGAATGCCACAATCCGCGGCGGACGGCAGAGGAACGAGCTAGAGCGCGCAGCGACCTGCGTGTGCACATGATACTGCTGCGGGCGCGAAAGCTCGCCGAGGTTCGTGGCGAGCCAGAACCATCCGCTGTGAGATAGTATCGCGCGCTCGTCGAAGCCATCCCGCATGGACGTGACGGTCGTCATTCCAACCTACGCGAGAGCAGAGGTTCTCCTCGCGACCCTCGATCGGTTGACTGAGACGGACTACCCGGCAGGGCGGTGGGAGGCAGTGGTGGTGGACGACGGTTCAGGTCCTGAAGCGCTGGCAATGATCACGCGGTGGATCGGGACGTCGAGTGCACCGGTGCGGCTGCTCCGGCAGGCGCACCGAGGGCCAGCCGCAGCCCGGAACCTTGGGGCGAGGGAGGCAGCCGGCAGCGTGTTGATCTTCCTCGACAACGATTGTCTCGTGCCTCCCGAGTTCATCGAGCGGCACCTTCACGTGCTGAGAACGAACCCCGGATCCTGGGTGGTGGGGCGCCTCGTTCATCCGCAAGCGCTTCGAAGCACTCCGTTCGGCCGCTACCGGGACGACTGCTGGGAGGCGTTCCATCGGTCGCATGCCGAGGGGTTGGTGTCCGAGACCGCCGGCATGACGGCGGCCAACCTGGCCCTCCCTACGGCGGATTTCGCCCGGCTAGGGGGCTTCGACGAGAGCTTCTCCATCGCGAGCTGCGAGGACTGGGATCTGGCCTGGCGGGCCCGGGCGGCCGGGATCCGGGTCCTGTACGACCCCTGTAATGTCGCCCTCCACAACGACTGGGCGGTGGGCCTCGACCAGTTCTGCGAACGGCAGAGGCTCTACAGCATCTCGGACGTGCTGCTGTGGCGAAAGTATGGAGAGCAGAGCCCGCGAGCACGGCTCGTGCGCGAGAACAGTCCGGTCCGGTGGACAGCCGATTCTCCGCGTCTGATTCTCAAGAAGATGGTCAAGCGGCTGCTCGCGACCAAGCCCGGAAGAACGACAGTGCGGCTCGCGTGTGCGGTCGGTGAACGGATGGCGCCGGACACTTGGTTTAGCCGTCGCGCCTATCAGCTGGCGGTTGGTAGCGCGATCTTCAAGGGCGTGCGAGAAGGGCTGGTCCGCTTCAGCGGGCTTCCCCTGGCTCCTGGGACAGGCATGGCGCGCGACGGGAGCGCGGCGACGCCGCCGAGCAGTCTCCCGTGAAACGTCTCGTATGCCATCTCATCGACGCAAACATGGACACGGCCTACTTCCGGGCAATAGCCCGTCATCACGACAAGATCCGATTTCCCGTGATGATCGGATCGCTGGCTTCCGAGGGTCCGCTCCATCGGGCCATGCCGATGTTCGGCACCCCCACCTTCGCCCTGGGCGTGACCAGTCGCTGGCAATACGGTCGGGCCATCGCGGCGCTCGTCTGGCTGCTCCGCCGAGAAAAGGTGTCGGTCCTCCATGCGCACTGCTTTGATCCCACCCTTGTCGGACTCGTCGCCGCGCGGCTCGCGCGAACGACGTTCGTCTTCACCCGCCATCACTCAGACCACAACCTGAGGCTTGGCAAGCGCTGGCACACACGGATCGACGCATGGTGTGGGCGGCACGCGGACAGAGTCATCGCCGTCTCCGAAGCCACCAGGCAGATCATGACGGAGGTCGAGCGGGTGCCGGAGCGCAAGGTCGTGACGGTATACAACGGGGCGGAGCCGCTCCTGACGCCGAGCCCCGATTCGGTAGCGGCGCTGCGGCGTGAGTTGGGCCTCGCGGATGAGGCGGTGTGCCTCATGATGGCGCGTCTGCACGAGGAGAAGGGGCATCGCGTGCTCTTCGAGGCTCTGCCCGGAGTTCTGCCTCACGTGGGCCCGCTTGTGGTGCTCCTGGCCGGTGATGGGCCCCATCGCGACCAGCTCGAATCAGAGATCCGGCGTCGCGGCCTGGGCTCCGTGGTCAGGTTCCTTGGCCGGCGACACGACATCCCCGAGCTTATCTCGCTCAGTTCGGTGGTCGTGCTGCCAAGCCTGGCCGAATCCTTTGGCTTCGCTGCCCTCGAGGCGATGAGTCTGAGTAGACCGGTGGTTGCTGCTCGGACGGGTGGCGTCCCGGAGGTGGTAGACGATGAGGGGACCGGCCTGCTTGTGCGTCCAGGAGATGCTAACGGCCTCGCAGTCGCGCTCTCGCGAATCCTGAAGGATCGCGAGTGGGCCCTGACCCTGGGTGAGGAGGGCCGTCAGCGTGCGACCTTCTTTAGTGTCGAGCGCATGATACGGGGGTACGAGGCGGTGTATGACGGTGTCGGCGCTGCCCCACGAGATTCGCACGGGATCAATCGAGGGCGGGTGGTGCCACCATGATGAATATGGGTGTAATCGCGGACCGGATGGTGAAGCGGATCCGGCACGAGGGCGGCAAACTATTGGGGCGTCCGAGAAGGGAGGATGTCCTGAAGATCCTGCCGAGAGATTCGGTGGGCGCAGAGATAGGAGTGTTCAAGGGCGAATTCACCGCTCATATCCTGCGTACGGTTAGGCCCAGAAAGCTTCATTTGATAGATGCGTGGTGGCTTCTCTATGGCGAGCATTACCCCGACTGGGGAGCGTACACGGAGTTCGGAAGGCTGAGGACGAAAGACGCATTCGAACACGCCAAGCGGGTCGTAGGTCGTCTCGACCAGCGGGGCGCTGCAGTCTTTCACGTCGACGACGATGTCGAGTGCCTGAGAGGATTTGCGGACTCTTACTTCGATTGGGTCTATCTAGATAGCTCGCATGAGTACGCGCACACAAAGAAGGAGCTCATGGTATTGAAGCGGAAGGTCAGAAGGGGGGGGCTGATATCGGGAGATGACTGGCAGACAGACCCGAATCACGACCACCACGGTCTGTGTCGAGCTGTCATAGAGTTCTGTCAGACGTTTGGCTGGGAGCTGGTCCACCTGGACAGCTATGGGCAGTGGTGCATCAGAGAAGCGGCGGAGTCGAAGAAGTAGCGCGCGTTCCCCAATGTGCAGGTTCGAATATGCTGGGAAGGGTTGATGCAAAGGATGATGCGCTTAGGACAATTTCCCTCGGCGATCATGGTCAGCGTCATCATCAGTACATACAACCGGCGCGAGGCCCTGATCGAGACGCTGAGGGCCTTGAGCCGCCAGGGGGTGCCCCGAGAGTCGTACGAGGTGGTCGTCGTGGACGACGGCTCGACGGATGGGACGTGGGATGCCGTGGAGGCTATCACGCTTCCGTGTGCGATCCAGGTCTTCCGCCATCCGACGAATCAGGGTGTCTCGGCCGGGCGCAACCTGGCGATCCAGAACGCGCGTGGCCGATATCTGATCCTCCTGAGCGATGATTTGATCGTCCCGGAGAATTTCCTCGCCATCCATATCAAGACGCTGAAGCGGTTCCCTGGCCACTGGGTAGTCGGAGGGTTCCGGCAGCTCCCCTCTTTGCGAGGGAGCCCGTTCGGCCGGTACTTGGACGATCTTGAGGAGAGCTTCACTGAAGCTCGAAAGGTAAGGATCATCGACCGGGAAATCTGGGAGATGAACTGGCCGACCGCTCGGAACCTGTCGCTGGTACGGGAGGATCTCGATAAGACGGGTCTGTTTGATGAAAAGTTTCGAGTCACGTGCGAAGACCAAGATCTGGCTCATCGAGCCCGAGAAGTCGGGATCGGGTTCCTTTACAACGAGGAAATCACGTGCCTCCACAATGACCAGGCGGGCGACCTCGCCCGCTACTGTCGGTTCCAGCGCCGTGGTGCCCACGACACTGCGCGCCTATGTGCGAAGTACCCGGACGTCCACGGAGGATCGCCCCTCATCTCGGCCAATGGATATCTCACACTACGGGAGAGCCCGATCCTCTCGGCTAAGAAGCTGGCGAAGTGGTTTCTCTCAACGGGTGCCGTGATGGCAGTGCTCTTCCAGTTCGTCGCCATTTGCGAACTCGGGTACCTACCGGAGCGGGCCCTCCGCCGTCTGTATCGTTTGCTGATCGGGCTCAGTATCTTCCGTGGATGGCGGGACGGCTTGAAGACGCTCGAGCGGGAGCGCGCAGTTTAGTGGCGACCGTCTCGGTCATCATCCCGACGTACAATCATGCGGTTTTCCTGTCCGAGGCGCTGGAGAGCGTCTTCGCGCAGACCTGTTCTCCCCTCGAGGTAATCGTGGTGGACGATGGCTCCACCGATGGTACGGCCGACGTTCTGTGCGGGTATGAGCGTCGAATCCGGGTACTCCGCCAGGCGAATCGCGGCGTTGCCGCGGCGCGCAACGCGGGCGCGTCGGTGGCATCGGGGGAGCTGCTGGCCCTCCTGGATGCGGACGATATGTGGCTTCCCGCCAAGCTTGAGAGGCAGATAGCCCGTCTTGATAGTGAGCCGGAGGTCGGCCTCGTCCACTGCGGTGTCGCGGAGGTAGATGGCCGAGGCCGTCAGTTCAGAGCACGGCTTGACGGTATGGAAGGCTCGGTATCGACCGAGATGCTTTTCTTCCGCCGAGGCGTCATCCTTGGCGGAGGTAGCGCGGCCGTCGTCCGGCGGGCGGCCTTCTTGGATGTCGGCGGTTTCGACGAGGCGTTGTCGACATCGGCCGACTGGGATCTGTACTACCGCCTGGCACGCCGGTACCCCGTGGGCTTCGTGCCCGAGGTGCTGGTCCGCTACCGGGTCCACGGCGGGAATATGCACAGAAACGTGCGCGCCATGGCGAGGGATATGCTGGCAGCATACGCCAAGGTGTTCGCGGAGCAGGATCCAGAGCTGCAGCGGTTGCGGCACCGGGCGTACGGTCGGCTGCACTCGATGCTTGCCGGGTCGTTCTTCCGGGCAGGGGAGTATCGCCGATTCGCGAGACACGCCGGGGCCAGCGTGGCGGCGCGACCCGGACAGGTTGGTTACTTCGCCGGGTACCCCGTGCGGGCGCTGCGTCGATGCGTGTCAGCGTCGAGAGTCGGATGAGAAGAGCCGCGCTGTACATCTGCTACTACAACATCACGGAACCACTGGTACAGACCCAGGTCGTAGCGTACTTGCGTGAGCTGGCTCGCAGCGGCTTCGAGATTCACCTGCTGACATTCGAGAAGGAGCGGCTAACCCGGCCGCGACGCTTGTCGATTCGGGAGAAGCTGCAGCGTGACGGCATCGAATGGTATTCGATGCAGTATCACTCCTGGCCGTCGTTGCCGGCTACCCTGTACGACATCGTTCGCGGCAGCGTCAAGGCACTTACCCTGTGCTCCAAGCACGGGATCCCGCTGGTCCATGGCCGCTCACACGTGGGTGCGGCGATGGGATGGCTGGTCAAGTGGCTGCGGGGGGCGAAGCTACTGTTCGACGTCCGGGGTCTGCTGGCGGACGAGTATGTCGATGCCGGGCACTGGGTGAGTGGTAGCGCGAAGTACCGGTTGACGAAGGCAGTGGAGCAATTCCTGTTCAGGAATTCCGACGCGCTCATCGTGCTTACAGAGGCGCTCAAGACAGACCTCGTAAGAGGAGAATTGGCGCCGATTGATCCCGCGCACGATGTTGAAGTGATCCCCTGCTGTGTGTTGGTTGAGCGATTCGTACGCGAGGCCGGGCGACGTCAGGCGGAGCGCGTCCGGCGGGGTTGGGACGGAAGGCACGTCCTGACGTACGTGGGAAAGCTTGGGGCATGGTATCTGGTGGAAGAGATGGCGCGGTTCTTTGCGACAGCCCGCCAGGAGGACAGCCGGTTCTTCTTGCAGGTGCTCACGCAGAGCGAGCCCGAGCCGATGCGGCGGGCTCTTGAGGCTGTAGGAGTGCCAGTGGATGCGTACGACATCGGCTGCCTGGAGCCAGCGGAGATCCCGTCGGTACTCTGTGCGGCTGATGCAGGGATCTCCTTCAGGATCACCTCGAGGGGTGGCCTCGGAGTCTCTCCTGCAAAGGTCGCAGAGTACTTGGCAGCGGGGCTTCCCGTGATCAGCACTCGAGGAATCGGAGATTGCGATGCCATCCTGGCGCGGCCGAACCTGGGGATCACGATCGACCGCTTGGCCGAGACGGACTACCGCCACGCGACCCGGAAGCTACTAAGACTTCTCGACGACCCCGCGACGCCGGTGCTGTGTCGGGAGTTCGCCGAGCGGGAGCTCTCACTTGGTCTGATTGGCGGGCCGCGATACCTGTCGGTGTACGAGCGACTCTGCAGGAGTGTTTGGGAGGACAGAGCAAAGGAAGCCCGTGTTTGATCCAAGGGTTGTGATGAAGCGCATACGCGGATCACGGCCGTTTTGCGAAGTATCGGCGGGCCGCCGCATGGAGGCGGTGCTCGAGGCCGCTTCGGGTCGCTGGAATAGCGGTATTACCTCCTGGGAGGCGACGGGCCGAAATTGATTGATCGGATCCGCGCCGATGCGACGTGGTGGAATTGGCGGTTTAAGCGACCGCCCGGCCGGAGGCGGGAGAGACAAGCGAGGGCGTGGTAACCGAGTGACGAGACAGAACCGCGCAGACGCCGCAGAGAGAGTCGCGCCGGTGGTGGGACGCGGGGTCGAGCGTCGGCTCGAGCTGATCGCGTTCGTGCCGTACCCGCCCGACACGACGCCGAGCCAGCGCTTTCGGATCGAGCAGTGGACGGGAGTGCTCGAACAGCTTGGGATCCGGGTCAGCCTCGCGCCCTTCGCCGACGCCCGCCTGATGTCCCTCCTCTATCAACCTGGCCGCACTGCGCAGAAAATCGCCGGGGTGATCGCGGGGTTCACGCGCCAGCTCGGGCGTGTGGCCAGGGCGGGGCGAGGGGACGCGATCCTGATCCATCGCACCGCGTGCCTTGCCGGACCCGCGTTGCTCGAGCGCATGTTGACGCTCTGGCGCAGGCCTGTCCTGTTCGACTTTGATGACGCGATCTACCTCCGACACACGTCGGGGGCGAACCGGATGTTCGACTGGCTCAAGCTCCCCGGGAAGACGGCGGCGCTGTGCCGGTTGAGCTCGGTGGTGGTGGCGGGGAGCCAGTACCTGGCCGCGTACGCCCGGCGACACAATCCGCGCGTGGTGGTCGTGCCGACAAGCATTGACACCGACCTGTACGCGCCAGCGGAGCCGGAGGAGCGGTCGGGCCGTGTAACGATCGGCTGGACCGGGAGCGCGACGTCCCTGACGTACCTTGAGGAGTTTGCCCCGGTCCTCCGGGGACTCCTGAGGCGCCGTGACGTGGAGATCCGGGTGCAATCGAACCGGCGCCCCGATCTGCTTGGTGTCCCGGTCGTGTGGCAGCCGTGGTCGCCGGCGACGGAGATCCAGGAGATCCGTCGGTACGACATTGGGATCAAGCCCATGCCGGACGACCCCTGGGCCAGGGGCAAGTGCCCGATGAAGGAGCTGCAGTACATGGCTCTGGGTGTTCCTGCTGTGTGTTCCGCCTCGGGGTCGAGCGCGGAGGCAATCCGGGACGGTGAGAATGGTTTCCTTGCCGCCAGCGCGGATCAGTGGCTGGAACATCTGACTCGCCTGGTGGACGACCCCGCGCTGCGGCGGAAGATCGGGCTCGCCGGGCAGCAGACTGTGGAGGAACGGTATTCCATGAGAAAGTGCGCGAACCGATTCGCTGAGGTGCTGAGGAGCATCGTGGAGAACGGACATGGCCGCTGAGGGAATCCCCGCGAAAGAGAAGACGGAATAAAATTGGGTGCTTCACGCACGTATCGAGGGGTGTCAGATCCGGAGGAGCAGCGGACTATCTGGCGGCTCTACCGATGGGCATTCTTCGTACGCGTTCTCGTGGGGCTCCTCGCGTACGCGCTGACGCTATACGCTGATCTGCCCATTGTAGAAGACGCGAAATTCTACGAGGAAATGGGTTATGAGGTCGCCCGGGATTGGCTGTCGGGGAGCCGGGTTGACTTCGACACCCTGCCCGAAGGCGTCCAAAGCGCGCGGTTGGTGGTGACAGCGATCGCCGTCTTCTACTACGTGACAGGCGGGCTCCGGGCGCTGCCGGTCTTGCTCCTCGCCTATAGCGCGGTTACCGCTCTTGTTCCTATTTATGTCTACTGGTTCACGCGAGCGCTGGACGCGCCGGAGGGTGTGGCGAGACGAACAGGATGGTTGGTTGCGCTGTCGCCGGCCTTCGTGTTTTGGTCGGGCAGTCTTTACAAGGAGGGTCTCACACTGCTGCTTCTGAGCGCCGCTGCGTACCACACGCTCAGGCTGCAATCGGGGTGGAAAGGGCGGTCGGTGAGTGCCCTGGCGCTGTGCATTGTCGCGCTGTGGGGAGTCCGCTTCTACCTCGCCATACTGCTGGCTCTTGCTGTGGTGTTGAGTCTGCTTTGGGGGCGCATGCCACGGGCGGGACGATCCAGGGGTGTGCCGGTCTTCATGCGGCAAGTAGCCATCATGTTTGCATTCGCCGTGGTCATTATTTCCATTGGACTGACGGTACGGACGGAGCGTGTTCTGCTGGAAAGCGATGAAGGCGTGCTCGTAAATCTCGACGTGCGGCGAGCCGGGTCGGCGAAAGAGGCCCAGTCTGGTTACTTGCAGGAGGCAAGTGTAGCGACCCCGGAGGAAGTACTGCAGTATTTCCCCCTTGGTCTCCTGTACTTTCTGACGGTGCCATTCCCATGGCAGCTTGGTGCAATCAGGCAGAACCTGATCATTCCCGAGAACGTCTTCTGGCTAGCGCTCTATCCGCTAATGGCGGTAGGCATCAGACGGGCGCTCAGGTCCAATCGGCCCGGAACGGTGTTTCTTTTGCTGATGACCGCCGGGATGTGCATCGTCTACGCGCTGCTGGCGGCGAATGTCGGGACGGCGTATCGAATGCGATCGCAGGTCTGGCTCCTCTGGGCACCGTTCGCCGCGTGGGGGTGGGAAGTGTGGCGTGAGCGTCGGCGTCCTGCGAGGCAGCCACGATTGACTCGGGGGAGCTCGCGGGCTGTCGGGGCGGGGTCGCGTTAGCATGTGTGGGATCGCCGGGGTCGTAGATCTTCAGGCCCGCTCGGTGGGGCCGTCACTCGTGCGCCGGCTCTGTGACGTGCTGGTTCACCGGGGCCCGGACGACGAGGGCTACCACATCAAGGGACCGGTGGCCCTGGGCCAGCGGCGTTTGGCCATCCTAGATCTGGCCGGCGGCCGTCAGCCGATGAGCAATGAGGACGGCACGGTTTGGATCACCTTCAACGGCGAGATCTACAACTTCCGCGAATTGCGGGGGCGCCTGGAGGGACTCGGGCACCGGTTCGCGACGCGCAGCGACACGGAGACAATCGTCCACGCCTACGAGCAGCACGGCCCGGCGTGCGTGAAGGAGCTGCGGGGCATGTTCGCCTTCGCGCTGTGGGATCAGCCGAGGCAGACGCTCCTTCTCGCTCGCGATCGCATGGGCAAGAAGCCGCTGTTCTACACCGAGGTGGACGGGCAGTGGGTGTTTGCCTCCGAGCTCCAGGCGCTGCTCCAGCACCCCGGGCTGATGCGGGAGGTGGACTGGGGCGCGCTGGACGACTACCTGACCTATGGCTACGTGCCGGCGCCGAAGACGATCTTCCGCGGCGTGCACAAGCTTCCACCGGCTCATTGGCTCACGCTCAGGCTGCGCCCGGGTGGGAATGGCGGCCCGGGGGTCCACGTCGAGCGATACTGGCAGCTGGCCTACGAGCCGAAGCTCAGAGTGAGCGAGGCAGACGCGGCCGACGGATTGCTGGAGGTGCTGAAGCAGGCCGTCCGGCTACGGATGATCGCCGACGTGCCGCTGGGCGCACTGCTGAGCGGTGGAATCGACTCCAGCATCGTGGTCGCGCTCATGAGCCAGCTCTCCGACCGCCCGGTCAAGACGTTCTCCATCGGCTTCGACGATCAGGAGTTCAACGAGTTGCCCCACGCCCGCCGTGTGGCCGAGCGGTGTGGGACGGAGCATCACGAGCTCATCGTCCGCCCGAATGCGCTGGAGGTGTTGCCGACGCTGGTGCGCCACTACGGGGAGCCCTACGCCGACTCGTCGGCGATCCCAAGCTACTACGTAGCCAAGCTCACGCGTGAGCACGTCACGGTCGCCCTCAACGGCGACGGGGGCGACGAATGCTTCGCGGGATACGAGCGCTACGCGGGAGGGCTGGCGGCGGACCGCTATGGGCGCATCCCGGCGGTCGTCCGAAGGCTAGCGATCGAGCCGCTCAGTCGGCTTATCCCGACGAGCGCCCCGCGACGGAGCCGGTTGAGGCAGGCCCGGCGCTTCCTGGAAGTGGCCGGCCAGCCTGCGCCACAGCGCTACCTGCGCTGGATCGGCTATGTCCCGACCACGGGGAAGGCAGGACTCTACTCTCCCGACTTTCAGGAGCAGCTCGCCGGCCATCGAGCGGAGTCGTGGCTGTTGGAGTTATGGGAACGGCTCACCGCTACCGGCCTTGGCCCGCTCGATCGGATGCTGGCTCTAGACGTGGAGTCCTACCTCCCGTACGACCTCCTCGTGAAGATGGATATCGCCACGATGGCGAACTCCCTCGAGGCCCGATCGCCGTTCCTCGACCATCATGTTATGGAGTTCTGCGCTCGCTTGCCGGAACGCTACAAGCTGCGGGGGATGCGCCTCAAGCACCTGCTGAAGAAGGCCGGCGCAGGGCTTTTGCCGCCGGAGACGCTGACCCGACGGAAGATGGGCTTCGGCGTGCCCGTTGGAAATTGGATGCGCGGGGAGCTGCGGTCGTGGATGGAGGATCTGCTACTGTCCCCGAGGGCGCTCAAGCGGGGCTATTTTCAGCCGGAGGCGCTCCGCCAGGTCGTTGACCGGCACCTCGAAGGCCGGGAAGACCGGTCCTTCGAGCTCTGGGCCTTGCTCTGGCTCGAGCTCTGGCACCAGGAGTTCATGGATTGAGCATTGCCCGACCGCAGGGGCACTCCAGGCGTAACGGGCAATTGACCGCGCCCCCTGAGCAGGCGGTCAAGGTGATCCGGGTGATCGCCCGCCTGAACGTTGGAGGCCCGGCGATCCACGTGATCAACCTGGCGCGCGGTCTCGACGCCGCGCGCTTCCACTCGACACTGGTCACCGGCACGGAGAATCCGGGCGAGGGCTCGATGCTGGACCTCGCCATCGAGCGAGGGGTGAGGCCCGTGGTGATCCCGGAAATCGTCGGCCAGGCCACGCTCAAGCTGCGAGATCTCAAGGCGCTGATCGCGCTCTACCGGCTGATTCGACGGGAGCGGCCGCAGATCGTCCACACCCACGCGGCCAAGCCGGGAGTCCTGGGGCGACTGGCCGCTCGGCTCGCAGGGGTGCCGGTGGTCGTCCACACGTTCCACGGGCACATCCTCCACGGCTACTATGGCCCCCGGATGAGCTGGCTGCTCCGCCGGATGGAGCGGATGCTGGCGCGCCTCAGCGACCGGATCATCGCGGTGAGCGAGCAGGTCAAGCAGGACTTGGTGCGGTATGGAGTCGCGCCGCCCGAGAAGATTTGTGTGATCCCGCTCGGCCTCGAGCTCGCTCCATTCCTCGACGGCGATGTCCACCGGGGTGCGCTGCGCCGCGAGCTGGGGGTCCCAAGTGACGCCCCGCTCGTGGGCATCGTCGGGCGTATCTTCCCCATCAAGAACCACCGCCTCTTCCTCGCGGCAGCGGCGCTGGTCGTGGCCAAGGAGCCGGAGGCGCGATTCGTCGTCGTGGGCGACGGCACGTTGCGCGCAGACATGGAGGCGTTGGCCCGCCAGCTCGGCATCGGCGAGCGCACTATCTTCACCGGATGGCGCCGCGACCTCCAGAGGGTGTACGCGGATCTTGATGTCCTGGCGGTCTCCTCGGACAACGAGGGCACACCCGTTTCAGCCATCGAGGCGATGGCCTCGGGGTGTCCCGTCGTGGCGACCCGGGTGGGGGGGCTCCCCGATCTGATCGAGGACGGGGAGGTCGGTCACCTCGTCGCGGCTCGAGATGCCGAGGCCATGGCCGGGGCGATCCTGGGCTTGCTCAGAGACAGAGACCGCGCCCACCGCATGGGCCAGAGTGCCCGTGGGCTCGTGCGAGATCGCTACCGGGCTGAGAGGTTGTGCCGGGATATCGAAGCTCTCTACACTGAGCTGCTTGCTCCGAGGAAGGATTCACGTGTGACCGGGAGTCCGCGACCGTTGGATCTGGCGCTGAAGCGGCTCTTCGACGTGGCGCTCGCCACGGCGGGGCTCGTGGGTTCGGCGCCGCTCTGGGGCCTAGCCGCTCTCGCCATCAAGCTCGAGGACGGCGGCCCGGTCTTCTTTCGGCAGGAGCGCTGGGGCCAGCACGGCCGGCGCATGCGAGTGCTCAAGTTCCGCACGATGATCACCAACGCGAACCCCGCAGGGGTCACGGTGCAGGCGACGAAGGAGGACCCGCGGATCACACGCGTGGGCAAGGTCCTCCGGGCCACCGCCTTCGACGAGATCCCCCAGCTCCTGAATATCTGGAAAGGGGAGATGAGCTTCGTCGGGCCGCGGGTCCTACCCATCAACGAGCGGCAGGGCCGGGAGGAGGCCGGCGACGTCCCGGACGAGAATATCCCGGGGTTTCACGAACGGCTCCAGATACGGCCCGGGCTCACGGGGATCGCCCAGATCTACGCCCCACGCGACGTTCCCCGGCGGCACAAGTTCAGATATGACCTCTTCTACATCCGGCGGCAGAGCTTCCTGCTGGATCTGCGTCTGATTTTCCTCTCCTTCTGGATCACCTTCCGGGGAGCCTGGGAGCGTCGGGAGGGAAAAATCTGAACGCGCCGGTGCGGGAAGGAGCGTGGCCGCGGGGTGCGCTCTCGGCACGGCTGCCCCGATGGATCCGAAGGGCGCTGGTCCTGGCGGCGCTCCTGGGTACCGGCACGGTCCTGCTCTGGTGGGGCGCGAGCGGAATCGGCCAGTGGCTGATGGTGGCGGATGCGCTGGAGCCTGCGAAGGCCATCGTGGTGCTGAGCGGGCGGGTGCCCTTCCGCGCCATGGAGGCTGCGTCGATCTACCGGGAGGGTTTGGCTCCGGAGGTCTGGCTGACCAGGGAAGTTGTTGGCCCCGAGGAGCAGGCCCTCGCCCGCTTAGGTGTGGCCGTCGTCCGAGGCGACGCCTACAACCGCGCGGTGCTCGAGCGTCTGGGGGTGAAGCCGGAGGCGATCCACGTGCTGGCCGCAAGCGTCTGGAACACGGTGGACGAGATGCGGCTCGTCGCGGCCGAGCTCGACCGCGCCGGCGGGAACCGGGTGATCATCGTCACGTCGAAGGTCCACAGTCGGCGCGTGCGGGCCACTTGGGACGCCATCGTGGGGGCCTCCCCGAAGGCCATCGTCCGTTATGCCCGGGAGGAGCCCTACGACGCCAGGGGCTGGTGGCGGAACACCCGGGATGCCCTGGACGTGTCGCGGGAGGCCTTCGGGCTCATGAATGTCTGGGCGGGGTTCCCGGTGCGGCCAGACCGATCACAGAGATGAGCGAGATGAATAGACCTGTGGCGACGAGCAAGGCGCTACGCTATGCTCCTTCGTCGACGACTGAGCCCATGCTACCTCGACTTGCCCGACCCTCGACCTGAATGGAGAAGCTCGACCGCCTCGGGCGGGC
>Ga0207684_10001352_pt1 | contig 26867 bp, 23 predicted proteins | sample KBSK5501metaG_FD_184342 | JGI IMG/M metagenome (GOLD analysis project Ga0207684, IMG submission 184342) | Corn, switchgrass and miscanthus rhizosphere microbial communities from Kellogg Biological Station, Michigan, USA - KBS K5-50-1 metaG... | ecosystem: Host-associated > Plants > Roots >...
TGGCTATCGGCTAGGGAGCGATCGGGGTAGCCCGAACCATGGGAGCACGGTGTTCTCGAAACGGGTCATGGCGCAGATCCGGTCACCGGTAAGGGTGAGGACGATGAGGCCGGTCGCGTGGCGAATGCCGCCAGGGGCACGCAGGTAGGCTCCGAACGCCGGCTGACCGTTGGCTCGCGTCGGCACGAGGTCGAACCTGCGGCCCGAGCCGAAGATGCCGACGCAGAAGCGGGCCACGACGTCTCGGCCCTCGTATTCGAACGGCATCGGCGGCATCGACATGAAGACGTCGTCGGTCAGAAGGGCCACGACCGCGTCGAGATCGGCGGCTTCGTACGCGCGGACGAACTTCGCCACGATCGCATCCTCGGAGGGTGAGCCGGACGCGGGGGGTGGTTCACGGTCGGCGGCCGTCGGCCGTCGGCGCTGCAGGCTGGCGCGTGCCCGTTTGAGGGCGCTGTTGACCGATTCGACGGTCGAGTCCAGCATGCCGGCCACCTCGTTCGCGTGGAATCCGAGGACGTCGCGCAAGATGAGGACGGCGAGCTGGCGAGGCGGCAGGACCTGAAGGGCGGTCACGAAGGCCAGAGAGATAGATTCGGCCTGCTCATAGCGGGCCTCCGGACCGGGTAGTCCGTCGATCGCACCCCCGAGAAGAGTATCGGGATAGGGCTCGAGCCAGACGACTTCGCCGAGCCGGGTCGGCTCGGGCGGTTCAACGTTGGGCACGTCCCACTCCTTGGCCTGGCGCCTGCTGGCTGAGCGACGCGCGTTGAGGCACTGGTAAGTGGCGATCCGGTAGAGCCAGGTGCGGAGCGACGCCCGTCCCTCGAACCCTCCGAGGGCTTGCCAGGCGGCCAGCAGCGTGTCCTGGAGGACGTCCTCGGCATCCTGGAAGGAGCCGAGCATCCGGTAGCAGTGCACCAGTAGCTCCCCGCGATACGGCTCGCTCAGCTCTCGGAACGCGTCGCCGTCCCCGGCCCGCGCCCGTGAGATCAGGTCGGCTGTCACCAGCTCCACTCTCGCGTCACCTCTCTCCCGCACCTTGTCGCACTTCCATCCTGTATAGACACCGGCCGAGGGGCGAACTGGGCGGTTGGTGGACGCCCAGTTTCCCGAGGTCGGGGTGACTGCATTGTCGACGGCTCTAACAACCCGAGGAAGGGAAGCAGCGATGATGCTGAAGGACAAGGTTGCAGTGATCTACGGAGCGGGAGGCGCGATCGGCGGTGCCGTCGCACGCGCCTTTGCGAGCGAGGGGGCCAGGCTTTTTGTCACCGGGCGCCTCCGGGCACCGGTCGACGCGGTCGCTGAGGACATCGTTTCCGGCGGCGGATCCGCCGAGGCGGCAACGATCGACGCTCTCGACGAGCAGGCGGTGGACAAGCATTTGCAGTACGTGGTCGATAGGGCGGGCCGCGTCGATATCTCGTTCAACGCGGTCGGCATCCCGAATGCGAAGATTGTGGGTGTCCCTCTGGTCGAGCTGGATGTCGAGCAGTTCTCCCAGCCGATCGCGACCTACACGAGATCGTACTTCCTGACCGCACGCATGGCGGCCCGGCGGATGGTCGCGAATAAATCGGGGGTGATTATGACCGTCACCGCAATCCACTCGCGGACGGGCATCCCCTTGGTGGGAGGCTACGGTCCGGCGCAGGCCGCCAAGGAGGCACTCACTCGCGATCTGTCCGCCGAGCTCGCACCTCACGGCATCCGCGTGGTCGGCCTGCGACCACAGGCCCTGCCGGAGTCAGACACGATCAAGGACGCCTTCGAGCGTCGCGCCAAGGCATCGGGACTGACCTGGGAACAGTTCCAAGATGTGCTCGCAACCAGGACCCACGGGCGACGGCTTATGACGCTCGCGGAGATGGCTGACGTGGCGGCCTTCATGGCTTCCGACAAGGCCAGTGCGATGACGGGAACCACCGTCAACCTGACCTTGGGCACCCTGGACGACTAGCGGCATAGCGACCAGGGCCGGCCCGGAGCGATCAACGCGGAATCCAGCGCGCGGGCGTCCTTCAGGTGCGCGTCTGCGCTTTCGATGGCCCCGCAACCGACCGAAAGGCCCACTGAGACGCGACCAATGAGCTGATTCGGCGCCAGGCCGAGCTGGCGCCGGCGATCGCGGAGCGCCCGCCAGCGAAGGCGAACCCACGCCCGGCGCCGCCGGACGTAGTGCTCAAGGAGAGAACTGAAATGGGAAAGATAGTGATCAGCACGAACGTCTCGCTCGACGGAGTGGTCCAGGACCCGGACGGTGAGGAGGGTTTCAGGCTGGGCGGCTGGTTCGGCCAGTTTGGGGGCAAGGACCTCGAAGCGTGGGCCAAGGTCGAGCTCGAGGAGGCGCTGGGCACCGAGGCCCTGCTGCTGGGTCGGCGGAGCGACGAGTGGTTCGCGGCGCGCTGGCTATCCCGGAGTGGCGAGTGGGCGGACAGGTTGAACAGCCTGCCCAAGTACGTCGTGTCCTCGACCCTCGAAGAGCCCAAGTGGAGTAACTCGACGGTACTCAAGGGCGCGGTGGTGGACGAGGTCTCGAAGCTGAAGCAGGAGCTAGACGGGGACATCGTCGTCTACGCCAGCTATCAGCTCGGGCGCACGCTGATCGAGCACGACCTGGTCGACGAGCTGCGACTGGTCGTCTACCCGGTCGTACTCGGAGCCGGCGAGCGCCTCTTCGGCGAGACCAGCGACAAGAAACCCATGCGCCTCCTCGACACCAAGACCATCGGTGACGGCCTCGCCTTCCTCACCTACGAGATGGTCCGGGAGGCCTAGCGGGCGCCGGACGGCGCTAGTGCATCGGCGGGGAGCACCGGCTGACCGGGATCGTTAGCCGCGCAGGTCGGCATACAGCTGCCCGTCCGGGAACGCATCGCGGGCCCGGTGTGCCCGGCCGTGCTAGAGACGGAGCCTTGGCGTGGCTGCGTGGGTTCTGGCCCTGGGATTACCCGGCCTCGCGCAGCCGCTGCGCGAGCCAGTCGGCGGCCTGCGGGCGCCACCGGTACGTCAGATTCATGCATACGTGGTTGCCCTCGTCGAACATCCACAGCTGCGCGTTGCGTGCCTCCTGTGTCACCTGGACTGCGTGCTGCCAGGGAACCAGGCGGTCGCGCTTGCCGAAGACCACGATCATCGGCTGGGTGATCCGGTCCGCCACTCCGGCCAGGCTCATCTGTGCCCCAGGCGCAACAGGTTCCGGACCTGTGACCCCTTTGCCCGGCCGTCTTTGACGTACCGGGATTCCTGGGGTGATCCGGCACCCGCACAGGTGGGCCCGGTTGGCCTTGGAGGAGTACGCCTTGTCGGCCAGCACGGCGGCCGGTCGGGTGCGCGGGCGTCCCGGGCCGCGCCGGGTGATACGGATGCGGTCAAGCAACGGAATGAACTTCGGACTGTCGGCATGCTGCCGGGCTGGTGATCCGGGCGATCGGGCGGCAGCGCCGGTCGTGGCCGGCAGTCAGGTTTTCGCGGGGGGACTGGGGATCTGCCACCGGTGCTGTGCGTCATATCGGGGCCGAAGCACCGTGCGGTAGATCGACCTCGGCATCGAGCTCGTCAGGAAGCCCGCGTAACGGCATTCTGTCGGCCGGGTCATTTGGTCACGGGATGCCGAGCGGGCTCAGCTAGGCTCATTGCCGAGCCCACGACATGGTTATCCCGTTTCCCCCCGGTGTGCCGGCCGGTCGGCTGGCCGCTGCACGTCGGGGCCGGTGTGGGCAGGGCGGGCGAGAACACCCCATAGCACCTGGGTGCGGCCAGCTGGCGGGGTCACGCAGAAAGTGTGCTGGGTATTGGCCGGGAAGGTGAAGACATGACCGAGCCTATTCCGCGGATCGTCGCCGGCGGCACCATCGGGCCGGTGGACGCCACTGTGGTACCCCGCTACGCCGGGGAGGCGACCTTCGCCCGCCTGCCGCGCATGGATGAGGTGCAGCAGGCCGATGTTGCCGTGCTGGGCGTGCCATTTGACAGCGGGGTCAGCTACCGGCCAGGCGCCCGCTTCGGCCCGTCCCACATCCGGGAGTCGTCCCGGCTGCTCCGCCCCTACAACCCGGCTCTGCAGGTATCGCCGTTCGCTGCCCAGCAGGTGGCCGACGCGGGGGATCTCGCGGTCAACCCGTTCAGCATTGAGGATGCGATCGCCGCCATCGAGCGGGGGGCACGTGCCCTGCTGGAACGCGCGCGGTTCGTGCTGACGCTCGGCGGCGATCACACGGTGGTGCTGCCGATGCTCCGGGCGGTGTCGGCGGTGCACGGCCCGCTGGCCGTCGTCCACTTCGACGCCCACCTCGATACCTGGGACACCTACTTCGGCGCCGCCTACACCCATGGCACGCCATTCCGGCGGGCCTCGGAGGAGGGCCTCCTGGACCGGACCGGGTGCCTGCACATAGGGATCCGCGGCCCCCTGTACACCGACAGCGACCTCAGCCAGGACACCGAACTGGGCTTCCAGGTAATATCGGCGCCCGACGTCGAACGCCTCGGTGTGACCGGCATGGTGGAACGCATACGGCAGCGGGTCGGCGACCGCCCGGTGTACGTCTCGGTGGACATCGACGTGCTGGACCCCGCGCACGCGCCCGGCACTGGCACCCCGGAGGCGGGCGGTCTGTCCAGCCGGGAACTGCTGGCCACCCTGCGATCATTCGCCCAGCTGAACCTCATCGGCGCAGACATCGTAGAGGTCGCGCCCGCCTACGACCACGCCCAGATCACGGGGATCGCCGCCGCGCACACCGGCTACGAGCTGCTATCCGCTCTGGCGGCGGGAAAGCCCGCCCCATGACCACCACCGACGAGGTCCTTGCCGCCGCACAGCATCGTGGCTCAGCGATCCCTCGCATGCACCCGAAGATCAAATAGAACGCACTCAATTCGGCAGATCATTAAAAATCGGAGCGGACAGGCACTAGGCCTGTCATCCATAAGGATGGTCTCCGCGGCTACCTAATGTGAGCGCCAGACCTACCGAGGCGCCCAGACGCCGATTACGAGCGGCTGAGACTCGTGCGTGGATGCGGTTGCGACCGCATGCAGGAGGGCCAGGTCGGTGCATAGCGTTTGCAGATCATCGACGTGCCGGGCGGAACTGAGGCGTGCCGGGTTTAGCCGACGGCGCGTCCGGCGCCCCCGCCAGGCGTGGCCGAGCCGGGGCCGGGCAGCACATCGATGTCGGCGGCGGACATCGGCTGGCCGCACTCGGAGCAGTGCAGTTCGACGTGGCCGGTCTGACCGCACGCGTGGTGCCGGTAAAGCACCGGCGGACCGGCCTCGCCAGCCAGCCATTTGTCTCCCCAGCGGACCATCACCATGAGCACCTCGAACAGCTCGAGCCCCTTGACGGTGAGCACGTACTCATAGCGCGGCGGTTTGCTCGAGTACTCCCGCCGCTCGAGTACGCCGTTCTCGGTCAGCCAGCGCAGCCGCTCGGCGAGCACTTTGCGAGAGATGCCCAGGCTCTGCTGGAGCTGATCGAACCGGGTCATGCCGATGTAGATGTTCCGCACGATCAGCGGCGACCATGGTTCGCCGATCACGTCCGCGGTGCGCGCGATCGAGCACGCCATCTCGCCGAACTGAGTGCGCTGCATATGTCTATCCTACCTAACAGGGTTCCCTTAGGGAACTATCAGATGCTAGGGTCGGCGTGATAGTTCCCTGAAGGAACCCGTTGAGGAGAAGATCATGAACCGGCCGCAGGTGGTCTCGGAGCAGGAGTGGCAGGCCGCGCGCGATGCGCTCCTGGCGAAGGAAAAGGAATGCACCAGGGCACTGGACGCGCTGGCCGCGAAACGGCGTCGTCTGCCCATGGTGAAGCTGGACCCCGGTAAGTACACCTTTACCGCGCCTGACGGCAGCGCGGCAACACTCGCCGACCTGTTTGTCGGCCACCGGCAGCTGGTGATCTACCACTTCATGCTGGAGCCCGGCCAGGACTGGATATGCGGCGGCTGCGCCACGTTCACCGACAACCTCGACAACCAGTCTCAGCCGCACCTGAACGCGCGGCGCACCCAGCTGATCCTGATGGCCAGGGCGCCGCAGCCGGAGATCGAGGTTCTGCGCAAGCGATTTGGCTGGTCCGTGCCCTGGTACTCGTCCTACGGCACGTCGTTCAATGACGACATGGGGCTGACCGCCTTCGGGCTCAGCGTGCTGCTCCGCGACGGCGACGAGGTTTTTCGCAGCTACTTCACCACCGCGCGCGGGGTGGACCGGCTGCGCCTGGACTTCAACCTGCTCGACCTGACCCCCTACGGCCGGCAGGAGCAGTGGGAGGACTCACCCGAGGGCTGGCCGCAGGATCCGACGATGTCCTGGCTTCGCCTGCACGACGAGTACTGACCGGACGCGAGGCGCTCTGGCCGCCTGGCCAGCGGGCGATCCTGGTGCGGCCTCCTGGTTCGCTACGCGGCTCGCGGGGTGATGGTCAGGCGTAGCCTGGCACGGTGTGCATCGTGGTCCGGCCCGCTACAAAGGCACGGTTCGACGACGTCGCGACCATGCTCGGGCCCAAGAACGCCGATTCCTCGGTGTGCTGGTGCCTCAGCCACCGGCTGGATTGGAAGACCAACCGTGCGCTCACCGGCCGCGCGCGGGGCGAGTACGTCAAGATGCTGTGCGGCCGCAAGGTCGCCCCTGGCGTCTTGGCCTACTCCGATGCCGAGGTCGCCGGGTGGGCCGCCGTCGCACCCCGATCTGAGCTGCCTTTCGCGCGCTCTACCAAGATCCCCCACGTAGACGACCTGCCCGCCTGGTCGGTGTGGTGCATCCGCGTCCGTCCCGGCTACCGCGGCAGGGGCATCTCCCGCAGCCTGCTCGACGGTGCAGTGGCCTACGCGCGGTCTCAGGGTGCGCCAGCGATCGAGGGCTACCCCGTGGACAACCAAGGCAAGAAGGTCGACCTCACGATGGCCTACGTGGGTACCCGCAAGCTCTTCGAGGACGCCGGCTTCACCAAGGCTGCAGACACCGACTCGGTCTCTGGCGGGTTCCCGCGCGTGGTGATGCGGTTGGACCTGCGGCGGTAACGGTTCCGGCCGCGGGCCAGAGCAGGACAGCCGTCATTGTCAGGCCACAGGCAAGGCGGTTGCGGATCGTCATCAGGCGTCTCCCATGGTGATTTGGATGTCAGGCAGCGGGACATGGCCGGCAAGAGGCCTGTGCGGGCAGGCTGGCGTGGGTGCGGCGCCGGACGACCCGGCGCCGCACCCACCCCTTAGCCCAAGATGTCGATCTTGGGGACGTTCCACCCGGACACACTGACGACCGCAGTGGCGCCCTGGAGGTCAGCGGAGTTCCAGGTGGCGGTCAGCGTCTGCGACTCGCCGGGGAACAGCGTGATGTCGTTGTTCTGCCAGACCGAGGACTGCAGCTCGTTGTCGCCGGGCACTTCCTGGCCGCCGGCTGTGCCGCGCCGGATGTCCGCCCGGAGCAGGAAGGCGACGGCGGATGGCGAGGTGTTGGTGATAGTGACGGTGGTGGCCCGGTCCGCGCCGTCGGGCCCGGGCTGGGTGGTGGTGGCGGCGGTGGCGGAGATGGATGACTGCGGGAGTGCCTGCAGCGACTGCAGGTTGGCGTAGGTGGAGATCACGCCCTGCGGCTGGCCCAGCGATTTGCTCCAGTTGACCGAGTCGGTCTGGGTGGACAGCCAGTAGACGTTGCGGTCGATGAGCGTCCCGTTCTGCTTCAGCAGCAATTCGACGAAGTAGACCTGGACCGGCTTACCGGTGGGAACCTTAGGGGTCAACAGCTTGTTCAGTACCTGCTGGCTGGCCAGCGTGATGTTGCTGGCGGTCTGGTCATCAAGCACAGCGCCGGGCAGGTTGTATACCTTTGACTCCACCGACAGGCCGGACTGGGATGTGTTGCTCAGGTTGTCCAGTGTAATCGTGCCGTTGTCGAGCGCGTAAAGGGCGTGCAGGGACCGGTTCGCTTCCTGGGCGCCGAAGTAGCTGCCGGCTTGGTCGCCGTCGCTGCCGTACAGGTTCCACAGCAGGCTCGGCCAGCCCTTGTTTATCTGCCAGTAGATGGTGCCCGTCGAGGGCATCGGCGTGTTGTTGGCGTGGTCGATGAACGCCTCGAACTGCGCCCTGGTGTTCTCGTAGTCCTGCGCCTGCGCCTCCTCGACGTAGGAGTTCAGGCTGGTCGGGGTGCTATACCGGGCATCGAGCGCCGCGTCGAAATGGCACAGCGTGCCGAAGTTGTAGCCCTTCCGGCACGACGGCTCGTAGTTGGCGTGGTACTGGTTGAAGGTCGAGTTCTGCCAGAGGTTCGACAGGTCACTGGAAGACATGAACCGGTTCAGCGAGTCGAACGTCGGGATGGTGTCCCCGGCGCTTTGCTCGCTGTCATAGCCCCACGAGCCGCCGGCGTTGGTCTGGGTGGAGTCCCGGGAGTCGAAGTGCGTGGTGTCGTACCAGTAGTTGGGCGGCACCCAGTCGTAGGGGCCTTCCTTCTCCCCGGAAACCCCAAGCTGCGGGCTGGTCTGGTACTCGGCCGAGGAGATGATCGGGTCCTGGAAATCCGCCTGGCTGAACGCGGTCAGCGACACCGACTCCTGCATCGCGGTAGGCGGCTGGTCGCTCCACTGGAAGCTGAACACGCTCGGGTGGTTGCGCAGGTTCTGTCCGATAGCCAGGGCCGAGTTCTGCATAATCTGGAAGTCCGCTGAGGTCGTCAGCCCGCTACTCTGCAGCTCCCAGGCATCGCAGCACTGGTAGCCGGCGTTGACGAGCATCCCGGCCTGATCCATCTGCTCGAAGAAATCGGGCGGCATGATGTGGCCTTCGAGCCGGATGGTGTTGATGCCCATGTTCTTCATCAGCGCGATCTGCTTGGCGATGTCGGTGGCTGAGTAGTGCAGGAAGATGTTCGGCGAGAAGCCGCCGCCGCGGATCACGACGGGCACGCCGTTGATCTTGAAGGCGCGCGCTCCGGACGGCTCGCCGGAATTGGAGCCGACCAGTGAGGACGTCACGTTCCGGATCCCGAAGGTCTCGCTGGTGGAGTTGAGCACGGTACTGCCCTGCGACACCGACGTGGACAGGGTATAGAGCGGCTGGGCACCCATCTGGTAGGGCCACCAGACCTGCGGGCTGGCGATCGTCAAGCTCGGGAACTGGCTTGGCGTGAAGGTCACCGTCTGCGTGGTGCTGGCAGGCACGGTCACGTTCTGGCTAACGGTGATCGGGGTGCCATTGCTTGGCGGCGTGATCGTGGCGGTCACCGTGCCGGTCTGCGACGACGACGTGTCGTTGGTGATGTCGCTCTTCACCGTCAGCGCCGAACTGCTCAGATCGGCGGCGTTGTTCTCTAGCACGTGTGCGTTGCTGTCGGACAGCGTGCCGTCCACCGCGAGCTGGACGGGGAACTGGATGCCGCTGTTGTTATCCGGAGGAATCTGGTTCCAGTCCACGTCATCGACGGTGAACATGGTGTTCGGATCGTTCGGGTTGACCTCGATCGCCAGCGAGTTCGTGCCCGCCCGGGCCAGCCCGGTGATGTTGAAGCTGAACTTGGTGTAAGCGCCGGTAACGGTGCTGGAGGTAGCCACCTCCTGGCCGTTGACCCACACGTTCGCTGAACCGATCACCCCGTTCACGATCAGCGTCGCCACCTGGCCCGCCTGCAGGTTCGGGGTGAAATCGGCCCGCCACCACCAGGGCACGTCGAATTCCGCCACCGTGTCGGCGCCGATGGAGCTCATGAAGCCATAACAGCTCTGCATGTTAGTGGCGAAGAACACGCTGTTCGGGCTGCTGCTGCTTTGGTTCACCGGCTGCAGTGCGGTATCTCCCGGGCACTTGCCGTTCTGCGCGAGAGCCTCGATCTCGGTGCCCGGGGCGCCAGCGTCGTCGTTGGTTACCGGCAGCCAGGTACTGCTGTTGAACCCCGGCATCGAGATCTGCGTGCCGGATTGGGTGGCGACCGCGCTGCTCTGCACCTCCCAGCCGCCGGTGCCCAGGTTGGAAATATCGCTGCCCCCGGTATCCGACGGCGAGCTCAGGCTGCCGCCGGCCCTCAGAACGGACGCTGTTGCCCGGGCGGGGGACGTGGCGGCCGCGAGCGAGCCCTGCGCGCTGGACGCCAGCCAGGCCAGGGTCGTGGCCGACACAACGGCGGCGGCCCAGCGTCCAGAACGGGTGCGAATGGTTCGTCTCATCGCTGGCAACTCCTGTCCCGCGGCCGTTGACCGCGAACGACGGGCGCCCCCGTTGAACGATCAGTTAGTTCGTATACTTTCCAAACAAACCTGTCAAGAGGCCGCACGTTCCCGCCTTGGCCTGGGCACGCGCGGCAGGCTTGGCCGCATCGCCTACTGGCCTGCTGCCGGAAACGAGGAACAGGACCAGGAGAACGGGCGGGGCGGATCCGCTTCCCGCCGGCTCACGGGCACGTACAGAACGCCCACCCACCGGACGCGCAAGCCACCCCGCTGGCGACTATCAGATGGCTGCCTGACGACTACTTGACCGGCGTTCCAGCCGGAGACCAGCCCGCCAAGACCGTCGTCTGGCGGTCACCGCGCTCGCGGGCGCGGGATCGCGCCTCCGCTGGCCGGGGCCGAAGCAGTCTGGCCGGCCGCGGCGCCGCGAGCGGCCGGATCGGGGCTGCGCACCGCGATGGTTAAGGCCCGCCGCGGCCAGCCGTGCCTTCATGGACACCGTCTGGCCCGCGGCGGGCGGGGAGGCGAGACTAGGCACCGATGCCGGCCCAGATGGGTGCCGGGGCAGCCGGGCCCGCGGCCAGCCGGCGGCCGCGCAGGTAGACGACGACCAGCCGGGTGAGCACATCGGCCAGCGCCATCATGACCAGCGCCGCCACCCAGGCCGCGGAGCCGGTGATCTGGTGCGCGATGCTGAAGCGCGCGATCACCGGACCTGCGCCGTTGCTCGCGGCGAACGCAAAGGCCATCCGGGCACCGACGCCAGCGATCCACATGGTGGCGGCCAGCCAGCCCGCGCGGCCCAGCGGCCGGGCGTCGGCACCGAGGCGCAGATGGGTGGCCAGGCCACCCACCGCGCCCATGACCGCTCCGGCTGACACGCAGGCCAACTGCAGCACGAGGTCGTTTCCGCTGACCGGCACCGAGTGCAGGAACATGGCAGCGGCAGCACCCACGGCCAGCACCGGGACCGCCAGCGCCTGGAGGTCAAGTTGGTGCTCGCGGATCTGGCGGACGACCAGCAGGACGAGGATTGCGTTGATCACGTACATGTTTATGTTCATGCCGTCACAGTGCCGCGCAGCCTCCCTCCAGAGCATCAGCCCGCGGGTGGGAGTCCGGGTTGACAGCGATCTCCATCCCCAGGTTGACCCTCGGCGAGGACCGGCGGCAGGTGACGTTCACTGAAGATCAGCATCCCGTGAGTGAACCCAGTTCACGGCTTCACCAGGTTCACGCGTGCTGCCGGTGTCGCGGACCGCGCCGCGAGCGGCCGGGGTGAAGACGCCGCCGGCCTGTTCCACCAGCATCGTCATCTCGTACGCGACTAGGTCGAGGTCGGCTGCGGCGGTAGTGAGCACGGCGAGGCTCGATCCGTCCTCGATCGTCATGATCACGAGGGTGCCCTGTTCCATGGCGACCAGAGCCTGGGTGACGGCACCGCCGTCGAATATCCGGGCTGCGCCACAGGCCAAGCTGATCAAACCGGAGGTGATCGCGGAAAGCTGCTCCACATGATCGGGCTGTATCCGGTCGGACACTGCCAGCGGGACGCCGTCCGAGGACACCACGAGGGCATGCAGCACTTTGGGAACACGCTCGGTGAAGTCGGTGATGTGCCGGTCGAGGTCCTGCGGATGGAGGGCCGGATCCACGTGCTCCCCTCTCAGTCGTCCTGGGCCGGCTGCTTCGCGTCGCGGTCCATCCGGACCACCGCCCGGGCCCGGCGGGAGCCCCGCTGGAAACTGGCCAGCCTGCTGCGCGCGATCTGCGCCGCTTCGGCCGCCGTGGCTTGCCGGGTCTCCCCGTCAACCGCGGCGCCGGGGACGAGGTTGGCCTGCGGAATCCGCTGCGGCAGCCCGGCGGAGGTCAGGCCACCAGCCGCCGGGCTGTCGGCCGCCGCCGCGGCGCGCCAGCCGTCGGCCGCGGAGGCCCAGGATGCGGAGGCCGCGGCCGCCTGCCCCGCCAGCGTCGGCTGGCCGGCTTGCGGCTCGCTGGGCCGGAGTAGGCCCCAGCCGCGGGCATAGGAATAGTCGGATTCGACGGATTCGAATATGGGCAGAGCGCCGCCCAGCTCCGCACCCAGCGGCTCCGGCACGGTCAAGGCGAAGGAGTTGGCGGGGGCCGGGGATGGCAATGGCGCGCCCAGAGTCAGCGGGACAGCATCGGACATCGCGATCTCGGGCCCTGCGGGAAACTCTGGCCCGGCGGCGGACCGGGGAGCTGAAGGCCGCGGATCCGCGGCCAGAGCCACGGCGTCGGCCACAGCGTCGGCCGCACCGCCGGCCCCCCCGCCGGCCCCGGCCGGGAGGACTTCGCCAGCCTGTCCCGGCCAGCCGCCGGGCTCGGTGACCTGCGAGATCAGCGCGGCAGGAAGGTGCACCTCGGCGGTGGTACCGCCGCCCGGCGGCAGCCCCAGCGCCACCTTGATGCCGTGTCGCGCCGCTAGGTGCGCAACCGCGAACAAGCCCATGTGCCGATCGACCGCCGCGTCCGCGAGGGGCGGGTGGGCCAGCTGCCAGTTGAGCTGCCTCAGATGCTCCTCGGGCATGCCCATTCCGCCATCGGCAATGTTGATCAGCGAGCCGCCGCCGCGCGCCGCGTGCCCGGACACGATTACCTGGGTCGTCCTGGGCGAGAACTCGGTGGCGTTCTCCAGCAGTTCGGCGAGCAGGTGCACGGTGTCGGCCACAGCGCTTCCGCTGACCGAGACACCCGGCTGGACCTCCAGAACGACCCGGCCGTACTGCTCGATCTCGGATACTGCGGCCCGAAGCACGTCCACCAGGGTGACCGGCTCGGCCCAGGGGCGGTGTGCCTCGTGGCCCGCGAGGACGAGCGCGCTGTCTGAGTTGCGCCGCATCCGAGTGGCCAGATGATCTATCTGGAACAGGCTGGCCAGCCGTCCCGGGTCATCCTCACTGAGCTCCAGGCTGTCGATCAGCCGCAGCAACCGTTCCAGCAGGGAATGACTGCGCCGGAAGAAACTGGCGGATATCGCACCAACGCTGCCGCGGGGCCGGGTCTCTTCCCCGGCTAGCCGCACCGCCTCCCGGTGCGCCCGGTCGAAGGCGTGGGCGACCCGGCCGATCTCGTCGGTGGACCGCATGTCGATCGGCGTGACCGGGACAACATGCCCGGAGTTCCCGGCCACGTCCAGCGCGCGGACTTCCGCGGGCAGGCGTGCCCCAGCCACATCCAGGGCCGCCGCTTCAAGCCGTCGCAGCGGGCGCACCAGAGACCTGGCCGCGATCATGGTGGCCAGCAAGACGATCGCCAGGACGGCCAGCGCCACGCCGCCGGTGGTTATCGCGGACCGCATCGTGGACCGTTGCAGGGACTGGGCGTAGGAGGTGATCCAGGCCGCTAGCTGCTGCTCGGCATGGCGCGTCCAGCCGACCGTGAAGGACATCCCGGCCTCCCACTGCTGGCTGGCCTGCGCACCGAGGGCCAGCGCACCGGGCCCGGCCGTTGTCGCGCGCTGCTCCACCGCCCGGGCCTGCCCGGCCAGCGGGCCGGCCAAGGTGGCGGCGAGGGCCCAGCTCTCCTCGGGGGTCGCCGAACTGCGGAACGATGCGAGGTCGCTGGCCTGCTGCGCCTGGGCGGTGATCAGCGCGGTGCGCCCCCCCGGTGCGAAGCTGCCCTCGGCGAGCGCCACGCCGAGGATGGCCTGCTGCTGCGAGGCTTGGTCCTTCATCCTGGACAGCGAGCCAAGTGCACGCACGCTACTGATCAGCGTGGGGTTGCCGCTCAGGTCGGCGATGCCGTCGTTGATCGAGAGCAGGCCAGCTGTCGCCACGGAATAGGCGTTGATCACGTCCAGCGCGGGAGCCTGGCTCTGCGTCGCATGCCCGCGCAGGCCAGGCAGTTCGGCGATGCTGGCCAGGACCGTGGCCTCGCTGGCCCGCGTCCGGGCCGGATAGCCGTGGCCAAGCTGGCGAACGAGCCGGCGTACCGTGTCCGCCCAGCCGTCGGTGATCAGATACTGCCGGTGCAGGGCCACGAGGCCCGCGGCCGGGCGCCCGTCCGCGATGAACGCGGCCGTGCCAGCCCGCTCGTCCTCCGTCGCCTGCGCTAAGCCGGTCACCTGCTGGCCGAGCACCGCGAGGCGGCCGACCTGGCCGTACACCTCCGCGCTGCGTGTCGCGTCAGTAACCTGCAGCCCGGCGAGCGCCAGGCCCAGTACCGTCGGAATAGCTACCAGAACGATCAGTCGGCAGGCCACCCGCCAGTTCCGCGGGGCCAGTACCGAGCCCGCGCCCCGCTGGCCGGGCAAAGCGCCAGGAACGGCGGCATCGGCAGAACTGGACTGGCTCATGCGGGTCCTCGCTAATCTCGGAAACTGCTTTCGAGGCAACGGCCAACTCTCCAGGCCACCTTTGACAAGAGGCGCGAGAAGATCACCTTTCCCCCCGTTCTTCCCCAAGACGATACCTCTGGGCATGTCTGCCGGGATACGGTCCCTCTAGGGCGTCCGTGACTGGCCAGTGTGATTTGACCCCGGAGTCCGGTTGGTGAGCGTTCGCCCGTTATGGGGGGCCAGAACTCGGCAACTGGCCTTGACCTGGGCTTCTATGCCGCTCGCTCGTATTCGTTGATGAGGCCACCGAGGACGGGGCGACGCTTGATCCGCCGCTGGGAAGGGCCGGCGGCGGGGTGGTCGGGCCGGGGCGGCCGGAGTTGGCGGCTGCGATGAGGGCGTCGTCCGTTGTAGTGCGCCTCTCATCATGCTCCACGGCCATGCCTCACCCGACCCAGGTCACAAGGCCAGGCCGACTTTTGGAACCCGACCGGGCCGGGTTGTGTCAGAGGTCGATGATCATGCCGTCATAGGCTGCGGGGTGTTCGGCGTCGGCGAGCCTGCTCAGCATCGCGGTGGACATGTGAGTGAGCACGACCCGCTGGGCACGGATCTCCCCAAGGTGCGCTCGCAGGGTCTGGTAGTCGAGGTGGTAGCGGATAGGCCGGTCGAATGTGTATGCCTCCACGGCGAAAAGGTCCGCCCCAGCGGCTGGCTCGGCCAGCGCGGGTGTCCACTGAGTGTCCCCGGAGTAGGCGAAGGTCACGCCGCCGAGCTCGACCCGCAGCGCCAGCGGGGGAGCACCGCAGGCATGCTCGACTTCCCACCCGCGTACTGTCGCCGCACCCAGTTCGGCCGGTGTCCCATCGGTCGCCAGTTCTGTCACCTCCACCGGGAAACGCCGGTCCGCCCGGCTGGAGCCCGGGAACAGCGCCTCCATCGCTGTAGCCAAGCGCGCCCTGGTTCCCGGCGGCCCGGCCACCAGAAGCGGTGCAGACCGGTGGGAGAACTGGCCATCAAGGATCAGGAAGGGCAGGCCGCCGAAATGATCACCATGCAGGTGAGTCACCGCCACCGCATCGACCGCGTTCGGGGTCAGGCCCTGCGCCTTGAGCGCTACCAGGCTGGTGGCGCCGCAGTCGACCAGCAGCACCTGCCCCTCGGCGGCCAGGTGAATGCACGTCTGCCAGCGCCCGCCGCTACCGAACGCGTCACCACTGCCTGCGAACCGGACCCTCATGACAGCATCCTGACCCACCCGCTCCAGAACCGTAGATGCAAGCGCACCCAAGGCGGCAGAAGAGTGAACTGCTTACGGGGATTGTCACGTTGCTTGGCCGACGCCCGGACTGGACACCGGCCCGCTAGCCGTGATTGCTCCGAATAAGACGAGTCAACGGCGCTGGGCCAGTAGCACCGGTTACATCGGCGCCCGATCCGGATGGCCGTGGTTTCCTTGGCGCTGAGTGAATGAGCGTTTCTGCCGCCTCGCTGCGGTCATTGCCGGCAGGCTGGCGTCAGCCGGGATGCTGGGGTGGCCGGGTCGGCGGCAGGCGCGGAGGTGTGGCTGGTGGGCAGGATGCGGCGCGTGCCACTGCAGAATCGGGTCACTCCGGCCGGGGAGATCGTGTCTGACCCTGGGCGCGGTTTGCTGATGGGCAACCGCGGTTGCCTGCACGGCCCGGATCGTCAGCTGGGCGCCGCACGCTGGCGCTCGAAGCTGTGGATCTGCTGCGTGCTGGCGTGGAAGGACGTTCAGCGCGATCCGATGCCACCTGGCCGCTGGACGGCGCTGTTCTTCCTGGACGAGGCCACCGCGCTCGCGGCCGGGCATCGCCCGTGCGGGTACTGCCGCCGCATGGAGTTTCTTTCCTTCGCCGAGGCGTGGCGCCGAGCGCGCGGACTGGCGCAACGGCCGCGCGCCGGCGAGATGGACGCCCAGCTGCACGCCGAGCGGGTCGACGCCCGCTCGCGGCGCCAGCTTACCCGCCCGGCGCTCGCAGGCCAGCTGCCCGACGGGGTGATGATCCGTTATGGCGGCGTTCTCGGCCTGCTGGCCGGCGGACGCGTTCTGCCGTGGTCGTTCACCGGCTACCTGGCCCCGGTCGCGGTGCCGCCGGACACGCCGGTGGAGCTGCTGACCCCGCCAGCGACCGTCGCCGCGATCGCCGCCGGTTACGGTCCGTTGCTGCACCCCAGCGCCGCGGCCCGCCTCACCCTGCCGGTCTGATCCGCGTGAAGCCGCTGTTACCGGATGCAGCCTCAAGTGCCGCCCGGGGCAAGGCATGGCAGTCGCGGTCTGGTGTGCATGGAAGCGACCGCTCGCCCGCACATCAGCGTGTGCGCGGTTCTTGGTGGCTTGGCCGATCGTCTATGGCAGGTGGCCTGGTGCCGTGCTGGCCGCGTTGTGCTCGCGTTCGTTTGCCCGGTGGTCTCGCGGGGGTGGGTGATAGTGGTGACCGTCTGCTCAGCGCTGGCTAGTCAACGGTCTGCTCGTTGGCGAGTTCTCGGCATCGTCGTTGTGCTGACTCGGCGCTTTGCGTCACGAATTCGACTCCGCTCTGGTGCTGAAGCCAGATGCCTTCGCATCCCAGCCTCTTAGCCAGGCCGAACGCAGGGTCGAGAGCTGGCCAGTCGCGGTCTTCGTTTCCTGTCATGCCGGTCACGCCGTCGAATTCGACGCCCCGGACGTAAGCCCCGGGACCGGAACCGTTCCGCTCGGTGATTAGGGTTAGGTGTGTCCCGATATAGATCCGTTCGATGGAACTCGTCATGATACTCCCCCTAATCTAGAGCCTAATCGCGCCTAGCCATGATTGCGGTAGGCCATCAAAGGGGGTTGTATACGCGTAACCTTACCCGGCGAAGCCTTACGCCCAAACGAATCTGTAACCAGTTTTTTGGTTGAAGTCCGGCGCAGGTTAGAACACATCCTTTATCGGGTGGTTCATCGTAGAGCAGTTACAATAAAGGCACTGCGCATGCTATGCGGGCATACGTAAGGATTAAGAGAGGCCTATGACCTCCGTTGTCTCGTGCGTCCGTGACCGAGCCTCTAGCGTGGCCTCCCCTCCAAGCACATCGCCGTTGCCGCCCCGCTAGACCGCTTCTCCGGGCCACTGGCTCGAAGCCGGGTTTCGTGTGCTCGCAGAGCCGTTGACCTGATGACCAGCTTTCTGGTTACGGCACGCCGGCAGGTGGCTTGCGCAGTTCGGCGGCGCTCAGATAGAAGCTGTTCCCTGTCCTGATCACATGTACGTCGCCGCATGGAAGACAACGGCCGGGCCTTGACGGCGGTCGTCGCACCTCTTTCTTGGGGGGTGGCCTTCCAGGTCGCGGCGGATCTATGGTGGCAATCACGGCTACGATGTCGTGCCGATCTCGCCGGCGCCGCAGTGCCTGCGGCCTGTCCTCCCACGAGGGATCACGGTCCCTGGACTGGCGGCCACGGCTGAGAACCAGGAGGGGTGCATGAAAACCAGGGCCGCCATACTACGCGGGGTAGGTCAGGATTTCGAGGTCACCGAGCTTGATCTGGATCCGCCGAAGACCGGCGAGGTGCTGATCCACTTCGTGGCCGCGGGCTTGTGTCACTCCGATGAGCACCTGCGGCACGGCGACATCGTGCCGCGCTTCCCGATCGTAGGGGGCCACGAGGGCGCTGGGGTCATTGAGGAAGTCGGGCCCGGCGTCACGCGGCTGAAGGCAGGCGATCATGTCATCTGCTCGTTCCTTCCGGTCTGCGGCCACTGCCGGTGGTGTTCCACCGGCAAGTCGAACCTCTGTGACATGGGCGCTACCATCTTGGACGGTGTACTGCCCGACGGCACCTACCGGTTCCACGACAACGGCGAGGACCTTGGCGGTATGTGCATGCTCGGCACGTTCTCCGAGCGGGCCACCATTTCCGAGAACTCCGCCATCAAGGTGGACGACGACCTGCCGCTGGATAAGGTCGTCTTGATCGGCTGCGGGGTTCCCACCGGCTTCGGCTCCGCGGTGCACGCGGCGGCCACCGAGCCTGGCGACACCATCGCGATTTACGGCATCGGCGGCATCGGCATCAACGCGGTGCAGGGAGCCGCGCTGGCGGGTGCCCGCAACGTGGTGGCAATCGACCCGCTGGCCAACAAGCGGGAGGCGGCCGAGCAGTTCGGCGCCACGCATAGCTGCGAGACCCCCGAGCAAGCCCAGGAGCTGATCACTCAGCTGACCAGGGGAGTCGGCGCCGACAAGGCCATTGTCACGGTCGGAGTGGTGACCTCCGAGGTCGTCACGAACGCGTTCAACGCCATCCGCAAGGGCGGCACGGTCGTCGTGACGGGGCTGTCCGATCCCGCCAAGAACACCATCGAGCTGCCCGGCGCCATCCTTACCCTGTTCGAGAAGCGCATCCAGGGCAGCCTGTTCGGTTCCGGTGACCCCTTCCACGACATCCCCGCGATGGTGGAGCTGTACCGGTCGGGTGACCTGAAGCTGGACGAGCTGATCACCACCACCTACACCCTTGACCAGGTCAACGAGGGCTACCAAGATCTGCTGGACGGCAAGAACATCCGCGGTGTCATCCTGCACGCCAGTTCCTGACTTGCCCGCTCGCGCGGCCGCTGCGGCAAGCAGGCCCAGCGCCCGCGCGCCGGGAGCGGTGCTGCCGTGCCGCAAGCATGGCAGGCATTGGGCATGATGGCGCTGTGACGACTGCGCCGGACAGCCCTCCGCCGGTCGTCGGGCTGCGGCGGGAGCGCGAGGTGCTGACTGTTGCGCTCGCGACTGGCAGGCATGTCGTGATAGAGGGACCTCCGGGTACCGGCAAGTCCACTCTGCTGCGCGACATCGCTCGGCACGCGGGCAAGAACCTCGTCTTCGTCGAAGGCAACGCGGAACTAACTCCTGCCAGGCTGGTCGGTCAGTTCGACCCAGCCCAGGTCCTGGCTGAAGGCTACGTGGCGGCCAGCTTCACCGATGGCCCGCTCCTGCAGGCCATGCGGGGAGGGGCACTGCTGTACCTCGAGGAGTTCAACCGGATTCCCGAGGAGACACTGAACGTCCTGATCACCGTGCTCGCGGAGGGCGAGATCGCCGTGCCCCGCCTTGGCATGGTGACGGCCGACGTCGACTTCCGGCTGATTGCGGCGATGAACCCGTTCGACGCAATCGGCACCGCGCGGGTCAGCCAGGCCATCGCTGACCGGATCTGCCGGTTGGTGCTCGGCTATCAGGACGCGGCAGCGGAGCAGCAGATCACCACGGCCGTCACGGGCGAGAACGGCCAGGTCGTGGAGTTCTCGGTAGCCCTGACCCGCGCCACCCGCGATCATCGCGACGTGCGCATGGGCGCCTCGGTGCGCGGCGCGATCGACCTGGTGCTGCTCCTCACCGGGCTGGCACGGCTGCGCGGCGAGCGTGGCATGGTGCGTGACACTGCGAGGGATGCAGCCTACGCTGCGCTGTCCGGCCGGATCAGGATCGCCGACGGCTGTGACCGCAGCCCGGAATCGGTACTCGACGAGCTGATCGGCCAGACCTGGCCGGCTGAGCTCATACCGCCAGGCCCACCGGGCCCGCCGGGCCCGCCAGGCCCGCCAGGCGGAGAGGGGCCCGCACCTCGCGTCCAGGAGCCCGGCGGGGACGGGCGTGATCGTCTGGGAAAAGCTGACGGCCTGCCGTCCTCCGCAGCGGCGGGCCGCCAGCCACGCAGCGCCTCCCGCTCCAACCTGCGCCGCGGCCGCGCCCAAGGCAGCTCGCGGCGGACCATCGGTCGTGCCGAACTGGCCGCCAGGCATGACTCGTTCGAGGACATCTCGCCGGGGGCCGGCCGGCTCGACCACTCCTCACTCGCCCGGTTGCTGGCGGCCGACCCGGACGCGGCGGTGACATTGCTCGCCGATCTAGCACTGGCCACTGACCAGCAGTTGAGCGCCGCCGCGCGGGAATTGGCGGCGCGGGTCTTCGTCCAGCTCGGGGCGGTCGGCGTGCGTCGATCTCGCGGTATCCGCCGGCTTGGCTCCAGCACCGGCGGCGAGGGGGATCTCGACCTGGATCGCACGGTCGACCGCTTGTCGGGTACCTGGCCTCCGGCTGACGCGGAGCTGGTTACCCGGTCCTGGCACGCGCACCATTGGTCGCTGTGCCTGCTGATCGATACCAGCGGCTCGATGTCCGGACTCGCTGTCGCCATTGCGGCGGTCGCCGCAGCGGGCGTAGTTCTCGCGGCGGACCGGCGGCTCGATCCGGGCGTCCTCGCGTTCGGCAGCGACGTCACCGTGCTGCAGTCGCGCGACGCCCGTCGGGTCCCCGAGGAACTGGTCGGCGACCTGATCGGATTGCGCGGGCACGGGATGACCGACCTGGCCCGCGGCCTCCGGGCGGCAGCGAGGCAGCTGGCCGGCCCGGCTACCGGCGAGCGGGTCACCATCCTGCTGTCCGATTGCCTGCGGACAGCAGGTGACGACCCGGCGTCGGCACTAGCGGGTATCGACCGGCTGGATGTGCTGTGCCCGCTCCCCACACCGGAATCGGCGCGCGCTGCTGCGGCGCTGGCCAGACTCGGTGGCGGTATCAGCCAGCCGATCAGAAGGCTGGCCGAGGTAGCGCCCGCTCTGACCCGCGCGCTGTCACGCCCGGCCTGATCCTTCGAGTACCCGCACCGATCGCACAGGCCGTGGTGCGTGTGGCCTGGGTCATAATGCCGGCAAATGAGAAATGCTTCGAGTCCAGCAAGGCCAGCTTGATCTTGAACCGCTCCTCATGAGCGCACGTGTTCCGCGCGGCGCTGGTCGGCGCTCTCGGCGCAAATAGCGGCGGCCGGCTTACAGATGGGCTGGCGCTCTTCCCTGCCGAGCACCACTTCCTCGACCTAGGCGGCGTGCGCATCTACTACGCCACCGCAGGGTCCGGCGAGACCGTGCCTCTACTGCACGGAAACCCGTCATGGTCCTTCCTCTATCGCAAGATCCTCGCAGGGCTCCAGGACGAGTTCCGCTGCGTCGGACTGCCCCGGGTACGCAGGTCGAGCACCCCGCCCGGCCACAGCTTCCCGCCTGGTACCTCGGCTGCCGGCATCTTCGGCTAGTGGAGAGTGGAAAGCCTGCGCGCAGCTGGCTCCCAGCCGGGTCGCCTAGCCGATTCCGGCGAGCGACCGCGCCTCGCTGCGGTCGCGGCAAGCGTGCAGTCCGACGATTAGCCCGTCCCGGACTGTGACAACGTCATATGTCCGGTCATCGGCCTGCCGGTGCCGGTACTCATCGATCCCCGGCGTTCGCATTACCAGCATCACCCGATCACCGGCGGCGACGACCGCTTCCAGCTCGGCCCGCAGCCCCAGGTCCGCCTGTCGGCGCAGCGCCTTCTCCAGCTCCGCGCGGCCATGACAGATCTGCGGCTGCGGGTCCTCCAGGCCTGGATCGAGGTAGGTCCATTCCAGGTCCGGGTCCACGAAGTCCATCATCCGCGCGACGTCGCCCCGGTCGTAGGCCAGGAAGGCCTCGCGCACGATCCACTCGTTCTGGTTGCACATCTGGAGTCCCTCACGACAGTAGCGCCAGCTAGGTGCCTGGCGTAGGCGCCACCCACTATTCCCCCAAAAGGACCAGAACAGCAAGGCGACTGCGTTCCGCAAAGCGAACGCAGCATGAACGTCATGGCCGGGCAGAGCGCGACCGATCACTTAGGCAGGCGGCGTTGAGAATATTCTCCGGCCTGCCAGGCACGCCGGAGACGCCTGCCTCCAGCTAGGCCGCAAGCTAGTCAACCAGCCTCCTTATGAATGGGGCAAGTCGATCAGTTCAGCAAGACCAAATGCGCACCGGTCGGCGGTGAGGTGCGTGTTCATGTTCTCGGCCGTTGGCCACGCTCGGTGATGACCCGGATCTGACTGGGCCCGGGCGTGGGGTTTCGGCGTGGCCAGGAAATGTCCGACGGATCAGGACCGTGCTGAGGCTGTTCGCCGGGCCTTGTCCGGCCTAGCGTGAGGCGACGGCGTGCTTGATCTAGCGGCTGTCGTCCGGTGCTGTCACGGTCAGTCGCAGCTTTGGAACTGGTACATGTACCAGCCAGGATTGAGTGCTGGCGCCGAGATGAATACCGCCTCGCCGTGTCCGGACTTGTGCTCGCGAGCCGGGAAGTCGTGGCGAAAGTAGCACGTGTAGTCGCCACGGGGATTCGCCTTGCAGGACTCGAGCCGGAGGTTGATGGCGTCGGAGCGCATGCGCATCAAGCGGCTGAAGGCCCGCGGTTCGGTGACGTGATGCAGCGCCGTGATGTCAGCGCGGTTGTATGCGGCTGCCAGATAGGTCATGGCAGCCTGCGGGGTGTCGAAGTGCGGCCCTGCGTACCCGGATGCCAGAGCCGGCTGCGACGCCGGCGGCGTCGGCGCAGCCGCAGCTGTCTTGGCTGCCTGGCTGGTGCCGGTCACCGGCCGCTGCATGGCCGGTGACCGCGGGCTCGCGGTAGCTGCAACATGTGCCGATGGCGCCGTCCCCGCGCAAGCAGTGCCGAGGGCCAGCGTGAAGGCTGCGACGGCCGCAACGGCAAGGCGCCGCAGCGCTGGGCCCCCCCGCCCTGAGTACGGTGTTGCCCGGCCCTTCGCGGTCCAGCTCGGCACTTCGGCCTCTGCTTTTCGCCGCTGCGGTGTTGACGTGATCATGATGTCCCCCTGTGAGGTCATGCGCGGCACTCGCCCCGGGGAAGCCACTCGCCCCGGGGAATGAGTGGGAAGTTGCATGGCGTCCCCCTTGCGCTAGACGGCTAAGGACCCAATGCACTGCTTAAGAGTCCGTACCGCCCTCGGCGGATACGGATATGGGGAGGCCTCCCCATCTGGCGGTCGGCGGCGCCACGATCCGGCTCTCGGGGGAGGATGTGGCGGCGAGCGCGGCCACCGGTGTCAGCGCGGCGGCGCGGGCTATGGCAGCCGCGCCGATCAGTCGCCGGGGGAGTGAACGGGAAGGTGATGCCCCTGCCGACCGGCGGCCGCTGGGTTCAGCCGGATTGGGCCTTGGCGGGCAGGAGCTGCAGGTCGGCGGCGGTAAGCTCGCCGGTGGAGACCAGCAGCAGTGCCAGCTGCTCCAGGGCTCGCGGCCCGCGCAGCCCGGGGACACCCAGGCGCGCGTAGCGGTCCCTGATGTTCTCGCACCGCTTGGCCACCGTGTGGGCCTGCCAGCCGATCCGCTCCGCGGTCTCCCGGGCGCTGGCCGGCGCCGGGTTCCCGGCGTGCCGCCAGGTCAGGTAGGCCTCGAACCGCGCCGCCAGGACCAGCCGGTCACTGCCGGTCAGCGGGGCACGGTGGCGGGTGCTGGTCACGGCGCGCTCCCCGGTCACGGAGGCGGCTGGTGCCGGCTGCGCGGGGTCGGGCGCATCGTCAAGATCGGGCAGCCGCAGCCGCAGGATGTAGCTGTCCAGCGCGCCGTTCAGGGTTACCTTGGCGTGCCACTGCTGCAGCGGCACGCGCATCCCGGGGGGAAGATCCACCCGGAAGCCGCGGTCGCCGAGCACGCACAGGACCGAGGAGCTGCTGTCGTTATGCAGCCACCAGGACCCGTCGTGGTAGCGGAAGCTCCCGGCGTTGCGTGAGACGCCGCGGTCGATGGCGGGCAGGACAGCCGAGCATGCTGCGGCCCGGCCGAAGGTGAACGGCTCGCCTCCCGGACGGACGCGCCACGTCTGCGACTCGTACATGACAATCAGCAGCACCGGCCCGGCCCGTCTCCTTGACGCCACGCTAGGTTCGCCGGGACGGCGCGTCAACAGGCAAGCCCCTGACGGCCGGGGCAGGTCCGGCCGAAGCGCCCGCTGCCGCGCAGCGAAAACCGGTCGACCCCACCTGGAGACGGGGAGAAAGTGGCCATCAGGACGACCCTGCGACCAGCGGGCGCTGGCCAGCTAATGAAGCACTGATGGTCCCACCGTCCGTTTCGGGCCACGCCGCCCGCACACCTGGAAGGCAGAACACGGTGGACAAGGAAGAACTCCGCGAGCGTTACGAGGCCACCGGAGACGAGCGCTACTACGAGCAAGCCAAGCCGCTTTACGAGGCTGCGCTCGAGCGCAGCCCCAGCGACGCCCGCCTGCTGCGGGAGTACGGGTACCTGCGTGAGTGCCACGGCCGTTACGCCATCCGCGACGCCGCCGTGCATTACCAGCGGGCCATCGACGCGGACCCGGGGCAGGAGAAGCCCCATTTCCAGCTCTTCGTGGCGCTGGGCGCGCTGGGGGATCTTGGACACGGTGATCCCGCGCTACGAGCAGCGGGTCGTCGATGTTCCGGGCGAGCCCAGCGGCTACCGGCTGCTCGCCGCCGCCTACCTGCGCGCCGGTGAGTACGGCAAGGCAGCCCAGACGATTCGCGCGGGCCTGGAGATCGCCCCCGACGACCCGGCGCTCACCGAATTCCAGGGCAATGCCTTCGCGGCCACCGGCCATCCCGACGAGGCGCTCGCAAGCTGGCGCCGTGCCTTCACCCTGGCCCCAGACGACTACGGGATCAGTATGCGCTTCAGCGCCGCGTTCCTGCTGGAACGCCAGGGCAGGCTGGCCGAGGCCGTGGACGAATGGCGCTTCATCATTGGCTGGATGGAAGAGCGCGGGGACACCATCCACATTGGCTGGCCCAGGAGCATCCTCCAGCACCTTGAGACTGAGCAGGCGGGCGGCTGACCTGCCGTGCCACGTCCCAGCGCCGGTCACCGCATGCCTGACCTGCGGCTGCGGCCATTCGAACGACGTCACCTGCCACTGGCAGAGCCCTGGTTCACCGACCCAGACACTCAACGCTGGCTGGGCGGGCCGCGCTGGCCACCCCAGATGCTCGACCTCGCCGACCGCCCGCTCGGGGAGTTCCGCGGGGCCGTCGAGACCGACGGGTACCGCTGGCTGGCCTGGGAACGTGACACTGCATGGGGAGGTCTCCCCTTGTGTCCAGCCGGCTCCCGGGCGCACCCTCTGACCCATGGCGCGGCAGCGCCACGGACGATCCAGGGGGCACGCAATGATCACGTCAGCGCCTAGCCGGGATGCACAGGCAGGGTGTTCATCCAGCGCCCGGTCTGCGGCGTGTCCTCACGTTCCCCCGTGCCCTGCGGCGACTGCTCCCGACCATGACGCCGCCCGCACCGTGGCCGCTCACCCAGAACAAGGCTGGAGCCTGCTTTGCAACGGAGTGGTGCTCTTCGACGACACCGGCGAGCTTCTGCCCGGTGGCCGGCAGGTTCCGCCCCGTCGGCCAGGCGCCCCCTGTTCACCGGGAGCCGGGATCAGTACCGCCTGGGACCGGCTGGCGCAGGAGCGATTCTCCCCGCTGCCTCCGTGACTTTGGCGAGTGGCGAGGGATACGACCGGGCTCGCACGCGTGCGTTGCTCGCCAGAGCCCTACTCGAACAAGGCGAACGGAACCAACCGCGCTCAGGGCGAGCTTTTACGCCGCTCGCACCACGCTTGAGTCCCTCGGTGTCCCTCTCGACCTGGCAGGTCTCGCGCAGTTCGGCGCAGCGCTCGCCGATCCATCCTGACCGGGCGCTCAACCATGCGACCACTGGAGCGCGCGCCTTTCGTGAGTGGCGATCCTCGTGGTGCCGGGCTTTGAGTGCTTTTCTAGCCGCGAGTGCCTCGATGGCCAGTGGGGCCGGTGGAGTTGGCCCGCCTCTAGCCGAGCAAGGTGTTCGGCCGGGCCAGGGTGGCGGCGGAGGAGCAGACTCAGAAGGCGGCGTCGGCGGAGGCGGGGGGTGCGCGATGAGTTCTGGAGCCTGGCGCGGTCTGCCTTACCAGGCGTCGGCGAGAAGGAGGCTCAAGGTGGGCGTAGCTGAAGTCCTGATGGAAGGGGTCGTTTTCGGCGAGTCACCGCGCTGGCACGACGGACGGCTCTGGTTCTCTGACTGGGGCGCGAACCAGGTGATCGCGCTCGGCATCGACGGCAGCCACGAGGTAGTGGTGACCGTCCCATCGTTCCCGATGTGCATCGATTTCCTGCCGGACGGGCGGCTGCTGGTGGTGGATTCTGCGCAGCGCCGGGTGCTGCGCCTCGAGCCCGACGGGTCGCTGGTCACGCATGCTGACCTGTCCGGAGTCTCAGCCAAACCGTGGAATGACATCGTGGTCGATGATCGGGGCAACGCCTACGTCAATACCATTGGCTTCGACTTCCCCGGCGGCGAGTTCGCGCCGGGTCTCGTGGTGCTCGCCACGCCAGACGGCAATGTCCGTCAGGTCGCCGGCGACGTCGCGTTCCCGAACGGGATGGCGATCACTCCGGAAGGCGGAACGCTGATCGTCGCTGAGTCGTACGCCAACCGGCTCACGGCATATGACATCAGCCCGGACGGCGGCCTCGGCAACCGGCGGGTGTGGGCGGAGACGCCCGGCGACCACCCAGACGGGATCTGCATGGATGCCGAT
>Ga0207684_10001353_pt1 | contig 26848 bp, 23 predicted proteins | sample KBSK5501metaG_FD_184342 | JGI IMG/M metagenome (GOLD analysis project Ga0207684, IMG submission 184342) | Corn, switchgrass and miscanthus rhizosphere microbial communities from Kellogg Biological Station, Michigan, USA - KBS K5-50-1 metaG... | ecosystem: Host-associated > Plants > Roots >...
AATCCGTAGATTCATTGCCCAAGGTGCCTGCGGCCAGTTTCGCCGCGCTGTCGGATGTGGCACCGGCTGAATTCTGGTCGCCTTATCCGACCCAATAAGGATCTGACGATTCATTCTCCTGTCACCGACCGGTCGGTGGCAGGGAATGAGTTGTGAGAACGAGCTCGAATCGGAGCCACTTCATCATAGCTCGCACTAATAATAACCAATCAGAAAGGGAAAAAGCAATATGTTAAAGAAACTGTCAGCGAAACGAGCTGGCTTTACCTTGGTGGAGATCATGATCGTGGTTGCGATCATTGCGTTACTCGCGGCGATCGCGGTTCCGGGGTTTCTCCGGGCGCGCAAACGCTCACAAGCCACCCGCATTTTGAACGATCTGCGAATGATCGATTCAGCGGTTGATCAATACGCGATCGAGACGAACAAATCCAGCGGTGCGCCGGTAGCTATCGGCGACTGGACGAACTACCTCAAACACGGCACGGCCTTATATAACACTGGCCTGGACATCCTAGGCAATGCCTACGGAGCTCAATCCGTAGATTCATTGCCCAAGGTGCCTGCGGCCAGTTTCGCCGCGCTGTCGGATGTGGCACCGGCTGAATTCTGGTCGCCTTATCCGACCCAATAAGGATCTGACGATTCATTCTCCTGTCACCGCCAGTTCCGGTGGCAGGGAATGAGTTGTGAGAACAAGACGCGGAAGTCGCCCCATCTCGCAGCTAGGTCTCGTGCTCGCTTCACCGACTTCGCTCGTTAGACCTGGAATCACGCACCCGGTTCCGGGCCCGCGTGTGATTGGCGATTTGGCTTCAATTTCCCACTTGTCGAAACTCGTACCTTATCTGCGCAGAGAGTGGCTGCGTGTTGTTCTGCTCATAGTTATCGGCGTCATCGTGCGAGCGCCGGCCCTGCAAGGCGAGCGCATCTGGGACGATCAGTATCTGTCTCATGACAATCCCTTCATCAAGAGTCCGCTGCTGATCCTGGAGGCCTTCCGGCACTATCTGTTTCTGGACTCGTTCTCACCCCATTACAGGCCAGTTCAGAACATTTCGTTCATGGTCGATTATTTCTTTTGGAACACGGATACCTGGGGTTTTCACTTGACTAACGTCCTGTTACACACTGGCAGCGGCGTCCTGCTTTACTTTTTGCTCCGGCGATTGTTCGCGTCGCTGCTCTTGCGGCGCACTTCGATTGCAGTCCGCGACCGCGCGCTGAGACGTTTTCCCTGGATCTCAGTGGCCGCATTTTTTGTGGCGATGATCTGGGTCGTGCATCCCGTTCACAGTGCTGCGGTGGATTACATCTCAGGGCGCGCCGATAGTCTCGCATTTCTCTTTGCCAGCGCAGGGTGGCTGCTGTTTCTACGCGCGCAAAGGGCGGGTCGCGCGATCTCCCGCCATTCGCTCTATTCGCTCGCCGCCGCCTCAGGTCTGCTCGCATTGCTATCGCGCGAGATCGCCTGCGTCTGGATTGTGCTCTTTGTCGCTCACCTGCTTCTCGTCGAAAAACAGTTGCGCCTTCGCACGCGCATCTGGGCCGTGGCCTGCTGCGCTGCGCTCCTCGCCGTTTATGCCGGTCTGCGTTGTCTGCCGGAACAACGCCCTACGGCTCCGCCCGATGCGGGCTGGAGTGCGCCCCTTCGGGCCGTGCTGATGGTGCGAGCGCTCGGCGATTACGGTCGTCTGATGATTTTCCCCGGCAACCTGCACATGGAACGCACAGTATTCAATCCGGCAGCCTGCCGCAGCGATGCAGCCTGGCGACAGGCGATTGCTATCGAATATCTGTCCGTAGCTGGATTATTTGTCCTCGCTGCTTTGGTCTGCGGCAGCGCAAAAAAAGGGCCCGGTCAGTCGGTGCGTATCTTCGGCGCCAGCTGGTTTCTCGCTGGTTATTTGCCGATCTCCAACATCATCCAGTTGGATGCGACGGTGGCTGAGCACTGGCTCTACCTGCCAAGCGTCGGGTTCCTGATTTTTCTTACCGGCTGCGCGTTTGAATTGCCGGCGCGCTATCGCCGCGTCGTGATCGCTTTCGCGTGTGGCGCAGTAATTGCCTTTGGTGTTCGCAGCGCGCTGCGCAGCACCGATTGGGTAAACGAGGAGACATTTTACAAACGCACGCTTGCCGCGGGCGGCACGAGCACGAGGGTCGCCGTCAATCTGGCCCAAATTTATGTGCGTCGCGGTGATTACGCCCTTGCGAAGAAGATGTTCAGGCGCGTGCTCGAGATCGACCCCGATTATCCGATCGCGCGGAACAATCTCGCCGATGTACTTTTCCGCATGGGCAAGGCCGCAGAAGCCGAAGCAATGTTCGATTCGTCAGCCCGGGCCGCCGCGCAGACGCGCAGAGAGTACCCGCGTACGTGGATTGCTGCGGTCAACCTCGCGCGTCTTCGACATAAGGCGCAGGACGACAAAGCGACCGTGGCCATTCTTGAAAACGCTCGTGTGGCATATCCGCATGTCTGGGAAATTATCAGCTTCCAATCCGAAGTTCTTCGCGAAACGCAAGGACCCGACGCAGCCCTGCGTCTGGTCGCAGATTTCGCGCACGATAATTGGTGGCACTACGGCGCGGCCCTCGCGCTCGGTCGTTTGTATGCACAAAAAGGCGACGTCAAAAAAGCCGATGCTTCGCTTTGTCACGCCAGCCGGCTGGATATTCATGACACCGAAGCGCTCAATCTCCTCGCGATGATTCGCCTCCGCGAGAATCGTTTGGAAGATGCTTTTGCCACGCAGTGCCACGCCGTTTCGCGGCAACCGGATGAGCCGCGGCAATATATTTTGCTCTCGGACATTCTCGAAAAAATGGGTCGCGGCGCTGAAGCGCGTGTCGCGCTCGCCAAAGCCTCGCAGCTTCGGGCGCTCGCCGCTGCCAATTAAGCACGCACACCGTTTCCAGCGATGGCGTCGGAAATCCCGCAGTCGCGGGACGAGGCACCCATTCGACTTTCACTCAGGGCAGGCAGTGCGCTCCCATTCTGACTGGCCGAGTCCCGCGACCTCGGTTACAACAATACGCGATGCACAAACATCGTCGCCGTCTCAGGGCCGGGCGCGTTTACACGGATAATGATGTCGATCTTGATTCGTTGAAGGGGAAAACCTGCGCGGTGATCGGGTTCGGCGCACAAGGCCGGGCTCACGCGCTGAACTTGCGCGGCAGCGGGTTCGCCGTCGTCGTTGGGCTTTATCGTGAAAGCAAATCGCGCCTGGCGGTGCGTCGCGCCGGTCTAAAGGTTTTCGACACGCCAGAAGCGGCGCGGTGCGCGGATGTCATTTTTCTCGCGGTGCCCGATACGAAAATGCCCGCTGTTTACGAGGGTGAAATCGCACCCAATTTACGCGCTGGTCAAACGCTCCTGTTCGCCCACGGCTTCGCGATTCATTATCGCACGATCGTCCCTCGCAAAGATGTCGATGTTGTGATGGTGGCGCCCAAAGGTCTTGGCCCGATGGTACGCCGCGAATTTTTGCGCGGTCGCGGCGTGCCGGGGTTGATCGCAATTCACCAGAATCCTAGCCGCCACGCGAAGCGAACTGCGCTGGCTTGGGCCAAGGGTATCGGTTGCACGCGCGCCGGCGTGATGGAAACGAGCTTTCGTGAAGAAACGGAGACCGATCTTTTCGGCGAGCAAGCGGTGCTCTGCGGTGGAACGAGTGCGCTTATCCGCGCTGGATTTGAAACGCTTGTGCACGCAGGTTACCCGCCGGAGCTGGCCTATTTCGAATGTCTGCACGAGCTCAAGTTTATTGTCGATCTTATCCATGAGGCCGGGCTTAGCGGAATGCGCGCGCGCATTTCCGAGACGGCAAAGTGGGGCGAATTAACCGTGGGTCCGAAGATTATCGACGCTTCAGTGCGCAAACGAATGGAAGATACGCTGCGGAAAATTCGCTCCGGCAAGTTCGCGCGCGAATTCGTTCGCGAAATGGGAACTGGCCGAAAGCGGTACCGAAGCTTACTTCGCGCAGCGGACAATCATCCGATTGAACTGATCGGGCGGAGGCTGCGCCGCCGGATGCTCTGGAGAGCGAAAAACAACTAGCCGCCGTTGCGGCACAGGCCGCAACTGTTCTCAAGGAGATTTCGTTGCCGAAATTCCTATCTTAACGAGGCATACGCCCAATAATTTCCATCGGGTTGGCGGTAGTCGGTACTGGGCCGGCGAACCTGTCACACGGCTCAGGAATTGCCCATCCGGAATGCACGTAGCACAGCTTGCGCGTGGCCTTTTGGGCCACCTGTGTTGTCTTTGGCTGTGGCGCGCTGCTCTCCGGTCCAGCAAACGCCGGTGCGCAAAACGCGACAGACATCGCGATAATCGCGAACCGAATCGACCAACCACGCAACCCGCTCGGTCGCATTGTAGTTGTCATGCTGCAAGTCTCCGCCTTTTCGCCGTTAAGGACAAGGACAAAAATCGTGACTTCGCGGACTTACTCCTCCCAAAGAAAATGTTCCAAGCGGATGCGGTCGAGGCGTTGCTTCGCTTCTTCGCTTCGGGTTCCACCCATGGATGCAAGTTTCTGGTAAACCGCTGCGGCTGATTGCCACTTTGCTTGGTCTTCCAAAAGACGGCCAGCGCTGAAACCAGCCTTGTAAAACCAAAACAGTTCGTGCGGAGAATCCATTCGCTGTTCCTCGTCGAGGACATCGTAAAACGTGGCGAGCGCGGCCGCCGGCTCTGCCTCCTTTTCGAGACAAACACCCTTTTTGAAAAGCGCCTGGTTGCGCCATTGAATCGCTCCGTCCCGGTCAGCGGCGAGTTGATCATAGAGTTCGGCCGCGCGCTGATAATTCTTGGGATCGTTTGCGCCGATTTCGAGAAAGATGTCTGCCTTGCCGCACAGCGCCTCTCGCTTTTCTGCCGGACGCGCGTCGCCTTTCAACACTTCATCATACAAAGCAAGCGCGTCTTGCACTCTGCCCAGCTTCCGTTCGATCGCGGCCTGCTCGTTGCGTGCCGCCCATTTTGCTTCGCCGTTCAAACGCACGACCCGGTCGAAAAGCGTGATCGCTTGCTCGAGGGAATGCGCGCCCATGCTCGACATGGCGGATTCAGCGGCGAAAAAAAGAGCTTTCTCCCCCGACGGTCCAGTTGGATTTTGCTCCGCCAAAATTTCGAATTCGGTTTGGGCGTTCGGAAAGTCCTGCTCGCGGTAATAGACCTCGGCCAACTTCATGCGAACATCGGGCGCCGATCTGGATGTTGCGTGGTGTTTCAGGAATCGCTTCGCCAAGTCGATCACTTTGGCGTCATCCTCCCCGACCGCGTCTTCGATCCAAATGGTGAGATAATCACCTCGGTCCAAGGCGGCCCTTGTTGGCTTGGATTCGGCCGCACGCGCCAGATCTTTACGCGCTTCATCCATACGTGGGGGGGAAGCGTGAAAGGCCAGCTCTGCCAAAGCAACCCACGCTTCCGAGGCACGCTCGTTCTGGGGAAAGTCGCGCAAAAAATTTTGTAATGAGTCCTCCGCTCTTTTATCGCCGTTTGCGGCCTGTACCAATCCTTCCTCCAATCGCAGCTCGCCTTGCGATTTGTCGTCGGCACCCGCCTTCGCGAAGTCCTGGGAGTCGGCGAGGAAGCGATCGTGATCGCCAAGCTGCAACCAACCGAGCGCCGCGTCGAACCGCGACATCTTTGCCAGCGACGAGGGAGAGCGCGCCACTTGCTCGAACGCAATCGTCGCTGCGTCGAATCGCCTGGCGCGGTATTGTGTCTGCGCTGCGAGCAAATTAATCCGCTCAAGAGTCGCTGCGTTCGGGAGCAGCGCCCGCGCGCCATTCAAGATGGCCAGTGCCTCATCGAAATGTCGATCTTCCATTTCTAGCTCTGCGAATTTGAGAAAGGCCGGCACCAGGCTGGCGGATTTCTGCTGACTGTGCTGCAATGCGGCAAATAATTGCAAGGCTCGCTCGCGATGACCGGCTCGCAACTCCAGCCGCGCAAGATACCATTGCGCAAAAGCACGCCGTGGTTGCACGGTATCCCGCGTCCACTTTTCCAATTCGGCGCGTGACGGTTTTCGTTCGGCTCGATACAGCTCGTCCAACTTGGCAAAGATCCGATCAAGATCGACATCCTGCGGATGATGTTCGATGAAATCCTCAAGCACATTGTCGCCGGTTTCCGGCGTTTCCAATTGCAAATACGCATCAGCGATACCGAAGAGTGCCGCCAGGACAAGCGAGTGACTCGCGCCTTTCGGCCTTTTCAAGAGTGACTCAAACGTGCCAATCGCCTTCTCCGGCCAGTGTGAAACCATCTCAAGGCGTCCGCGCAGAAAGTGTCGCTCTTTTCGATCAGCCGGCTTTATCGGGCGTAGCTTGTTGAGCAGACGGCTCGCATTCGCGGTATCCGATCTGTCGAGATACAATTCAACCGCGCGCAGTTGCGCGCGTGCACCGTAGTTCGGATCGCGAAAGAGCAACGAATATTTTTGCAGCGCATCCTCGGGCCGGTTCAGCGCACGCAGCATTTCTGCTTCGCCGAAAACCGTATCGGCACGAAAGGGTGAATTTTCCTGGGCTGCAGCTTGCTCGTAAAACGACAACGCTTCCCCGGATCGTCCAAGGCTCGCCAAAGCTTGCGCGCGCCAGAACTTTGCAACTGGAACATCGAGCAGGCGCGGATCTTCCAGCAAGGTGAGAGCGTCCGCCGGTTCATTTGCCGCGATCAACGCCTCAGCAAGTTTTTCTGCAATCGCCCGCCACGCTGCGTCGGGTGGATTTCTGCCAAGCAAAGCGTGCAAGCGTGCGACCGCCACTTCTGGTACACCATCCACGAGCGGGGCCGTTGCCGCTGCGATCTCGGATGAAACTTCAGCGGATGAACGTTGAACAAGGAAGATCGACAATCCCGCTAAAATAATAGTCGCGATCGCGTCTGGCGGTTTCATTTCTTTCCCAATAGCGGTCGCAAAAATCTTCCCGTGTAACTTTTCGCAAGATCGGCAATCTCTTCCGGCGTTCCCGCCGCAACAATTTCTCCGCCGCTCTCGCCGCCTTCGGGGCCAAGGTCGACAATCCAGTCGGCGCACTTAATCATCTCGAGGTTGTGCTCGATCACGATGAGTGTGTTGCCCGCGTCTCGCAATTTCATGAGCACTTGCAGCAACTTTTCGATGTCGGCGAAATGCAGTCCCGTAGTCGGTTCGTCCAAGATGTAAATCGTGCGGCCGGTCGCGCGCTTCGCCAGCTCGGTCGCCAATTTCACTCGTTGCGCTTCGCCCCCGGAAAGCGTGGTGCCGGCTTGTCCAAGCTGCAAATAACCAAGCCCGACATCGAGCAACGCGTTCAATTTTTCCGACACGCTTGGCACATTGCGGAAAAAGCGCGCCGCTTCATCAACGGTCAAATTGAGCACATCCGCGATGTTTTTTCCTTTGTAAGTGATCTCCAGGCTCTCGCGGTTGTAGCGCTGGCCGCGGCAAACTTCGCACTGCACGTAAACGTCCGGAAGAAAGTGCATCTCGATCTTGATCAAGCCGCCGCCTTCGCAGTTTTCGCAGCGGCCACCTTTCACGTTGAAACTGAACCGGCCCGCATCATAACCGCGCACCCGCGCCGCCGGGAGTTGCGCGAACAGTTGACGAATGGGGGCAAACGCACCGGTGTAGGTGACCGGATTTGAGCGCGGCGTTCGGCCAATTGCGCTTTGATCAATAACAATGGCCTTGTCGATTTGTTCAACCCCGCGCAGTCCGCGATAGGCGCCCGGTTTCTCTTTGGAATTGTAAAAACGCCGAAACAGCGCACGGCGCAGAATGTCATCCACCAATGTCGATTTCCCGCTGCCGGAAACACCGGTCACACAGGTGAAACAGCCAATCGGAAACGCGACATCAACATTCTTCAGATTGTTCTCCCTGGCGCCGAGGACGCTCAGCAAACCATCTCCCCGTGGTTTAGTTCGCTGCTTTGGAACAGGAATGCGCGCGCGGCCGGAAAGATAATCAGCAGTCAAAGAATTTTTTGCGCGTAGAATGTCTTCGAGCGTTCCTTGCGCGACGATCTCGCCGCCGCGCGGTCCTGCACCCGGCCCAAGATCGACAATGTGATCGGCGGCACGGATCGTTTCTTCATCGTGCTCGACCACGATAACGGAATTGCCGAGATCGCGCAGACGATGAAGCGTGCCGAGCAGGCGCGCATTGTCACGTTGATGCAGTCCGATGCTCGGTTCGTCGAGCACGTAAAGGACGCCGGCCAATCCGGACCCGATCTGCGTGGCCAGGCGAATGCGTTGCGCTTCGCCGCCGCTTAGCGTGCCGCTCTCGCGGTTGAGCGTGAGATAACCGAGCCCGACTTCGACCAGAAACTGAAGGCGTGATTCAATTTCGCGGACGACCTCCGCGGCGATGGTTTTTTGCTGAGGCGTCAGTTCCAGATTCTCGATGTAACGCGCGGCCTCTTCCGTCGTTTGTTCGCTGAATTGGTGAATGTTCAATTCGCGGCCCTGTCGATCTTTGATGGTAACGGCGAGAATTTCCGGTTTGAGCCGGGCGCCACCGCAAACTTTGCACGGCACTCGCGTCATGAATGCGCGAATTCGGTGGCGCGTAAATTCGCTTTGCGTTTTCTCGTAAAGGCGCTGCATCTGCGGAACCAACCCTTCGAACGGTCGGGCTGTTTTGGATTCCCGGCCGTTGCCTATTCTAATCAGCTCGCCGTTCGTGCCGAAATAAAGCGCGTTTTTGAATTCGTTAGGCAAATCGGCAAACGGCACGTCTTCATCCACCTGAAAATGTTTCGCGAGCGCGCGTCGCAAATTGCGGTAATAAGCTTGCATCAACTTCGTGCCACGACGCCAGGGCGCGATCGCTCCTTCGGCCAGCGTTTTGGACTGATCTGGAATCATCAGTTCTGGATCGCAAACCAGTTGCGTGCCGAGTCCGTGACAAGCCGGACAAGCGCCCAGATGGCTGTTGAACGAAAAATGCTTCGGCGTCAGCTGGCCGAGGGTGAAACCAGTCTCGGCATTTCCGTAATCCGTCGAGTAGCACAGCTCTTCCCAATCGCCGGCTGCAGTATTGGAGTGCTGGAGCGATCGAGTATTCGATTTCCCATTACTCCATTTCTCCATTACTTCATCATCGCGTCGTTGGCGTAAGACAACGACGCGATTGCTCCCCCATTTCAGCGCGGTCTCAACTGAATCGGTTAAACGCGTACGGATTCCCTCGCGCACGACCAACCGATCCACGACCGCTTCGATCGTATGCCGTTGATTCTTTTTCAGTCGGATCGGTTCCGTACGATCGAGTTCGATGACTTCGCGATCGAGACGCGCACGCACAAATCCTTCGCGCTTGAGTTTTTCAATCACGTCGCGGAATTCGCCAGCCTGGTTTTGCACCAGCGGCGCAAGCACAATGATTTTCGTTTCCGGCGAGTAGGCCAGAATTTGATCGACAATTTGTTGGGGCGTTTGACGATGAATCGGTTTGCCGGTTGTCGGGTCATGTGGCTGGCCGACGGCGGAAAAGAGAACCCGCAGGTAATCGTAGATTTCGGTTGTGGTCGCGATTGTCGATCTTGGATTTGCGCCGGCGCTACGCTGCTCGATGGCGATCGCAGGCGAGAGGCCCTCGATGAAATCGACGTCCGGCTTTTCCATCTGGTCGAGGAATTGGCGCGCGTAAGCCGAAAGGCTTTCCACGTAGCGCCGCTGTCCTTCGGCGTAGAGTGTGTCGAAGGCCAGCGACGATTTGCCCGATCCGCTCAGCCCAGTGATAACGACCAGTTTCTGCCGCGGAATTTCCACGTGGAGATTTTTTAAATTGTGCTGGCGCGCACCACTGATCCGGATAACTTCCGCAGGCATCTTGACCAAAAATGTCGAACCTTTAAGTCAAGCACAGCCGCCCGTTTTCTCCAGCGAAAATGCCCAACTATGAGTGAGACCGATCAAACCATCTCGCATGAGGAGCTGGTTCAGCTGCAGAAGAAATTCAGCGAGATCAAGCATTCGATTAACAACGCGCTCGCGGTGATGATGGCGCTGTCCGAAATGTCCCAGCGCCGTCCCGATTACGCGGAAAAGCTGGCTGCGACTGTGCTGAGCAAAGCACCGCAAATCGTCTCCGGTTTACAGGAGTTCACCCAGGCGTTGAACGAAAAAGCCCGCGTGAGCCCCGGCACAGCGGGTTAACGCAGGTAAACGGGCTGCGGCGAATGGATGCAGCGGACAAGACAATCCTGATTATCGAGGACGAGCGCGATGTCGTCGATTTGCTTGTCCTTCACCTGTGCAAGTCGGGAAGATTTACCGTTTCCACGGCCAATGACGGGGCAAGCGGTCTCGACAAAGCGCGCAATGAAAGGCCCGCCTTCATTATTCTCGATCTGATGTTGCCGAAAATGCCGGGCCTGGAAGTTTGCAAAGTTCTCAAAACTGACCCGTTGACGCGACACATTCCAATCATGATGTTGACGGCGAAGGCAGAAGAGATCGATCGTATCGTCGGGTTGGAATTTGGAGCGGATGATTACGTGACGAAGCCGTTCAGTCCGCGCGAAGTGATCCTGCGGGTTAAAGCCATTTTGCGCCGCGGGGAAACGAGCCGGGGCGAAGATCGGCTCACCGCCGGTGCGATCACGATCGATCCTGCACGCCACGAAGTTTCGGTTGGCGGCAGCCGTGTTAATCTCACCAGCATCGAATTCAAACTTCTGCGCACGCTCATGCAGAGGCGCGGGCGTGTGCAGGCGCGCGATCGTCTGCTCAATGACGTCTGGGGCTACGAAAGGGTGATCGACACGCGCACAGTGGATACGCATGTGCGGCGACTGCGCGAAAAACTGGGCAAAGCCGGCACCACAGTCGAGACCGTGCGCGGGTTCGGTTATCGGTTGCGGGAAAATTAATTGATGTGGTGGCTGCTTTTGCTCGTCCCCGTCGGGTTGTTGTTGGCGGCCGCGTTGTTCTTCTGGCGGAACTGGGTCGCGCCCTGGTGCGAGGTCGAGCGACTTGTTAGGCAAATCGCGCGCGGGGAAAGCCCGCGGACTTTTCTTGTCGACGGGGCGGTCCAGACCCAGCGGGTGGCGCTTGCCCTGGAAGCCATCGCTAAACGCCAACAAACGCTCGACCAGAAAATTTCCGAAGGCGCTTTTGGCACACAGACCATTTTCCGTGCGATGCAGGACGGGCTGCTCGTGGTTGACGCTGAGCGGCGGATCACATTAGCCAATGAAACGCTTGGGCAACTTTTTGGACTGCGCGAGATTTCCGTCGGAGCAAACCTGCTTGAAACTATCCGCGATGCCACGCTCGACCAGTTAATCGCCGAAACCTTACGCGGAGGCGAAGCGCGGCAATGCGAACTGGTCCTGGCCGATTCAACGGATAATTCTGCCCGTTACATAGAACTTAATGCCGTGCCGATGAAAAACGACCGGAGCGAAATCACCGGGGCCGTTGTTTTGTTTCATGACATCACCGAACTCAAACAGCTCGATCAAGTGCGGCGTGATTTTGTCGCCAATGTATCCCATGAGTTGCGGACGCCGTTGTCGATCTTGCACGGTTACATCGAGACGTTACGTGACAATCCAAAGACCGCCCGCGAAGAGCTGGCGCGCATCCTCGAGATCATGGAAAGGCATTCCAAACGCCTGGCCCTGCTCGTGGACGACTTGCTGGTTCTCGCGCAGTTGGAATCGGCCGCGCCGAATGTTCGCTTCGGCAAGGTACGGGTGTCGGAATTGTTCCGCAATGTCGTGCGCGATTGGGAAAAGAAATTCTCGGAAAAAGAACTGAACGTGATCGTCGATCTTTCGGCAAAGTTGCCGGCAATTCGTGGTGATGAAATGCGCCTGCACGAAGTGCTCTACAATTTGCTGGATAACGCTGTGAAATATTCGCACCAGCATGGTGAGATTCGCTTGCAAGCTAAGCGGCGCGGTCGCGAAATCGCGCTGAGCGTGAGCGATAATGGCATCGGCATCGGAAAGGACGATCTGCCACGAATTTTCGAGCGCTTCTATCGTGTGGACAAAGCGCGCAGTCGCGCGCTGGGCGGCACCGGTCTAGGACTTTCCATCGTCAAACACATCGCGCAATTGCACGGCGGACGGGTAGAAGCCGAAAGCGAACTTGGCAAGGGAAGCACGATTCGCGTGGTGTTGCCGATGGGAAATGACGAATCCCGAATGACGAAGCACGGATGACCGGCGCGATTCGTGAGAACTATCGCTGCTTGATAATATTCCCGTTTAGGAATACTGATTGGGGCAGAAACTCGTGCGATGGATCTGATCCAAATTTACCAATGTCTTTGCGACCGCACTCGGCTCCGCATTCTGCACTTGCTCACACAGTCGCCGCTTTGCGTTTGCCACTTCCAAGACATTCTCGGTGAGCCGCAGGTGAAAATCTCAAAGCACCTCGGCTATCTGCGTAGCCGGGGGATGGTCACTGCAACACGCGACCAAAACTGGATGATCTACGCGTTGCCTAAAAAGCGCTCGCACGAGTTGGAGACCAACCTGAAGTGTCTGCAAGACTGCGTGGAATCGGACCCAATGTTTGCGCGCGATTTAAAAAAGTTTGCGCGCGATTTAAAAAAGCTTGGTCGGCTGCGCGAAAGCTGTTGCGAGCCGGCAGCAATTTTCGCAGCAAGGAAAGGCGCGGTAACGAGATTATGAAAAAGAAAGTCCTTTTTCATTTGCGTGCAGAATAGTGCACGCAGCCAGATCGCTGCGGCATTGCTCAATCAGATGTGCGGCAGTCACTTCGAAGCACACAGCGCGGGCTTCGACCCTGGTGTCCTCAACGCAATCCGTCTTCGATGTTTGCAAGTCGGCGCGCCACATATTTGCCTATGTGATTACAGTTTGCAGCGAGTCCGAAGCAAAAGGATGCCCGATTTTCCCGGGTGTGACTACACGACTGCACTGGTCGTTTCCAGATCCTGCCAAGTTTACTGGCACTCACGAAGAACGTCTGAAGCAAACGCGTCGCGTCCGTGATCAAATTCACGCGAAAATAGATTCTTTTTGTCAAGAGCATTGCGTGATAAGCAGAGTGTGAAAAAGTTCGCGGCGGAGTTTATCGGCACGTTCGCACTGGTGTTCGCCGGTACTGGCGCAATCATCGTGAACGAGACAAGCGGCGGAGTGATTACGCACGTCGGCATCGCGCTGACGTTTGGATTGATTGTCCTGACGATGATTTACACGCTTGGTGACATTTCCAGCGCTCACATCAACCCGGCCGTGACGATCGGCTTCTGGGCGGCTCGACGCTTTCCAGCCGGGCAGGCCTGGCCATACGTTCTGAGCCAATCTGGGGGCGCACTGACGGCAAGTTTGTTGCTGAGCATGCTGTTTCCACAAAACGCAATGCTTGGCAGCACGAATCCAGCAGGCTCGACTATTCAGTCCTTCGCGCTCGAATTTATCCTAACGGCCGGACTAATGTTCGTGATTCTTGGCGTCTCAACGGGCGGACGGGAAAAAGGAATTACGGCAGGAATTGTCGTCGGGTCTGTAATCGCCCTTGAGGCGTTGTTCGCTGGTCCAATCTGCGGTGCCTCAATGAATCCGGCGCGATCCCTTGCACCGGCAGTCGTGTCCGGCCATTTGCAACACGTGTGGCTATACATCGTCGCGCCGATAGTGGGAGCTTATGCGGGCGTTCTGGCGTGCCGGTGTGTCCGAGAAAAGAATTGTTGCTCAAATTCGTTCGCCGATTCGAGCAAAGCTTGGGGTCAGCCTGTGAATGGTAAGCGGTCGTAGTGAGTGCGTTGAAAGAGGGACGCAAACGAGAAATTTTATGGGCGCTGGTACGACTTGCGTTCGGTTTTTGTTCAGATTGTTGGCGCGACGGCGAGTCTCCTGCTTTGGGCCGCCTCAGGCATAAATAGAGTCACGATTACGGCCGTGACTATCACTGCCGTTTTCACCGTCACGAGTCGGATTCTGTTCGCTCGCCGAGGTTGACGAATCCGCCCAACGCTTCTGTCACACAAACGTAACAGTAAACATTTTGACCCGGCGAAGCCGAGTGCGGCAATTTCATCGCATGACGAAACTTCATGAGCTCGGCAGCAGACTTCTTGGGCTATTCATCGCGTTCGGGCTAAGCGCGACCGCCTCAGCGCAGATGATGATTAATGGCGCGGGTGCGACGTTCCCCTATCCGATCTACTCGAAGTGGTTCGATGAGTACGCGAAGGTCGATCCGTCCGTACGGTTTAATTACCAATCGATTGGCTCGGGCGGAGGCCAGAAGCAAATCCTCGCTCAGACGGTCGATTTCGGCGCATCGGATGGTCCGATGAGTGACGACAACCTGGCGAAAGCGTCGGGCAAACTCTTGCATATTCCAACTGTCGCGGGCGCGGATGTGGTTGCCTACAATCTGCCTGGAAATCCGAAACTGAAATTCGATGCGGATACCATCGCGGGAATTTTTCTCGGCCACATTAAGAAGTGGAACGACCCGAAGATCACCGCGCTCAACCCGGCGGTAAAATTGCCTGACCAAGAGATCGTGGTGGTGCATCGCTCTGATGGCAGCGGGACCACCTACATTTGGACTGATTATCTGAGCAAAATCAGCCCTGAGTGGAAAACGAAAGTGGGCACAAACACCTCGGTCAATTGGCCAACGGGAATCGGCGGTAAAGGCAACGAAGGGGTAGCCGGCCAGATTAAGCAAACTCCCGGCGCGCTCGGCTACGTGGAATTGATTTACGCGATCCAAAACAAAATGCCGTATGCCGACGTGAAAAACTCCGTTGGCGAATTTGTTACGCCGACGCTGGAATCGACCACCGCCGCGCTCGCTACCGCCGACATCCCGGACGACTTCCGTTTCTCGATGACAAATGCGCCGGGAAAAGATGCCTATCCGATCTGCGGCGCCACCTGGCTTCTGGTTTACGAGCAACAGAAGGATCCCGCAAAAGGGAGAAAGGTGGTGGAGTTCTTGAAATGGGCGATCAAGGACGGCGAAAAGATGGCTAAGAATCTCGATTACGCGCCCTTGCCGGAGAACGTGCAAGAGCGGGTTTTGAAACGGATCGACGAGATCAAGATGTAGCGTGAGCGGGCATGGAGATCGCCATACCTCCAGCCCCGAAGGCCTTCGGGGCACCAGTTGATTCGCGAGCGATGGCGCCACCGTCGCGCTTTGGGGACAAGGCGTTTCAGTGGCTCACCTTGGCGATGGCGATGGCGGTGGTGGTGCTGGTAATTCTGACCGGCTGGCAACTCTGGCGCGGATCTTCGCTGGCCGTCCAAAAATTTGGGCTCCATTTTCTCACCACATCCACTTGGGACCCGGTCACTGAGCAATTCGGCGCGCTCCCCTTTATTTACGGAACGCTGGTTTCTTCCTTGATCGCCTTGCTCATCGCTGTGCCGTTGAGCATCGCGACCGCGGTTTACCTAACCGAGCTCGCGCCACTCTGGATTCGCCAGCCGCTGATTTCCTTGATTGAAATGTTGGCAGCGATTCCAAGCGTGATCCTCGGATTATGGGGCATCTTTGTCATGGTTCCATGGTTGCGAGATTATCCCTTCCCATTCTTGAAACGGCTGTTCGGCTGGACGCCATTCTTTAGCGGACCGATCTATGGAACCAGCATGCTGGCCGGCGGAATCATCATCGCCATTATGATTTTGCCAATCATCACATCGGTCTCGCGCGAGATTTTGCGCAGCGTTCCGGATTTGCAACGCGAGGCCGCCTACGCTCTGGGTGCGACCCGCTGGGAGGTGACCCGGATTGCGGTTCTAAGCTACGCGAGGAAAGGATTGTTCGGCGCCGTTATTCTCGGTCTCGGGCGCGCGCTTGGCGAAACGATGGCGGTCACAATGGTGATCGGCAACACGCCGCAGATCGCAGCATCGCTGTTTAAGCCCGGTTACACGCTTGCCAGCGTGATTGCCAATGAGTTCACCGAAGCCACCACCGACATTTATCTTGAGGCGTTGTTCGAGATCGGGCTCGTGCTTTTCGGCGTCACCATTCTGGTGAACCTGATTGCGCAACTTCTTCTCAAAACCATGACCACAACCACTTCAGCAACACGCGCCGTGCAATGACGAAGGATTCCGGCCCCACAGACAATCACCACTGGCGCAAGATCAAGAATGCGCTGGCTTCGACGGCCACCTTTGTTTCCGCGGTGCTGGTGATCGCGCCGCTCGGTTTGGTGTTTTTTCATCTTCTGGTCAACGGCGCGAGCTCAGTGAACTGGAGTTTTTTCACCCATCTGCCAAAGCCGGTTGGTGAGGCTGGCGGTGGAATGGTGAACGCAATTGTCGGAACGCTGGAACTGCTCGCACTCGCGTCGATCACTGGAATTCCCGTTGGCGTGTTGGGCGGCGTTTACCTGGCGGAGTACGGAACGGCTCGCGTGAATTGGATGCTGCGTTTCATCGCCGACGTGCTTAATGGCATTCCATCGATCACGTGGGGCGTGGTGGTTTATGGACTGGTAGTGTTACGGTTCAGAGGCTTCTCCGCTTATGCTGGCGGCCTGGCACTGGGCTTGATCATGGTTCCACTCATTCTGCGCACGACTGAGGAAGTGATTCTGCTGGTGCCGAATGGATATCGTGAGGCTGCACTTGCGCTTGGTGTCGCTCGTTGGAAAACAATTGTGCATATCGTAATGAAGACAGCGTCCAAGGGGATTATCACTGGCATTTTGCTGGCCTTGGCACGGATCGGTGGTGAAACCGCGCCGCTCCTATTCACCGCTTTTGGGAACCGCTTTTGGAATCATAGCTTGAGTCAACCGATCGCCGCGCTTCCGCTGCAGATTTTTACTTACGCCATCTCGCCCTACGACGATTGGCACCGCCAGGCCTGGGCCGGCGCCCTGGTACTGGTCACCGGAATTTTTTGCGTTAATGTGTTAGTGAGAATCCTGACTCGGGGGCGAACCGCCTCGGTCGTTTAGCTCTTTTGCGAATGGTTAATTTACTTATGGCAAATTCGGATCCAACGGTTGTCGAACGCGTTGAAAAACCAGCCGAGTCTTCGCCAACGGCTGAGCCTGCGCCGCCATTAACTTTCCAAGTGAAGAATCTTTCCATCTGGTACGGCGAGAAGCGCGCCATTAGTGATGTGACACTCGATGTCGCGTCGAACGCTGTCACGGCGATCATCGGGCCAAGCGGTTGCGGAAAGTCAACCTTTATTCGTTGCCTCAACCGGATGCACGAGCTGGTGCCGAAGACGCGTATCGAGGGAAGCGTGCTCCTTCACGGCCAGGATCTCTATTCGAGCGCCGTCGATCCGGCGATCGTTCGCCGCCGGGTCGGCATGGTCTTCCAAAAATCGAATCCGTTTCCGACCATGTCGATTGGCGAGAATGTCATTATTGGTTTGCGATTGAACGGAGTACGCAATCAAAAATTTCTTAATGAGCGTCTCGAAAAATCGCTTCGGATGGCGGCGCTGTGGGATGAGGTCAAAGATGATTTGCACAAACCCGGAACAAGCCTTTCTGGCGGCCAGCAGCAGCGGCTTTGCATTGCCCGCGCGCTGGCGGTGCAACCGGAAGTGCTTTTGATGGATGAGCCCTGTTCCGCGCTTGATCCGATCGCCACGGCTAAGATCGAGGAATTGATCTATGAGCTCAAAACCCGATACACGATCGTCACGGTAACACACAACATGCAACAGGCCGGCCGCATCTCCGATTACACCGCTTTCTTTTATATTGGAAAACTGATCGAGTTTGGGCCGACCACGAAAATTTTCACAAATCCCAGCGAACGGCAGACGGAAGATTATATTACCGGCCGCTTTGGTTGATCGGAATTTTGGTAGGGCGCGCCGAGAGAAGGAGTAAGAGTAAGATACAATTGACAATCGATGGTCGCCCCAAGACATATTCTCGGCACATTTGATGAAGCGCTCGCTTCGCTGCGCAACAACGTGCTGATGATGTCCAGCCTGACTGAGCGCAGTTTAGAGCGGGCGATAAAGGGCTTGTTCGATCGCGACGACGATCTTTGCGCCAATGCGATCGCTGATGATGAAGAGATCGATCAGCTCGAAATGCAGATGGACAAGGATGGCGTGGCAATTTTGTTGCGGTTTCAGCCGGTTGCCTCTGATCTGCGGCGAGTTGTTTCAGCGATGAAACTTTCTTCCAACCTCGAGCGCATCGCAGACCAGGCCGTTAACATCGCCAGGGGCGCCCGAAAGCTAAACCGACATCCGCCCCTGCCAGAGGTGAAATTGATTGAGCCGATGTATGCGCAAGCCATGTCGATGTTCAAAGACAGCGTGGACGCTTACGTTCGGGAGGACGTTCAGCTCGGGCGCGACATCGTGCCGCGTGACGAAAAACTGGATGAACTAAATCGACAGGCCAGCCGCCAGTTGATCCAACGAATGGCCGAGAATCCAGATCAATTGCGCGGTTATTTGAACCTGATGTTTATCGCGCGACACCTCGAGCGGGTGGGCGATCATGCAACCAATATCGCAGAGGACGCCGTTTACGCCGCTGCCGCCGAAGACATTCGCCACCAGCCTTTCGTTGGAACGGCCTAACCCGACGGTTGCCGCCTTCGCCGAAGTCGACGAAGATAAATTTGCTCGTTTGATCGACAATCGACTTCGAAACGATTGTCGATCTTGAAGTAAATGCAGACAACGACCGCCAAAGTCAGTTTCGAAGAAAAGACGGAAAACGATCAGCCGCTACCCGCGCGGGTCTGTGAAGAAAAGCAATTTTCGGATCCGCAAAACTTCATCAATCGCGAGCTTAGCTGGCTCGAATTCAATCGGCGCGTGCTCGAAGAAGCTCAGGACCCGACCCAGCCGCTGATCGAGCGGGTCAAGTTTCTCACCATCTTCAGCTCGAACCTGGACGAGTTTTTCGAAATTCGTGTCGCCGGAATTAAACAACAGATTGAGAGCGAGACGAGCGACGTGGGCCCGGACGGTTTGAGTCCCACCGAGACGTTCAATAACATCCGGCGCATCGTTAACGAGCTGGTCGCAACTGAGTATGCCCTTTGGAACAACGAGTTGCAGCCTGAACTCGCAAAACATGGCATTCGCATTCGCGACGTGACAAAACTGAGCGCGAAGCGCGCGGCCTGGGCACAGCGTTATTTTCAGGAAGAAGTCTTCCCAATGCTCACGCCGCTCGCGGTCGATGCCAGTCATCCGTTCCCGCAGCTTTTGAATAAGAGCCACAATTTGCTTGTGCGAGCGAAGACGCAACGTGGCGGCGAACCGTTGCACGCCATCGTGCAGGTTCCGCGCGTGGTGCCGCGGCTGATCTTAATGCCGCGCGGAAAAGGCGAAGACGAACCGTGGGATTACATCTACCTAGCTTCCCTCATCAAGCAGCACATCGGCGAGCTTTTTCCAGGTTTGATTCTCGATGGCGTGCATGCCTTTCGCGTCACGCGTAACAGCGATCTCTACATCGACGACGAAGAAGCGGAGAACCTGTTGCGGACCATCGAGCAGGAACTGCGGCGGTCGAGTCGCGGTGATGCCGTGCGGTTGGAAGTAGAGACGGATTGTCCAAAGGAATTTCGCGAATTGCTCCTCGAGTTTTTCGATCTGGGCGAAGACGACGTTTACAAGCTGGATGGCCCGCTTTCAATGACGCATCTCGCACCGCTCGTCGCCAACGATGCATTTGCGAAATTGAAGGACCGGCCTTTCCAACCGGGCCGCGATCCGGCGCTTCCGCCGCATGCGGACATCTTTGAAGTGCTCCGCCGGCAGGATGTTCTGCTTCATCACCCCTACGACAGCTTTGATCCAATTGTCGATTTTATCGAAGAAGCTGCCCAGGATCCGCAAGTGCTCGCGATCAAAATCACGCTTTACCGAACGAGCGGGGATTCACCCATTGTGGAAGCGCTCATTGATGCAGCCAATGCCGGTAAGCAGGTCACGGCCATTGTCGAACTCCGCGCGCGCTTTGATGAAGCGGTTAACATTCAGTGGGCGCGTCGCCTCGAAGAAGCGGGCGCACACGTTATTTACGGGGTGGTCGGTCTAAAAACGCATTGCAAGGCACTGCTCATCGTGCGGCGAGACGCGGACCGCATCCGGCATTACGTCCATCTCGGGACGGGCAATTATCATCCGCGCACTGCCCGGATCTACACCGATTTCAGTCTTCTCACGAGCGAACCCCAATTGACGGAAGAAGTGGCGATCGTTTTCAACACGCTTACCGGATTGGCCGGTTATCCCGGTTTGAAAAAGCTAATGGTCGCGCCGTTTGACATGAAGCAACGCTTGATCGGTCTAATCGAGCGCGAGCGCGATCATGTGCTGGCCGGAAGACCAGCCCGGATCATCGCCAAGCTCAATTCGCTTGTCGATCAAGAGATCATCGAGAAACTCTACGAAGCTTCCTGCGCAGACGTCACAATCGATTTGATTGTGCGCGGGATTTGCTGTCTCCGTCCGAAAATTCCAGGCCTGAGCCAAAACATTCGCGTCCTCAGTATCGTAGGACGGTTCCTCGAGCACAGCCGAATCTATTACTTCGCTAACGACGGGCAGCCCGATATCTTTTTGTCGAGCGCTGATTGGATGCCACGTAATTTTTTACGTCGCGTCGAGGTTGCCTTCCCCGTCGAAGATCCAGGATTGCGCGATAACGTTATTAACGAAGTGCTCCCACGATTTTTAAATGACCGGGTCAAAGCACGAGAATTGCAGCCGGACGGAAGTTATCGGCGATTGAAACCGGAGGGGACGGAGGCGCGCGCGCAGGCGCAATGGCATTTTCGCGAACGTTCGCGGGAACGCGCCAAGAAACTTAGCCGCAAAAAAACGCCTCCCGCTGATAAACTGATTCCCATCACCGTTGCGCCACCAAAACAATCATGAAGAGGAGCATTTTGGTGATCGATATCGGCGGCACGAACGTGAAGCTAATGATTTCGCGCGCCGAAAAACGAAAGTTCAAATCGGGGCCGAAACTGACGCCGCATGAGATGATCGCACAGATGCAGCCATTAATAAGCGATTGGAAATTCGATGCGCTCTCGATGGGATTTCCGTCCCCGGTGCGCGACGGCCGGATTCTGAGCGAACCGAAACATCTCGGCAAAGGCTGGGTCGGATTCAATTTCGAGAAAGCACTCGGCAAACCGGTGCGCATCATCAATGACGCCGCCTTGCAAGCGCTTGGCAGCTATCGCGGCGGGCGGATGCTTTTTCTTGGGCTCGGTACTGGCCTTGGCTCCGCCTTGGTTTGGAGCGACACCGTTCTTCCGCTTGAATTAGGTGATCTCCCCTACCGCGATCAAAGCGTCATCGAAGACTTCTTGGGAAAGCCGGGAATGATCGAACTGGGCGACAAGGAATGGCAACGCGAGGTTGTCTATGCCGTGGGACAGTTAAAAAAATCTCTCATTGCCGACTACGTTGTTTTAGGCGGCGGCAACGCCAAGAAATTAGATGGGCTCCCGGAAGGAGCCGAACTCGGACATAATCGGAACGCGTTTCTCGGCGGAACTCGCCTCTGGCAAATCGAACCGAAGACAGGCCGCCCGAAATGGCGCATCATGTAAATGTAAGAAGTTAAAATGTTAAGGGGTTGCAAAAGTTACAGGCGAAGCTGCAACAAAGTATCCCTGGTACCGTTTTAACCTTTTAACCTTTTAACCTTGCAACCTTCTAACGCTATAACCTTCTAACATGGATCTTTATTTTCTCAGACACGGCGAGGCTAATTGGCCGAACTGGCAAAAGCCCGATGACGAACGTCCGCTGACCAAGAGCGGTAAGAAAGAAATGCGGGAGGTCGCAAAATTTCTTACCCGCACTAAAGCAAAGCCCTCCCTGATTTTAACCAGTCCGCTGCCGCGCGCGGCGCAAACGGCGGAGATTGCCGCTGAGCATTTGAAAATAAACTGCTGCGAAGAAAAACTGCTCACTCCCGGTTTCGGCAAGCGAGAACTCGAACGTGTGCTCGAAAAGTACCCGAAAGAAAGTTTAATGCTCGTTGGTCACGAGCCTGATTTCAGCGGTGCGATCACGGCCTTGACTGGCGCATCGCTCAAACTTTCCAAGGCCGGCGTCGCACTGGTAGATGTCGATCCTACCTCGCAAAAAGGACGATTGCTCTGGTTGTTCCCACCTAAATTGGCGAAAAAATAATAACTTTTCGAAGCGGAACCGAGCTTCTGTGAAAATGGAGATGCGCTCAGCGAACGCCTACTCCCTGGCTAGCCGAACATTGCTGTAACGCTTTTGGCCGGTGACTTCTCGCCCAAACCAGGCCGGTGGCTTGAACTTGCGAAAGCTCGCGTGATTGGGGAACTCCACTTCGGCAACCATCAGACCGCGATTGCGACCGTGATAGATGTCGATCTCGATCGTCAGATTTTTCCACGGCAACTCGTAGCGGACTTTGCGCAGTCTTCGGCCGCAGGTGGCGGGCCAAAGAATGGTGAATTGTTTCCCGCTCAATCTGATCTCGCGTTCCTCGCGGGCCGAGCCTCGGCCAACTTTGAAGGTCAGCGAAGTGGTGCTCGCTTTTTTGCGCAAGCGCACGTGGCGGCCACCAGGTTCGTTTGCGAGATAACCCTGCGCGATTTGGAAATGACGCGAGCGCAAAATTTCGACCGGCAAGTGTTTGATCAGGAACTTCCGCTCGATCTCGCGCGAGGAAACGTGGTTTGGACAGCGCATATTACCGACTCAATCGTTTCCGGCGTAAATGCCAAGCTTTATTGGCGACGAGACGCCAAACCGGTAACGCGCTCGTTCATTTGTCACAAAATTGTAACGTCACACGTGATTGCCGAGCCTCGTCGCTTCAGGATAAGATCGACAAAGCGTGAAAACGAAAGTGCTTTTCATCTGTGTGCATAACAGCGCGCGCAGCCAAATGGCTGCAGCATGGCTCAATCACATCTGCGGAGAATTCTTTGTGGCGCAGAGCGCCGGTCTGGAGCCCGGTACCTTAAACCCATTGGCAGTGAAAGTGATGCGCGAGGTCGGCATCGATATTTCTGCCAAAAAAACTCAGGCTGTGTTTGATGTGTTCAAATCGGGGCAACTCTTCGCCTATGTCATCACCGTTTGCGACGAAGCCAGCGCCGAGCGGTGTCCGATTTTTCCCGGGCCGGCGAAGCGTTTGCATTGGAGTTTTCCCGATCCATCTCAGGTCACCGGCACGACGGAAGAAAAGCTAGCGCGGGTGCGCGAAATTCACGATGCCATTCGGGCCAAAGTCGAGAATTGGTGCGCGGAAGTAACCGGGCCCGCCTCTCGGACCTAGTTTCTTTCGCTCGCCCGTTGACGGAACATCGACAATCAACCGCGTCAGTCAGCGAAGGGTCTTACCTAGAATATCACCTGAAGCCGCGCGATGAATTCATCAAAGTTATCATCACCGAATTCCGGGTGCGCAGAGCGAAAATCCGACCAGGTGTGAACGTAATCGCCCATTAGTTTGATGGAATCACCATGGATGTAATAGTTGAGCCCGGCGGTAAGGGAGTGGATACCGTCGTTCCCAAATTGACCCGGATTTAAAGCCTCCCATTTCACAACTCCTTGCAGTTTCTTTGGAATAATGAAGTAACTGCCTTGGACGTACCCGCCATTGGTCTCGAAATTTTTGAAGCCCGGTGCTTTTCCAGCCACCGTGCGACCATCAACGTCTTCCGCCAAATATTCGCCGATTAAATCAAACGGTCCGATCGTGAGCCATGCATCCACGCTCCATGCTGTTCGGTCGTCTGCTCCGGGCAAAACGAATGGCGACAGTGAGCCATCGCTGTTGACTAGCAAGTTCAATGTTTGGGAGATATTGGTTCCCTTATCGTCGCGGCTGTTGAGAATATCGCCGCCCAGCTTCAGGCTAACATCTTGCCCGAAGATCTTTCCCTTGTAGGGCAACAACTCTAACCGGCCGACCGTCATGAAATTGTTGTTGTCGTTGACGCTGATGTTGCGTCCGTTCCCGTTAAACACCCCGAAGTAGTAGGTCAAAAGATCTTTCTCTTCCGGCCATAGATGCGTGAACGGCATACCCCAGAGTTGGGCGCCAATCTGCCGCTCGGGCGTGATCGCTCCGGTAGGAAGACTGCGTTCGATGGTGAAGATCTTTGTATCGGGCGTGAGCTGTTCCAGACCGAATGGCGCTTTCCACTGCCCCACTTTGATCTGTGCCTCAGGAAATTGATGCCAGTTGACGAAAATGTCTGTGCCCGAAAAATCTGTGCGGTTGGATGAGATGCCGTCGCCTTGCTCGAAGTCGCCTTCGATTTTGAAATCAAACTGCTCGGCAAATTCGCCTGTCAGATTAACTCGCGCCCGGCGCAGGCGGATACGGTCTTTGAGCGCGGTTTGACCAAAGCGCCCCTCGAATGCGGAAACATCGCCATCCTCGAAATTCGCCTGAATGAATCCGCCTAGTGTCAGCTTAATCTCTGGCCCACCGGGAACGACGTAAATTGGGGGTTTCTCTTCGGCGATGACGTTCTTTTCTACATATGTCTTTCCGTCATAATAGACTTTGGTCTTTGTTTTTCCCTCCCCGGTGAGCTCTGGGGCAAACGAGCTCGTCTTCTTTAAGCTTTTGACTTCGTCTTCGAGTTCGGCATTCCGCTTCTGCAACTGCTCGACTGCGCGCTCGAGTTTTTCGATCCTCTCGGAATCAGTCGATGGATCGGCATAAAGCGGCCCCACTGCCAATCCCAACATAGTCATGGCGACGCCGATTCGTGGCAAAAAGCATTTCTTCCTGAACATAATTATAATTTTCTCCTTGGGTTGAGTCTTGTGGTGCACATGTTGCGAGGTTGAGTGCTCATCTTCCCACACTCTCTCCCGCAAGCGCGTGCAAGTTAAGGCGGCGATTGTTACAGGCATGTGGCGGCTGTGCAACAATTGCGTTAACTCGCGCGCCAGGGCGACGTGCAGAATGAACAACTTGGGCTGCCGTGACCGCTCTCCTGAGCGGCTCGACGCACGCGTGATCAGAAGTTCATGTTCAACTCAGCCTGAAAAAGCTGGAGGTTTGAAAGGCGACATGCTCGAAATCGATCGTTAGGCAAATCGAATCCCTCTCAGGCGCTCAAGTATCCGATTCAAAACATCAACTGCAGACGCAAGAGAACCTCGTCGAATTGATCGTCGCCAAACTGCGGATGTGTAGCGCGATAGTCGGACCAGGTGTGAATGTAGTTTGCCATTAACTTGATTGAATCGCCCCGGATGTAGTAGTTGAGCCCGGAAGTGATGGAGTGAATTCCGTCGTTGCCGACCTGACCGGGGTTTAATGCCTCCCATTTCACTACTGCCTGTAATTTTTTCGGCACGAGGAAGTAAATGCCCTCGATGTACCAGCCGCTCGGCTCGAAGTCTGCAAACCCAGGTGCCACGCCGGCCACGGTGCGACCATCAACGTCTTCTTCGAAGTATTCGCCGATAAGATCGAACGGACCGAGCGTCAGCCATGCGTCCACGCTCCATGCTGTTCGCTCGTCCGCGCCCGGCAGGACGAACGGCGAGAGCGAGCCATCCCTATTGACTAGCAAGTTCAATGTTTGCGAGATATTTGTTCCCTTATCGTCGCGGCTGTTGAGAATGTCGCCACCGAGCTTGAGACTAGCATCTTGGCCAAAGATCTTGCCCTTGTACGGCAGCAACTCCAACCGGCCGACTGTCATGAAATTGTTGTTGTCGTTGATGGTCGTGTTGCGCCCGTTCCCGTTAAATACGCCCGCGTAGTAGGTCAAAAGATCTGTCTTTTCCGGCCATAGATGGGTAAACGGCTTGCCCCAGAGTTGGACTCCAATCTGGCGCTCGGGCGTAATCGCGCCCGTAGGAAGACTCCGCTCGATGGTGAAGAGCTTTGTACTATCTGACGCGGTCTGCTCCAGTCCGAACGGCGCTTTCCACTGACCCACTTTGATTTGCGCTTCAGGGAACTGGTGCCAGTTAATAAAAATGTCTGTGGCAGAAAAGGCCGTGCGGTTGGATGAAATGCCGTCACTGTTCTCGAAATCACCTTCGATTTTGAAATCGAACTGCTCGGCAAATTCGCCCGTCAGGTTAATTCGCGCCCGACGCAGGCGAATACGGTCTTTAAGCGCGGTCAAACCGAAGCGGCCCTCGAACGCGGAAACATCGCCGCCCTCGAAGTTCGCCTGAATGAATCCGCCCAGCGTCAGCTTGAGTTCTGGCCCGCCGGGAACGACATAAATCGGGGGTTTCTCTTCCGCGAGGACGTTTTTTTCCACGTATGTTTTTCCGTCATAATAGATTTTCGTCTTTGTTTTCCCTTCCCCGCTGAGCTCAGGGGCAAACGAGCTCATTTTCTTTATGCTTTTGACTTCGGCTTCCAGCTCGGCATTGCGTTTTTGCAACTGCTCCACCGCGCGCTCGAGTTTTTCGATCCTCTCAGATTCAGGAGATGTCTGCGCGTCAAGCGGTCTCTCTATCGGCGCGATCGGAACTAGAGCGCTGGTGCCTATTAGAAAACATTTTTTGATGAACATGGCTTTTCTCCTCCTTGCGGGATTATCTACTTCGATCGATTTCCTGTGCATTTTCATTTCCTCCCTTTTTGTGATGTAGGCGCGAGCGAATTGAATTTTGGTCGGCGTTGATCCTGAGGATTAACCACCGACGACAAAACGGAGCCCGATCGACGGTGGAAGAAAGGGGGGCGTAATCTTGTCCCGGCGCAGCTTGCGCAACGTGATCTCTACAATGTCCGCGAGAGTGTAGCGATCGAGGACTCTCGCGACGGCGTTGCGCACATCAAGCATGAGCATCCGCAGGCCACAGTGCGCTTCGTCCGGGCAGCTGCAGCGCGCGTAAGCCGTTTGACTCACGCATCGAATC